>ENA-OQBV01000526-OQBV01000526.1-human-gut-metagenome-genome-assembly--contig:-NODE-526-length-21573-cov-4.817542_pt1 | contig 21573 bp, 29 predicted proteins | sample MGYA00242750_ERZ504559 | MGnify/ENA primary metagenome ERZ504559 (study PRJEB26092, sample SAMD00036230) | human gut metagenome | host: Homo sapiens | study: EMG produced TPA metagenomics assembly of... | reverse complement strand
AATTTGCATAAGTTTAATTTTTTAAACTGGTTGTATATGAATGAGGAATGATGTATAGTATTTGCGAGAGACACCTTCTTTCGTAAATGTTGCAAATGTTTGTTTTGGCACTTTCATTATACAACACTATCGAATTCAAGGTGTCTTTCTTTTATGCAAAATCACGAACTTGCTCATTTATAGTTCTTAATTTATTGTATAATTACAGGTACAGGTATAAAGATTCCACAGTTTTGAGGTGTGCATTATGTTAGATCATTTAGATACTTTTTTAGAAATACAAGGATTCTACAGGATTCACTATTTAGAATTATCTTCCGGATACCAAAAACCTTCCATTCCTTATTTCGGTTTTTCTCTTACATATATTGATAAAGGAACTGCCTTTATTCACTTACAGAATACTTTGACCGAAATGGAACAAGGGAACGGAATTTTACTCCCCCCAATGCAGATAACGAAATGAAAATTATTGGAAAAGCTGCTAACATTTACATTGTCGTGTTCGAATGTAATTCCAAATTGCTTAATCAAATAACAAATAAGATTTTTCCTGTCAACGGAATTATCCGAAGCTATTTAAAAGTTATATTAAAAGAAGCTAAATTTGCCTATAAAAACGATTTGAGAATATTCGATTACAACGAATTAATCGAAAATCCCAATGCTCCTTTGGGTGCCAAACAAATGCTAAAAAATTATGCCGAATTATTATTAATCGAAATCCTCCGACAAAGTGAGGAAAATTTTGAAAATAGTTATTCCGAACTCATACGAGAAACTCTCATTATGCAAAATATCGACAGCAACTTCTTCTTTGAGCAGATTGTAAATTACTTAGAAGCGCATATCAGCGAGTCGCTGACTTTAGAACAGATCAGCGCGGATAACTTTACAAATATTTCTAAAATCCAAAGGGTTTTTCGCGAATGTTCTAATGAAGGTGTAATCTCCTTTTTTCAAAAAATGAAAATTGAAAAGCAAAACTTTAATTCGTGAAACTCCCATGAATTTCACGGAAATTTCTGAATTTCTTGGCTTTTCCTCTGTACATCATTTTTCCAAAAAATTCAAACAGTTAGTAAAAATGTCTCCTTCCGCATATCAGCGTTTTATCAAGTAGCACTTCAAAAAAACAAGGGAGATACAAGCATCAATTTGCCTGTATCTCCCTCGTTTTTATTTACCACTATTAAATTTCGTACCAAATGATTTCATTTGCATCTAAATCTAAATCAAAGCTTGTTCCGTCACCTTTATATACTGTTGTGCTCTGTGGTTCATATGTGTTGTTTACAACACAATATTTTCCATTTTTCACATAAGCATGTACTTCCACATTGAAGTTTGTGCTGAACCATTTGTGAAGATTGTCCTCATCATGTGCTGACCAAAGAATAGAACGATACAACAGACGGCTGTTCTCAAAGCTGTATGGAAGACCGCTGATATATACACAACGTCCGTTACCAAAATCATTTACTGCCATCTGAACTTCTTTATCAATCTGTCTTAAGATTGTTGTTCCGTCCAATGCGAAGATATTCTTCTGTCCTTCTCCGAAATCAATGTCTTTTGTGCAGTCTTCTTTGATAAAGTGATCATGTTCTTCCCAGTTATATTTATCTGTATTTAAGTTAAATCCGTTTTCTTTTTCTACACCAAGTGCATTTGCAAGCTGGAAGTAACGTCCTTCCCACTGGTAAGCTGTCGGCTCACCAACACCGATAAATCCACCACCGTTGTAGATAAATTCTTTCACTGCTGTTACGATTGTCTCGTCTGCCCATGCAGAACCACCGCTGTGTGCTGTGTATGCGCCACCTACGTTGATGATAACGTCAATATCATTTAACACCTTCGGATCATTTTTGATATCATCAAAGCTGATGAAACGTACATCAAATGGTGCTCCGGAAAGCGCCTCTACGATTCCTGCATAAGAATAGTTCTGTTTTTGATATAAAGCGTGGTGAACCATGTGGTTGCCCCATGCTCTCATCTTGCCCCAGCTGTTCAACACTGCAACTGTCTTCACGCAGTATGGAGTTGTTCCTTTAATGTTTTCGTATAATGTACGGAATTCATCACACACACTTTCCACATAGTCAATAAACTCAGGGAAGTCTAAAGCAAGTTTCAAATATCCGCCATATCCGATTCTGTCGATTGGTTTTCTAAGAATCGCACGTCTTGCTGTTACCCAGTTTACTTTTGCTTCTTTTACCGGATCTCCGCCTTCGTGGAATGTATCCGGGAAGAAGTATGGAAGGAAACGTCCTTCTGTATATTTTACGTTTGGAATATCACTGATCAGACGAAGTGTAGAACCATTACCAACACTTCCTACTACAGCATCCAAACCAACGGATTTGAATTCATCCATGAATGGTTCCATACCGATCCAGTGATCGCCAAGGAACATCATTGCTTCTTTACCCATCTCATGTGTGATGTCTACCATCTCTTTTGCAAGTTTTGCAACTTCTCTTCTTTGGAATGCCTGGAAGTCTTTGAACTCTTTTGATGGAATACGATACTGGTTGTTCATGTAACCTTGATCGATAATGTATTCAGGTCTGAATTTATATCCAACTTCCTGTTCAAACTGTTCCAAAATATATGGACTTACTGATGCTGAATATCCGTACCAGTCTACATATTTTTCTCTTGCAAGTTCATCGAAAATCAATGTGAACTGATGGAAAAATGTTGTATAACGAATAACATCAATATGCGGATTGTCTTCGATGTATTTGCGAAGACGCTTCATTGTAAATTCTTTTGTCTTTGGCTGACGAACGTCGAATGTGATCTGTTTTTCCACACCCTGCCAGTCATTGATTACTGCATTGTACATATGTACCGGATCCCACATAATGTATGCAAGAAAACTTACTGTATAATCATGGAATTTCTTTGCGTTGTGAATTGTGACATCTCCTGTCTCCTCACTGTAATCCCACTCTTCTACCGGAACAACTTCACCTGTTGTACGGTCAATGACTTCCCACCATCTTCTGATATCATCGTAAGAATTTACTTTCAACATATCTGGATATAAGTGATCCATCAAGTGGATAGATAACTCAGCTTCCACAGCTGTATGGAAAGATGTCATAATGTACATCTGCTGAATCTCATCTGGATTCGCCTTTGCCCATGCATTATCTTTTCTTGTTGTGTAATATGTAGAATACACTTTCGCATCCACATCTCTTAATTCTGCCGGATAGTCTGTTCCATCACAGTCACGGATCGCATCTGCTCCCCAACGTTTTACCAGTTCCAATGTCTCAGGAACTACGTCCACATCTGTAGGAATTGTAACTCTTCCTCTTAACTTTTCGCTCATAACGAAACTCCTTTCTTCGTACACCTCAATTTATACAGACAGTATAATTTAGTTTTTTCTATAAATCTACTCAATTGTTGCTGGTTTTTTTATTAATATTGTTTTTATAGCAAATTTTTAATAATTCACCTGTCATTTTTTGTAAAACATGCTCTATTTTTACAGAAATCTCACATATCATAAGTTGATTTTTCCAAAAAATCCGATTATACTTGTCATATCAGATACTAGACTTGATGAGAGACAAGGTGGAATAAGACATGAATTATAAAAGTATTGATTTAAAAGACTGCATTACTGTCGATAAGATTTTTACGATACACTATTTTGAATATATGAGTGACTTTTCTTTTCCAGGAGAGTCACATGATTTTTGGGAATTTATATGTGTAGACAAAGGTGACGTAAAGATTCGGATGGGTGATTCAGATATCATCTTAAAAAAAGGGCAGGTTGCCTTTCATAAGCCAAACGAATTTCACACCGTAGATGCAACAGGTACATCCGCGCCGAATCTGGTTGTGATTTCTTTTCGCTGCACGAATCCGGCAATGTCCTTTTTCAAAGAAAAGGTTTTAAAAATCGACGAATTAGAAAGAACTATTTTAGCTGACATTATCGCCGAAGCAAAAACAGTGTTCAAAGGACGGCTTGACGATCCTTATCAGACTGAGATGATTCGCTCAGCTTCTGCCACACCGGATGCCGAGCAACTGATTAAGATCCATTTAGAATATTTCCTGATTCACTTAATGAGAAGATACAACCAGACATCTGCAGTGCACTCTAACAGCACAGTTCCAGCTTTAAAAGTAACTAAGATGAAAAGTGATACGGAAGTGTTGAACCGAATTATTCATTATATGGAGACACACTTGAATTCGCGGATTACGATTGAGCAGATTTGCAAGGATAATATGATTGGACGCTCACAGCTTCAAAAATTATTCCAGCAAAAGACCGGTTTTGGTATTATCGAATATTTCTCCAACATGAAGATTGAGTCCGCAAAGGAGATGATTCGAACGGGGCATATGAATTTTACGCAAATTTCCGAACAGCTGGGGTATGCATCTATACATTATTTTTCAAGACAATTCAAAAAAATTACAGATATGACTCCTTCCGAATATGCTTCCTCTATCAAAGCTATGGCAGAAGGGGCTTTTGAGGAAAAAATATAAAAAACGGGCAAAACCCGTTTTTTTATATTTCTCGTGCAATAATCTGCAATGTCGGATATGCATACTCCAAAAATTCTCGATAGGCACACCCATCTTCCCACAAATAACTCCCCTGTTGGCGTTTACACCCACCTCGGCATATTTTCCAGAACGGACAGTCTTCGCAACTTCTTTCTGTCTTATTTTTTTTCTCCCAAAACCGTTTCCATCCATCGGAATTTCCTATTTCTTCTACACTGTGCTCCACAACATTGCCGCAACAGTATTCATCCAAAACATAAAAATCACACGGATACACGCTTCCATCTGCCTCTACAACAAACTGCATATTACAACTCCCCAACATCCCACACTGGTTTGGCACACGGTCAGTCAGCATTAACAAAATATTATCAAAAAGCGAAATACTTCTATATTCTCCTTTTCTATAATCTTCTAGCCATAAATCATACAGTGTCTTATAAAATTTTGCATATCCGTCCGGTCTCAATTGATACTCTGTCTTACAATGCAATTCTCCAAGACACGGTATACATTGCACATAGGAAAAACCTTGATTTTTTAAAAATGAATAAAACGCCTTTGCATGCTTGGATAATTTCTGTGTGATCACTGCTAAAATATTGAATTCTACCCCATATCGTCTCAAAACATCAATTCCATTCATAATATTCCTGTATATTCCGCTACCTTCACTATCTATTCTGAATTCATTCGTATTAGACTCATATCCATCAAGAGAAACTCCAACTAAAAATTGATTTTCCCGAAAGAAAACTCCCCACTCGTCATCTAGTAATGTTCCGTTTGTCTGAAGAACGTAACAGATTGTCCTGTTCTTTTTCTTACTATCGACATATACGACAAACTCTCGATAATACGAAAGCCCTGCTAGCGTTGGCTCCCCTCCTTGAAAAGCGAACACTACTGTCCCATCCTCATCCACCGCTTCAAATATTCTGTCAATTAAATGCTTCATCACCCCTTTCGTCATCACTCCATAAGACATCTGCTCCCTCTGCCTGCTCACATCTTCATAAAAACAATAACGACATCTCAGATTACAAAGTGAAGATGCTGGTTTGATCAACACTGACAAAAACTTCATACCCTTTCCTCCTCACAGAATACCATTGGTATTTTTTCTTTACACAATTCCATAAATCCTTTCGCTGCAGGCGTGAGATACTTTTTCTTATGATACGCAATCGAAAATTGCCGAGACAAATGAAATTCTTCCACTTGCAGCTGCTTGACCAATCCCCTTGCAAGCTCATCCCTTACCAAAAGATATGGCAAAATGGATATCCCCAATTTTTTTGCCACAGCTCGAATGATTGCCTGCGTACTGACACTCTCCCAAATCACTCTGTGATGAATCTGATGATATCCCAAGCTTTCCTCTATCATTTCCCGCACAGCGCTCCCCCGTTCCCTTAAAATCATCGGATACCTTTCCAAATCTATCAAGGAAATCTTTTCTTGCTTTACAAGTTCACTATTCGCTGCACAAATCAAGCACAAAGGATCTTCCATCAAATGCTCCATCTGAATTTGCTCATATTCTGTTTTTCCCTCTATCAATGCCAAATCCACTTCATTATTCAGTATATACTGTTCTATTGTCTTCGTGTTGCATACAGATACTTTGATCTCCACCTCCCGATATCTTTTCTGAAACTCCTCAATTAACTGAGGCAATATAAAATTTCCAATTGTAATACTTGAACCAATTCTCAATGTTCCTTTATTATTCCATGTCTTAACCTCCGTCTCCATCTCATCAAACATAGATACAATATGAAGCGCGTAATCGTAAAGCCATTTTCCTTGCTCTGTAATAGAAAGACGTTTTCCAATTCGGTCAAACAGCCTTATGTGATAGTAATTTTCCAGCTCTTGAATTGCTAAACTCACAGACGGCTGAGATACATGTAAAATTTCAGAAGCTTTTGTAATGCTTTCTTTTTGAAAAACAATCACAAAGGTCCTGAGATGTCTGATTGTCATAAATACCTCCTCTTATAAGCATTTCATTATAGATAATATAAAATAATACTATTTGCATTATATGATAACACCAACTATACTACTTGTATAGGAGGTTTTAATCTATGGAACAAAGCATAAGTAAAAAACAACTTTTGAAAAAATTATTTTTTTCCACATTATATCTCAGCACATTTACTTTTGGAGGAGGATACGTCATCGTCTCATTGATGAAAACAAAATTTGTAGATGAGCTTCATTGGATTGACGAGACTGAAATGCTGGATTTGATTGCAATTGCACAATCTTCCCCAGGAGCTGTAGCCGTCAATGGTGCCATTGTCGTAGGCTATAAATTGTGCAGAATTCCAGGTGTATTTTTTTCAATTCTCGGCGCAATTATCCCACCATTTTTCATTATCTCAATCATTTCTGGATTTTACACTTTATTTCAGGAAAATGAGGCTGTTCAAGCTCTCTTGAGCGGAATGCGCTCCGGCGTCGGTGCCGTAATCGTATCCGTCGTGTGGGACATGGGATCCGGAATCGTAAAACAGAAAAAAATTGCTCCGATTCTCATCATGCTTTGCGCATTCATTGCAAACTATTACTTAAAAATCAATATTGTTCTTATTATTTTAATATGCATTATATTGGCAGCAGCAAAAGCCATTATCACAGAACGGAGGAGAAGTCACAAATGATCTATTTACAATTATTCTTAAGCTATCTGCAGATCGGAGCATTTAGTTTTGGCGGCGGTTATGCCGCAATGCCTCTCATTCAGGCGCAAGTTGTTGAAAAATATCACTGGCTCAGCATGACAGAATTTGGCGATCTTGTGACGATTGCCGAGATGACGCCCGGACCGATCGCCATAAACTCCGCAACCTTCGTCGGCACACAGGTCGCCGGACTTTCCGGGGCACTCATCGCAACACTCGGATGTATTCTGCCATCCTGCATCATCGTTACTCTACTTGCAAAAATTTATATCCAATACCGCAATGTAAAAATCATGCAGGATATTCTCGGCACACTCCGCCCGGTTGTCGTCTCTATGATTGCTGTGGCAGGACTCGGAATCCTAAGCTCGGTATTCTTTCTTTCCGGAAAGTTCGCACCCGCTTTGTCTAACTTTAATATCCGAGGCATTATTTTCTTTGCCGGTGCTCTCCTCTGCCTTCGCAAAACAAAGCTCAGCCCGATTCTCATCATGGTCGGCTGCGGTATTTTAGAACTGCTTTATCAAACAATTTTTTAACCACAAAAAAGAGCGAAGTCAAAACTGACTTCACTCTTTTTACATTCTTATAAAATTACTCTTGTACGTATGGCATTAAAGCGATATGTCTTGCTCTCTTGATAGCTACTGTAAGAGCTCTCTGATGTTTTGCACAGTTTCCTGTGATTCTTCTTGGAAGAATTTTTCCTCTTTCAGAAACATATTTTCTTAATTTAGCCACATCTTTGTAATCGATTTCGTTATTTTCTTTTCCACAGAATACACAAACTTTTTTTCTTCTGCGTCCGCCTCTTCTCTTCATTGGAGAATCTGCTTTATTACCTTTATCGTAAGCCATTGTCAATACCTCCTATTTTACTCATCGAACACGACTGTTAAAATTTACTACACAATCAATATCGTCTAGCTGAATGGTAATTCCTCATCAATTCCGTCTGGAATATTCATGAATCCATCTCCGATGTCTGCACTTGGTGATGGACTAGGACTTGCCTGGTATCCACTGTTTGATGCGCTGGCCGCTTTGCTCTCTGCAAATTCCTGTTCCTCAACAACAACATCTGTTGTGTAAACTCTCACGCCGTCTTTGTTCGTATAGCTTCCTGTCTGAATACGACCGGTTACCGCAATCTTCACTCCCTGGCGCAAATACTTCTCTGCAAATTCTGCCGCTCTTCCGAAAGATACACAGTTGATAAAATCTGCTGTTGCATCTCCGTCACGTTTGAAACGGCGGTCAACTGCCAATGTATATCTGGCAACTGCATTTGCACTCTCGCCCTGCGAATATCTAACTTCTGGATCTCTTGTTAAACGTCCCATTAAAATTACTTTATTCATACGATTTCCTCTCTTCTCTTATGCTTCCTGTCTAACGCATAAATATCTGAGTACGTTATCCATGATACGAAGTCTTGCTTCCATCTCAGCTGGAACTGTAGCATCAGATTCGAAGTGGATGAAGTAGTAATATCCTTCTTTCATCTTCTGAATTTCGTAAGCTAATCTTTTCTTACCCCATTCATCAACGTCAGTTACGTTACCACCGAAACGAGCGATTAATTCTTTCACTTTTTCGATTGTAGCTGTTCTAGCGTCGTCTTCGATTTTTGCATTGACAACAACTGCTAATTCATATTTGTTCATGTCACTTGCACCTCCTTATGGTCTCTGGCTCCTGAATCACTCAGGAACAAGGAATAAAATAATATATCACAATTTGGCATTTTACCACATTTTCAAGCTCGGCGCAAGCACTTTATTGTTTTTTCTTTAATTCTCTTGTATTCTTTTCTACAAGCTTTCTCGCAATCATGATCTGATGTCCGCATCCTATACATTTGAGACGAAAATCAGCACCTACTCTTAATATCTCCCACTCAAAGCTGCCACATGGATGCTTTTTTTTCAGTCTTACAACATCTCCAACTTCATACATATCAGCCATATTCTGCCCCTTCCTATTTTACCGCTTCTTCTTTGATCATCACGCCATGCACCAAAAAACGTTCATCATCTCTGACATTGGTACATGTTGACAAACTAACAATCTTAGACGCCGTCGTCACCTCGGCGCTTGTCGGGTACGCCGACTGCTGCTTTATGTAATCGATATAAGTCTGGAACGCCGCATCATCTGCATAATCCATAATATAGCTGTCAGAAGTATCTTTTACCACGCCTGCCGAAAAAATCTCATATGTTCTTACTTTTCCGTCCGGTGTATAGATATAAAAATATGGATGTTCCTTGTAAAAACTGTCATCCTTATATTTCAGCAACTGCGCAAACATGGAGCCATTCTTCATGTTATGTCCATAAATAAATGTATTTCTTCCCGAAAAATCTCCCGGATTGTTCACATCCACAAACAGTGTTCCTAATTTATTTGTGTTTGCTTCAAACGTTCTTTTTAAGTATTCTTCGTTATCTCTTCCCTGAACGACCGGATAATTGATCTCTGACGGTTCGTCAAACCGAATCCATCCAACCACATCGGAATTCATCTCCAGCAATTTTTCAAAATCAACAGAAAACGTCTCTTCTTTCGTATCATCTTTTTTCTCTGTATTAATGACCAGATCCTGAATCTTTTGGTATTCTTTGTCACCTTTATTGTACTCCGAAAAAATACCATATAATTTGTACGCCGAAACCGCAAACACTACAATCGCAATCACAAGGATGATATTTGAAACAATATTGCTTCCACCCTTTTTCTTTCTTCTTCCCCGATGATGTTTCTTTTTGTTTTCTTCCGCCATCTCTTTTTACTCCTTCTTGTTTAATGTACAAAAAGGTGAATGCAATACATTCACCCCTTTCGCTCTTCTGTTTTAGCTCACTTTCAACTTGAACTTCTGAATCTCTTTTTCACTGGATACTCGTTCTATTATTCCGCCGAGACTTCTGAGTTTTTCTTCAAATCTCTCATATCCTCTCTGAATGTAAACAATATCATCCACGATCGTAATTCCATCCGCCGCAAGTCCTGCGATGCAAAGCGCTGCACCCGCACGTAAATCCGGAGCACTTACTCTCGCTCCCGAAAATCTCTCAACACCTTCAATCGTTGCAGAATTTCCTTCAATCTTAGCGATCGCTCCCATACGTGCCAGCTCATCTAAATATTTAAAACGATTTTCAAAAATACTTTCTGCGATAATACTTGTTCCCTCGCAAAGCGCAAGCGTCACACCAATCTGCGGCTGCATATCTGTCGGGAATCCCGGATACGGAAGCGTCTTTACCTGTGTGTGCTTCAAACGCGTCTTCGCAACTACACGTACAGCATCGTCAAATTCTTCAATCTCACACCCAATCTCTTCCAACTTCGCAATTGTAGCCTCCAAATGTTTTGGAATGACATTCAAAACAGTCACATCTCCTTTTGTAACTGCCGCCGCAAACATAAATGTCCCTGCCTCAATCTGATCCGGAATAATCGAATACTCCGTCTTATGAAGCTTTTCAACACCTTTGATCTTGATCACATCTGTTCCGGCGCCTTTGATGTTCGCTCCCATACTGTTCAGGAAGTTCGCAACATCCACTACATGTGGCTCTTTCGCAACGTTCTCAAGAATCGTAACACCTTCTGCCATCGCTGCAGCCATCATCACATTGATTGTGGCTCCAACACTCACAACGTCAAAATAAAGATGTGTTCCTTCTAATTTCTCTGCCTCGGCAATGATCTTTCCGTATTCAATCTCAACCTCGGCGCCCAATGCTCTAAAACCTTTCAGATGCTGGTCAATCGGTCTGCTTCCGATATTGCAGCCCCCAGGAAGCGCCACCTCAGCTCTTCTGTATTTTCCAAGTAATGCTCCTAGTAAATAATAAGATGCTCTGATCTTCTTGATATAGTCATACTCAATACTAAAATCCTGCACACCGGCTCCATTGATCCGCACTGTATGTCGGTCTATACGCTGAACCGTGGCTCCTATTCCTGCCATCGCTTCCAACAACACATTGATGTCATTCACATCCGGTAAATTCTCTATCGTAACAGTCTCATCTGTCATAATTGCCGCTGCTAAAATAGCTAATGCTGCATTCTTTGCTCCGCCTATCTCTACTTCCCCTACTAACGGATTTCCACCCTTAATAATATACTGTTCCATTTCACACCTCAATTATCAGATTTCCATTCCATGCTGAAACTTTTTCAGTCATACTTCTCCCAGTTTTATTTATACTTCTTTGCTATTATAACACAAAATGTATTTTTGTAAAATTATTTTTCCAAATATAAACCGAAATAGGAGGTCTGCGCCTCCTATTCTTCAAATAATTTCAATACATTTCCTATCGTCTCTTCAATTGTTAATCCGTCCTCGCAAATTGTATAATCCGCATACTTTTCGAATAGGCAAACCCTTTCTTCGTATAAATCCTTTAAAGTCTGCCCTTCTTTCAAGACAACTCCACGGCTTTTCGCATTTTGGATTCTTCTGTCTATTGTCTCATAGGATACCTTTAAATATACAACTGTTCCCGTTTTTTTGTAATGTTCCATTGCTTCTTCACAATATACAACACTGCCCCCCGGTGCAATCACCGCATTTTCCACATCCAAGTCCCGGTTAACCTGATTCTCTATTGCAAGAAATCCGTCATTTCCTTCCTGCGCGATAATCTCTTTGAGCAATCGCTTCTCCTGCTTTTGTATCAGCAGATCCGTATCCACAAACTCATATCCAAGCCGCTTGGCAACTACAACACCCACCGTACTTTTTCCTACAGCAGGCATTCCAATCAAAACAATATTTTTCATATGTATCTCTCCATTCCATTATTCAATCAGAAATAAAAATTCCTTCTGCATTTTCTATGATCGCACCTTCGCCGGAATAACTCCTGATACACCATAATCTGAATCATATCTCCCAACCAGTCCTCTTTCCGGCGTCTTCTGATCCCCATATGTTCCTGTGCTTCCATCTGCATTTCTTCCGGCTCTATCCCATCCAGTTCTTTCACTCTGTCGTAAATTCTTCTGCACATCATACGCATCTGCAGCTGATCCGGATATTCATCATAGACAACACTGCCTTCATATGCCATCCTGTCACACTCATCTTCCACATAGGGCAGCAACCTCTTTGCTGTCTCCGGATACATGCTTTTCATATACTCAAAATCACGCTGTTCTATTCGCTCATCATCATATTGTAAGGGCATCGGGTATGCCATATAATATGGTAATCGGTAATCCACAGGCTTGCACTTCCATTTCTATATACGCTCTAGTATATAGTATGCCAAAATATTTGAGATGTTCTATTCTTTCAGCGGAATTCCTCTTCCGTCTGTATTGATACTGCCGGTCAAGATCAAAATTCCTTCTATAAATCCCCATATTCCTGAAATAATACTTCCGATTCCACAGGTTGCCACCGTCAGAACAAGCTGAATAACCGCTTTTGTTGTATATCCCAAATAAAAATTATGCACACCTAGCGAGCCGAGAAAAATACCTAACAGTCCTCCTGCCAGCTTTGATTTCTGCTCCACCATAGGTCTTTGATTCACAAGACTCGCTCCGCACATCGTACAATATGTCATCCCGACATTGGTAGCATTTCCACAATTTGGGCAATAGTTATCCCCAGTTCCATTCGAAATCCACAGTTTATACACACTGCAGCATTCGGATCAATCGGTTTTCCACAATTTCTGCAAAACATGTTTTCTTCCTCCTTATACTTTACGATTCTATCTTTTGTTTTTCTACTGTAATTTTACAATTTTTTTTATAAAAAGCAATGCCATAGCATAGTACTTCACGGTATCCATCACGCAAAAATTCTTCTTCATAATGCTTCATTCTGATTTGCTCCACTGCTTTCAAGCTACATTTTTCCATCTGGTGAAAGCTTTCAGACACCTTCAGCTCAAAAAGGATCACCGGTTTCTCTACATCCATACTTTCAGGCAAATATCATATCTTCCATCACCGGACTCACGATTGGAGTAAGAATAATAGTCTCCCATTCCGCCAAAAATACCCATGAGAAATCCGTGATAAAAAGCTTCTTTTGTGTCGTAAAAACTAATCCCTTCACGCAAAAGCTCTGAAATCGTTTTTTCTAATCCAAATTACCTCGCCCTCTGTTACATATCGATACAACTCTGAAAAATCTTTCTTTTTTACTTTTTTCCCAAACCAGGAAAGCACCGTATTTTTATAGATATAGAGAATCTCTTCATTCGGAATACTCATCGAAATATAACGAATCCCATCTCTCAGCGCCTCATCCACTTTCTTTAAGTAGCCTGTAAAAAACAAGAAATTCCAAATATTTTCCTCTGATTCCTCCACTCCGATATCCTCATACGTAATATCTTCGTGAATTGGTTTTTCAATGCTTTCCCCCTGGATCAGCAGCTCTATCTCCTGTTTTACTTTTATATCCGCCTTTTCTACTAAAGTTTTCACAATACTGTTCGAACTTGTATTTGCCCAAAATGGTCTTGGTAAAGATGTCATATCTGCCCAAATCAACTCCACATAATTCAATACACTCCAGGGATTATATACTTCCGTCCGTCCAAATACATATCCATCATACCATCTTTTCACTACATCCGCGAAATCACTTCTATCATAAAATGCAAGAATCTCATCTACTTCTTTTTGTGTAAAACCAAAATGCTCTGAATACATTGGATTCGTAATGGAGATAATCTTCAGATTGTTCAATCCTGTAAAAATACTCTCTTTCGAGATTCGAAGACAACCTGTGATCACAGCAAACTCCAAGCTGTCATTCGTCTTCAACGCTGACTCAAAAAGAGATCTGATCAGCGGAATCATCTTCTCATAAAAGCCTCCAAAATAAGAGTTCTCCAGTGGGACATCATACTCATCGATCAGGATAATTACTTTTTCTCTATAACTTTTCGCCAGACAAGCTGACAGAAAACGCAGTGCATCCAGATAATCTGCATCCGTTCCCTTAACATCGCGTATTGCAAGAAAGCGTTCTTTTTCTTCTTCCGTCAATTTCCCAATTTTCAAAAGTTCTTCATGTCTGCCAAATTCCTCGGCAATCATTTTCTTCATCTGTATATAAGACAAGTCGAAATTCGCCTGCTTCATTGTTTTTAGTGAAATACTGATAACCGGATATCTCGATATGTGCTTTAAATACTTTTCCCCGGCAGCCATAATTTCCAACCCCTGAAAAAGCTTCCGAGCATCACAGTAATCTTTTTCAAAAAAGCACTGTAACATGCTAAGTCCCAGTGTCTTACCGAAACGCCTTGGTCTTGTAAACAAATTAACTTTTCCCCGCATATCCAAAAGTTCTTTTATCAACAACGTTTTATCTACGTAATAATACCCCTCTTGTATCATTTCCTTAAAATTGTCCACTCCGATTGGAAACGGTTTAAATCCCACTTTCTCACTTCCTTTCCGCATCATTATTTACTAATATTATAGCTTGTTATATACTCTTTTAGCAAGAAAAAAGATGTCCGTAATTAAACAGACACCTTTTCAGTCCACTGCACACCTTCGGCAAGCACTGTGATCTTCTCCTGCAGGATTTCCACAAAGCCACCAGACACAGTTACTTTTTTCATCTCTGTGCCCTTGTGTATCTTCATCACACAAGGCTCCAGAATTGTCGTCAGCGGGATATGGTTCTTGTAAACTCCCATATCGCCGCCCACAGATGTGAATTCCAAAAAGCTTGCTTCCCCTTCGTAGAACATCTCCTCCGGAGAAATAATTTTCAACTCAAACATATTATTTTCTGCCATGCGCACACACCTCTACTTTACTCTGGCAAGTACGTCATCAATATTTCCCGCATTCAAGAAATAACCTTCCGGAATATCATCATGTTTTCCTTCCAAAATTTCTTTGAATCCCTGTACTGTCTCACTGATTGGCACATATCGCCCCTCAAGCCCTGTAAACTGTGTCGCGACAAAGAATGGCTGAGATAAAAATCTTTGTATCTTTCGCGCACGTGATACAGTGAGCTTATCTTCCTCTGAAAGCTCATCCATACCGAGCATTGCAATAATATCCTGTAATTCTTTATATTTCTGCAGCACTTCCTGTACACCGCGCGCCACCTTGTAATGCTCTTCGCCCACGATATTCGGGTCGAGCATTCTCGACGAAGAGTCAAGTGGATCTACTGCCGGATAAATACCAAGCTCTGTGATTGCACGGGAAAGTACGACTTTCGCATCCAGATGGGCAAATGTCGTAGCCGGAGCCGGGTCAGTCAAGTCGTCCGCAGGCACATAGACAGCCTGAACAGACGTGATTGATCCGTTCTTTGTCGATGTGATACGCTCCTGCAAAGCCCCCATCTCCGTCTGCAATGTCGGCTGATATCCTACCGCAGAAGGCATACGTCCCAAAAGCGCGGACACTTCCGATCCTGCCTGTGTAAAACGGAAAATATTGTCGATAAACAAAAGTACGTCTTTTCCACCTTTGTCACGGAAATATTCTGCCATCGTAAGACCTGTAAGCCCTACGCGCATACGCGCTCCAGGCGGCTCATTCATCTGCCCGAACACCATCGCCGTCTTATTGATTACTCCTGATTCCTGCATCTCATAATAAAGGTCATTTCCCTCTCTTGTACGCTCTCCGACACCTGTAAATACAGAATATCCACCGTGTTCTGTCGCAATATTTGTGATCAGTTCCTGAATCAGCACTGTCTTTCCCACACCAGCTCCACCGAACAGACCAATTTTTCCACCTTTCTGATATGGGCAGAGAAGGTCTACGACTTTGATACCTGTCTCAAGCATCTCCGCCTCAGTTGCCTGTTCCTCAAACGAAGGAGCCTTTCTGTGAATCGGCTCATATTCAACATCTGTCGGAGCCGGTTTCTCATCAATCGGTTCACCGAGGACATTAAAGATACGCCCCAGTGTATTCTCTCCTACCGGCACGGAAATTGCAGCTCCTGTGGCAACCGCTTCCATCCCCCGGACTAAACCGTCCGTCGGTCCCATGGCGATACATCTCACCACATCATCTCCTAGATGCTGTGCAACCTCCACCACAAGTCTGCTTTTATCCTGTCTTGTGATCTCGATTGCTTCGTTAATCTCCGGAAGATGTCCGTCTGCGTATTTGATATCTAAGACCGCACCGATAATCTGAGTGATTTTTCCTATATTTTTTTCTGCCATTTTTTCACTCCTCTATCCGATAGCTTCCGCTCCGGCTATAATTTCTGTTAATTCCTGTGTGATCGCTCCCTGACGGGCGCGATTATATTTTAATTCCAAATCATCAATAATCTCTTCTGCATTGTTTGTTGCAGAGTCCATCGCCTGCATACGGGCGCCGTTCTCGCTTGCAACCGCCTCCACAAAAGCGCCGTACAAAATACTTGTCATATACTTCGGAATGAGAAGACTGATCGCCTCCTCTTCATTCGGCTCAAAATTCATCAATACGGACTCTTTCTTTTCTTCTGCAGGCACAGTTTCTGCACTCACCGGAAGCAGTTTCATCAGCTTCGGAATATGACTGACCGTATTTTTAAACTCTGTATACGCCACATAGATTTCTCCGACTTCTCCTTTTGAGAAATCATCAAGCAGTCTCTCCCCGATCCGGCGTGCATCTGCATACGTCGGTTCGTCAATGATGTCCGAGTAATCCTCTGCAATTTGATATCCTTTTCTTGCAAGACTTTCCACACCTTTTCTGCCGACTGTGTAAAGCCGGATACGTTCTTTTTCTATCCCGCTTTCCACAATTAGTCTTGCAATATTTGCATTGTATCCGCCCGCAAGACCGCGGTTTGAGGTCACTGCCACAACCGCAACATTTTTGGAATCACTTTTTCGCAAATACGGATGCTCTATATTGCCCGCCTTCGCAAGCATGGAAGTCACTGTCTGATACATATATTCAAAATACGCCTTCGAGTTCTCTGCACGCATTCTTGCTTTTTGCAGCTTTACAGTCGAAACAAGCTTCATGGCTTTGGTGATCTGCTGCGTATTTTGAATACTTCCGCGGCGTCTTTTTATCTCTCTCATGGATGCCATGATCGTCTTCCTCCTTTTTTACTGATGTGTGAACTGTAGCTTGAACTCTTCAATCGCTTTTACAAGCGCAGCTTCATTTTCTTCTGTGATAACCTTTTCCGTCTTAATTGATTCCGGAATCTCCGGATATTTTGTCTGGATAAATTCAAACAGTTCTGTCTCAAAACGTAAAATATCTTCCACCGCAATGTCAAGCAGATGTTTTCTCGTCGCCGCATAGATGATGATTACCTGATACTCTACCGGCATCGGCTTGTACTGCGGCTGTTTTAATACTTCTTTGATTCGTACTCCCTGTGCAAGTCGTTCTTTTGTATCTGCATCTAATTCAGATCCAAACTGTGCAAATGCCGCAAGTTCACGGTACTGTGCAAGATCGATACGAATCGGTCCCGCAATCTTCTTCATCGCCTTGATCTGTGCCGAACCGCCTACACGCGACACAGAGATCCCCGGATTGACCGCAGGTCTAAAACCGGCGTTAAACATCTCTGTCTCAAGGAAAATCTGTCCGTCCGTGATTGAGATGACATTCGTCGGAATGTAAGCAGATACATCACCTGCCTGTGTCTCAATGATCGGGAGCGCAGTTAATGAACCACCGCCTAATTTATCTGATAATCTGGCTGCTCGTTCCAATAATCTGGAGTGCAGATAGAATACATCTCCCGGATAAGCCTCACGTCCTGGCGGTCTGCGAAGAAGTAAGGAAAGAGTACGATAAGCTGTCGCATGTTTGGACAAATCATCATACACGATCAGTACGTCCTCTCCATTTTCCATCCACTCTTCTCCCATCGCACATCCTGAGTACGGTGCGATGTACTGAAGCGGTGCAAGCTCACTTGCCGTTGATGCGACAACGGTTGTGTAATCCATCGCCCCGTATTCTTCAAATACCTTCACAATATTTGCCACTGTAGATGCCTTCTGACCAATGGCAACGTAAATACATTTTACTCCCTGCCCTTTTTGATTGATGATCGTATCAATCGCAATCGCAGTCTTTCCTGTCTGTCTGTCCCCGATGATCAGCTCACGCTGTCCTCTTCCAATCGGAACCATAGAATCAATCGCCTTGATTCCGGTCTGCAGCGGCGTATCTACAGATTTACGCGCAATAACTCCGGAAGCAACTCTTTCTATCTGTCTGAAATTTGTCGCCTGAATCGGTCCTTTTCCATCAATCGGCTGTCCTAATGCGTTCACGACACGTCCAAGCATGCAGTCCCCTACCGGAACCTCCACTACTCTTCCCGTCGTCTTTACCGTATCTCCCTCGTTGATATTTCTCTGATCCCCTAAAAGAACTGCACCTACATTGTCTTCTTCCAGGTTCAGCACCATACCATACACTTCGCCAGGGAACTCTAACAGCTCTCCCTGCATCGCATTTTCCAGTCCGTGGATACGTGCAATACCATCGGCTACCTGAATAACCGTTCCCACATCCGATACTTCTAACTCCGATGCGTATCTTTTAATCTGTTCTTTAATGACAGAGCTGATTTCTTCTGGTTTTAAATTCATGGAGCGAATCCACCTTCCTTCTATTTTTTGTGCTCTAGTGAATCTGGATCTTTCTCAACTGTTTTGATAATTCATAGAGCTTCGTCTTAATACTGCTGTCCACAACACGGTCTTTGATACGGATCACCATGCCTCCGATCAGACTTTCATCAACATCGTAATTCATCTCAAATGTCTCATACTGTGTTGTCTCAAGCAGACGTTTCTCGATATCACTTTTCTGTTTGTCGCTCAGCGCAAAAAGCTGTCGTCACATTTGCGATACCGATCTTCTTTTCTTCCTTTACAAGTCCGATAAAGTATTCAAATACGGACACTGTATCCGGGTAATGACCTTTTGTGATCAATAATGTCATCAGTCCAATGATCTCGCGGGATACATGACCGCCGAATGTTTCTTCGATGATCTTCACTTTATCTTCTTTGATGATCTCGGATGATTCATTAATCTGCTCAGTTCTTCGTTTGTGCGTAAAACTTCCAGCACATCCTGAACCTCTGTGAAGAACAGATCCATCTTGTTCTCCTCAACAGCAACGGCAAACAATGCATCACCATATGTTTTAGAAACTAACTTAGCCATGTACGTTCACCCATTTCTTTTAATGTTTCATCGATTAGACTTTCCTGTACATTTGTATCGATCGAAGCCTTTACGACTTTTCCTGCCATAAGAGAAGCAATTGCTACCATCTCCTGCTTCATCTCATCCAATGCACGTTTCTTCTCTAATTCAACCTCTGCGTTTGCACGCGCTATAATACGGGCTGCCTCTTCTTTCGCTTCTGCAACAATCTGTGACTCTGTCTTCATCGCTTTCTTGCGGGCTTCGCTCAGGATGACCTGCGCTTCTTTGTCCACTTCTTTTAACTTTGTCTCATATTCTTCTTTGAATACGACAGCATCTGCTCTCTCTTTCTTTGCAGTATCCTGTTCTTCCTTTACCCGTCTCTTACGCTCGTCAAGCATCTTTCTGACCGGTTCAAATAACAGGTAGGACAACAGTGTGAAAAGTACGAACATCGCAATTGCAAGTGTACACGCATCGAACAGCAGTTGTGCATCCAGGTTAAATAAACGTTCCAAGGTTCAGCCTCCTTCCTTCTATTATTTTCATCTCTTCCGTTTTTCAATCTGCTTCTGTACGGAATCTCTTTTTTATAACTGACCTAATAATGGGTTAGCGAATAATAAGATCAGCGCGATAACAAGACCATAAAGACCTGTTGTCTCTGCTACGGCCTGTCCTAAAAGCATTGTGGATGTGATGTCTGATTTTGCTCCCGGGTTTCTACCAACTGCAGATGCACCATGACCTGCTGCAACACCCTGTCCAATACCAGGTCCGATACCTGCGATCATCGCAAGACCTGCACCGATTGCTGAACACGCTAAGATTAATGCTTCGTTTGTAATTTGACTCATAATAAATTCCTCCTAAAAATCTTCTTCTAATTTTACTCTTAAATTAATCCGGTATCTTATCACTTACAAATACCATCGTCAACATACAAAATACGTATGTCTGAATTGCCCCTGAAAAGACGTCAAAGTAGGCATGCAGAAAACCTGGCCATATGATTGCAATCTGCGAAAGCAGACCATACAGCAAGGCCATGATAACCGTTCCTGACAAGACGTTTCCGAAGAGACGAAGTGACAACGAAAACGGAACGGCAATCTCCCCAATCAGGTTGATCGGGAATAAAAACGGCAGTGGTTTGAACAAGTTGGTGAACGCTCCAACTTTGTTATACCTGATATTATTAAACTGTATCAGGAAAAATGTGATCACACCAAGCGGAAATGTAACTCCATAATCTGCTGTCGGTGGTCTCAATCCCAAAAGTCCCGAGAGATTACTGAACAAAATAAACAAAAACAAGGTCCCTATATAGTTTCGGTAAGGAATCCCTTTTTTGCCCATGCCACTTTTCACCATGCCATCCAGCATCTCCACAACGTATTCCACTGCATTTTGAAACCTTCCCGGCTTCCCGTCAGTATCCTGCAATTTTACCCTTGCAATAAGTGCAAGTATAATCAGTCCCAGACATATGAGCAGTATACTGACATGCGTCGTCGTAAGGTATAGCTCCTGCCCAAACAGTTCAAACTTCAAAAGGCTGTGTATCATAAAGTCAGCCTCTTTTGCAGCAACTATCCCTAATCCATTTCCCACATAATTCCCCTCCTTTACTTAGATTTTTTTAATTTTAAAAATAGTTTATGCATATACGGCTGTAAATACGCCGATATTTTTAATGCAATCAGTCCGGCAAGCAGAGTAAGAGGATTCCCCAAATCAAAATAGAGTACGCATCCCATCAAAATCAAAACTACCGTTATCCTCAGTGCATACGTCATTCTGACATGTTTTACCGCGCCTGTCTCTCCAAGATCCAATGCATCTTCTATGGAGTGCTTCATATGAATCGCCATTCCGCTTCCAATTGCCACTCCACTCCACAATCCAATCGCATTATACAAATCGTTCGGAAAAGCAATCAGGCAGACGATCTGCACTGCCACGCCTACCAGAATAATTCCGGTAACCAATTCCAACAATGTATTATCTTTTTTCATCTTTGCCTTCCTCTTTCTTTTCTTCCAGGTCTTCATTCGCATGTCTTACAAGCAGATAAACATTACGCATCCCTGCCAATACTCCCAATATAATAAAAGGGATCGTAACCGGAAGTTTGAACTTTTCTTCC
>ENA-OQBV01000525-OQBV01000525.1-human-gut-metagenome-genome-assembly--contig:-NODE-525-length-21583-cov-3.245899_pt1 | contig 21583 bp, 13 predicted proteins | sample MGYA00242750_ERZ504559 | MGnify/ENA primary metagenome ERZ504559 (study PRJEB26092, sample SAMD00036230) | human gut metagenome | host: Homo sapiens | study: EMG produced TPA metagenomics assembly of... | reverse complement strand
CAAAGAGAAGCTCGATATCTATCTCCAGATCTGCGAATTGTTGAAAAAACTTCCACCACTCCATGTCCAGCAGCCTCTTGGCTACCGCCTCGAATGTGAGTCCATCGCAATGGAAGTTCTCTATCTGATTCTGACACATTTTTGCCCGCCCTGCCGAAGAATCTCTGATTCCTGAAAATATCGGGAGCCTTGACCGATTGAGTGCGATCACTTCTTATGTAGATGATCATTACAGTAAACCAATCTCCCTTGAGGAAGCTGCACAGAAACTGGGGCTAAGCCGGGAATATTTCTGCCGCTTCTTTAAACAGAGCCTCGGTGTGACGTTCACGCGGTACGTCAACCAGATCCGCCTGATTCATATTTACCATGATATCTGCAACACAGAGGACGGCATTATGGAAATTGTGGAACGGCATGGATTTACAAACTACAAGCTGTTCAATAAGATGTTCAAAGAGATTTATGGATGTACACCGCGGGAAATCCGGCATAAGCTTGCGATAGACAAATAGCATTTCATTATAAATGAAATATCGCACCTTCTTTATTTCTTTCCAACAAAAAACAGGTACATCTCACAACTATACGGGAAAATTTTCTCATCTTCCCTGTGATCTCTGTACCTGTTTTCTATGGTTTCTATTATTTTCTTCTACTGTTTCTTATGATCTGAATCACAACTGCGATCAGAATGATCACCAGACCAACTGCCCCCACTGTCAATCCAACAATCTGCACTCTGTCCACAGAAGTTTTACTTTGTGTTTTTTGCGTACTTTCTTTTTTCTCTTCCTCGTCTTTATCTGTTTCCTCTTCTATCGCTTCTTCCTCTTCTTCCACCTCTTCTTGCGTTTCCAGTTCCTCCTCTTCGGAATCCGGTATCACAGTGCTTTGCATGCTTGCATCCTCCACAAAGGTGATATCTTTTTCTTGTGCATACTTCTCCGCTGCACTGCCTGCTGCGCCATAGATTGTCAAATTATCACAATCCTCCAAACCGGTTCTCTCCCCAACATACTGCGGCATCAGTTTACTTCCTGCTCCGATTTTAGTTACACTGGAAGGAATATATAGTTCTTCCATACTGGAACACCGATCAAATGTACCTGGCGGGATTGCCTGCACCCCATCCGGAATGTTCAGACTTTTCAGGCTAATACAATTTCCAAAAGCTTCCATTTCTATATTTCGCAGGCTAGACGGCAGTTCCAGTGCTTCCAGAGATTCGCAAAGTTAAATGCTCTCAGACCAATCTCTTGCAAACTATCTGACAAATGAATCGTCTTCATTTTAAAGCAACCCGCAAAGCCTCTTGACCGATTTTTTTAACCCCATTTCCCATCGTCACTTCTTCCAGCTGCAGCAAGTGTAAAAAGCCCTCTCGCCAATTTCGATTACGCTATCTGGTATCACAACGCTTTTTATCTCTGTCTCCGTATCCTCAAAGATACTGTTATCCGGATTACCTCCGATGCGCTTTACTCCCTCTGGAATCACCACATGCTCCTCCGATCCGGTATAACTGGTCAGGCATCCTTCCTTATCGATATGGAAATCGGAATCTGTACTCTGTCTATCTTCCGCTCCATGGACCAGCATAGGAGCCGAGAACCCTACCAGTGCCAGAAGACAAAAGGTCAATACTGTCTTTTGTATTATTTTCACTCTCATACGCCCCCTCTCTTTAATAAGTGTACAATGTCTTCACTTCTCCGGTCGACAGATCTTTCTCCAGCATCGCTCCGCTCTGCAGCTTATAAGAATAGCGCCATCCTGCTCCACCTCTGATTTGCTTTTCACCGGAATCCATGAAGAAATATACCTTTTCTCCGAATTTTTCCACATACTTTAATGTAAGCGCAGTATCATCAGTCGCTTGTCCACAGATTCCTTCTCCGACCGAAGCATAATCCTCCTGCGTGATGATCTCTTCCGGAGCTCCATTTTCCGCATAATAGAATACACTTCCATCTGCAGTATAATATTCCGCCATCGGCGATGTGTCATTCAGTTCATTTCCGATGTATTCTTTGTCGACCGTTCCATCTGCATTGACCACAAAGTCAGCTGCCTTCAGCTCATCCCACTCTTCCGGCGTCAGGTCTTCTACCGTTTCCTCTTCACTACTGTACTTCGCAATCTTTCCACCCTGATACATGACTGCTGATCCCCCATAGTTTCCATATGAAAAATAAATATCTTTTCCCTGAAATACCATGAATGCGATTGTTGCATTGCTGACAAGGTCATCCTCATCTACGTGCTCTTCCAGATCCACAGTACATAGTTCTTTATCATCACTTCCGTCTGGCTGGATTCGTGCCAGTGTTACTTTATCCTTGCCAGCTCCTGCCAGCTGATAGTAGATAAATCCATCTTTAATCGCAAGATAACTTCCATCCCCTAATTTCGTTTCCTCTTCATTAGAAATGTTCAAGCTATAGATTTCTTCCTCATTCGGATCCGAACAGATAATATATTTCTCCGTCGCCGCTTTCAGTTTTCCTTTTTGATCTCTGCAATGTCTCCACTCTTTCGGTCATAACTGCAATCTTTGTCACTGACATATTGTCGATCGGCTTCTCATAGAAGATTTTTCGTCGGTAACTGCGATCTCCCCGGCGCCTTCTGCCTCGAAGACCGTCTCTTCATTTCCAGACGGATCTCTCTTGATCAGCGCCATTGCTCACTCCTGGCAGTGCCTGATACTGTGCCAGCGTTCCAGTCTCTTCAAACTGCTCTTCTGATATTTCCAGTAATAGATGGAGCCATCCTCTCCTTGAATCACATTTCCCACACCTTCATTTTCTGCCTGCATACGTTCCTCTGTGATCAGAGAGAGCGGAATCTTCTGACGGACAATGCCATCCTCTATTTTTCGTTGTATAAATTTGTATATTCTGTATTTAACAGAAGCGCACTGTCATATCTTGCACTCTCATTCATCCTTATGATCAGCTCATAACTTTTCGTGATCAGTTCCTGAAGATTCATCATTTCTAACTGCACAGTATCCCACTTCGTCACATCAATCTCATCCGCAGAAGGTGGGTTCCCTTCTGCCTCTCTTACTTTTCCGATGCGATCCCATGTGTGAAAATAAGTCCGAATCATCAGCATATAGTTTGCCCTTGCTTCCTTGAGCTGCTCGATTGTGATTGCCTGCTGATTCACAACATGATTTAATACATAACTGCAATTGTGCAGTGACATTGCGCCGATATCCAGCAGTACATCCGCATCATACGCATCGCTTCCGAGATCAAACTGTTTAGAAATCTCTGGGATTGCAGAGGCCACAGGAACAATCATCCCATAGACTTCCAACGCTTTTCCGGCGACCGGAACCTTTTTAAAAAGCTCAGAGGCAAATACATCCATTACCTGGAGAATGATCTGATGCCATAATTCTTTCTCCGAATCAGAACTATTCTCATACAGCCTTTTTGCAGAGTCCTGAAGCATTTCTGCTCTTTCTCCTGCTCTCTTTACATAGGATATATCACTGTCTGCAAGTGATTTCAGCTGATCACAGTAAATCTCTTGCCAGTTTTCTAGGCGATGGACCGCCTCAATCACTGTATACAAGCGCAGTGCAATATCCAGATCCGTTGCTGTCTGCGACACACTCCCCTGACTTTTAATTAATTTTGTAAGCCACTCTTCCGGAATCACATCCCACTTCGTAAATGGAATCCCATTTCTTTTTTCCATATATTTCAAAATACCGGACAAGTCTTCCGGCATCTTTCCAAGTCCCTCTAACATCCCATATCCATCTTTAAATATCTTCAACAGTGTTTCCATATCTGCAAAAATATCGTCTTTTCCTTCCAGATATTTTGAATCGTCTTTTCCAAGATCATATAATACTTTCTCGCACTGCTGTTTCTCAATCATTCTTTCGCCGATGACTGATAAAATAATCCGGTAATCAATCTCATCTCCCAGCGCCAGCAGCACATATTTAAAACTCTTCTCATATACATGATTGCCATAAAGATCTTCGGCAAGCGGGCGCATTTTTGCCAGTTTTGGGAAATCATTCAAAAGATTCCAAAGAGTCTCTTTCGGAGCATCTACGACAACCGTTTCCTCATCCATCTGCCATCCTGCATTCAGCAGGTACATTGTCTTCTCCAATGGAAGATAAATTTCATCATCTTTCACCTTACATTCCAGCGGAAAGGTCTGTCTTGAAATCGGTCCAATCTCATTTTCTAATGTTGCCGTCCCTTCTTCTACATTGATCCTCACCATATAGCCATTCCGGTTTAGGTCGACTCCGTATGCTTTTTCTTCTACAACTGTCCCACAGACCTGTGCGATTTCTTGCGGCTGTGCATAAATGATCTTGTCTTCTGCCTTTACATAAATCTGTGTCTTTTCTCCGGTCGCATACTCACGTATATTCAAATAACCGTTCTGCTCCTTTTCTTCTGCAAGTACACTAATCGGCTGCACAAGCATACAGACAGCAAGTATCATTCCCCATATCCGTTTTCTTCTCATTGTGCTCCCTCCAACTCTTTCACGACTTCACTGTAAAGTTCCACATACCCCCCAAGCAGTGCATCTGACAATTCATCGGTCATCTCTATTCTCCACTGAAGGTTTTCTTCCTTGAGAAGTATGTCTGCTTTATACGTCTTCATTGGCATTTCTCCCAGATTTTTTGTATCCCAATCTGAAAGGAGATGTAAAAAATCATTTAGCGCAGTCCCCGAATCTGATTTTAAATGTGTCTTCTTTTCAATCTCCAACTCTGCATGGCAGGAAGATCCAGATTTGTAATTTTCTACTGAAACCCAACAACTTCCATCTTTATGTTTCTTTGCTTTTCCAATCTCATAAGACAGATGATCTGCCGCAATCTTCATATATTCACTAAATTCCACAGGTTCTCCATACCCCTGATTCCAGAGAAGTCTTGTCAGCATTTCGCCATCTTTATCTTGATATGCATTCAGAAACTCCTCACAGACTCCCTGCGCCTCCTCCAGTGTCTTCTGTTCATACGCTTCCTCTCTCTCCTTTTCCGCACGTTTATTCAGCAAACCTGCCACTACAAAAATAAATAGGATGAGCAGAAGAACAATCGTCAGTATGACCCCTCTGGTTCGCCTCTCCTGTTTCTTTCTTTTCATATACATTCCTCCTATTTTTTCTTCTGTTTTTTTCATGATTATACTACTTCCCTATATCGTTTTGTATGATCACGTCATGGATTTCAAGATATATGTAATATATAACCTTACCTTGTCTTTTCTCACTGCTTCCCTCTGTGATATAATAGATTCGGATTTAAACTTTTAGAAAAAGAGGAGGAAGCATCTATTATGATCTTATCGAGTAAATTTTTTTTCTCATACTGATACAGCTGGTTGTCCTAATTTTTTCATTTCTCACCTGCCGTTTCTTCTTTCCTCTGAAAAAATACTTTCGCAGACACTCTACACTCTGCCTGATTTTTCTGTGCTGTGTGTTTGCTATACTGGTTTCTTTGATTCCTGATGAATCTTTCCCTTATATCTGCTTTGCAATGATCTTTTTTCAGCTGATCACTTGTTTTCCCTTTTTCGAGGGACGGCTTTTGACAAAAGTAAACTTGATTTTTCTCTTTTATCTGATGTTGATAGCGATCGAATCCTTTTTTATGTTGATCATCAGTGTCGCTGATATTCTATTTCCAGATAATACACTTGAGAGTACAATGCTGTTTTTAAACTACGACTTCAAAACATTGTCTCTATATACCTCTGTGTATGTGTTCTGTTTATATTTCTTCTATAAGAAATTGCTTCCAAAGCTCAGATATTATTATGGATTTGTACCCGGAATCTTCTGTTTTAAAACTAATCCTTCCTATTATCTGTATGTACAATCTGTCAAATATTTTATTTGCCCAGATAGACAGCGACAAACCCTCCACCCTGTTGATCCATGTAGGCATCAGCCTTATCCTGCTTCTGTTTTTTTTCTTTTATATTTCAAAAACCTGCAGAATCTTTGAAGAAGCAGAACAGAGAAAACAATCTCTTCTTCTGCAAAGACAGAAGTCAAAAAGTCAATCGGAATATACACGGACACTTGAGCAAAAATACCGTGCTATCCGGCGCTGGGAACATGACAGTTCTAATCACCTGACCACAATGACATATCTGGCAAAGGATGGTCACTGGGATGAAGTATCTGCTTATCTCGAAGAACTTATGAAACAAAAGGAGGCGGATTAGCTTATGAAATATAGAATCTTTTTCTTTTTAAGCCTACTATTGATGCCTCTGTCCGCGGGTGGTCTTTTCCTTGCTTTTCTATCTCTCCCCACTACTTCTCTGCTATTTTGCATCACTGAACTATTCAGTGCAACGGCATCACTTTCCGCTATCTTATTCTTTGGGATCGGTTTTTTTCAGATGGTAAAAGAACAGAACACAAAAAGCGAACTTGCTCTGTTAAATCCAGAAGTCTGATACGGTTTTATAGATGCATTACCTGTCACACCGTATCCAACACGAACCTTCAATTGATTGATCCATTTAACGTCTTTCATAAAGTTTTCCTCATTCATCTTCCATGCCAATGCAGCAGAAGGGAAAAAATCCCATTTATTACCAACAGCCAACATAGATGCACCATCCCATCGACCAGTAACAGTCAACAAATATTTATCCATCAATCCATAATTCATACGAGCCATATAAGAAGCACGCTTTTGTTCGCTAAATGAAGATCCTGGGCTATCCATTGTCAAATCGGAATTACCCACACTATACCATAATGCCGTAGGAAATGTACAATTATATGCACGTACTTCCAATCCCTCAGCACGAGAATACTCAGCAGACTGCATCAATGTTAATCCCACAGAATGGATATTCTTGAATATTTTATTGTAATAAATTAGATTTTCTAATGTCCACGACAAATTTTGACCTTGCTGATTAAAGGCTGTATTAGCAGCATAAGCAGAATGCTTCAAAGGATTAGAAAAATCATTTCCATAATAGCTTCCATAACGTGAGTTGCGATACTGAGTACCTAAATTTGTGCGCCATTTTAACCCTTCAACTGGCGACCAGATTTTACCAAAATCAATTTCTCCATAAGAATTAAACATAACACTATAATAACGAGTTTCATTCGTTGCCTGATATACATCCAACATCGGATTATACTGTGACGGACCTCCATCTACATTCAATGGTTTGCCCTCCTCATCATAAGCAGGAGCGAATGGCATTTTAGCCACAGCATAGCCATAAGAATCTTTGTAGGTTGAATTAGAAGTATTATTAATAATACCATAATTCTTAATAGAATGACTGGCATTCATACCCATACCTACCTTTAAAAAATTTGTAGCTTGAATTTCACCATTAATATTTGCCGTATAACGCTTAAAATCTTGATCTTTCATCGGAGACTCTTGATCCAAATAAGCCAATGAAATGTACAAATTAGATTTTTCAGAACCAGCTGACAACGAAATCTGATGATTATGAGTAATCGCAGTACGTGTCACATAATCAGTCCAAGGTGTAGTTGGAATATTTGCAGAATTATATACAGGTACTTGATCAGCATATCCTAAAACCTCTTTTTCATAATCTGTAGCCGGACGCATCTTATATGAACCATCCGCATTATATTCCCATGCTTTCTGAAAATATTGATTCAAATACGGATAATTAGATACACCTCCACCATTGTCAGAAAACAATAAATCACCATCAATATTAGGATCAGGAGCATTACCATATGTACCTGAATATGCTCCTGTATTAATATAAGCTTGACGTTTCCAATCGATTAATTCGCCAGAATCCATCCAATCTGTCATCGAATGGATTTTAGAAAAAGTTACCGTTCCATCATAATTAATACTAACCTTACCAACTTTACCTTTTTTAGTTGTTATCAAAACAACACCATTCGCTCCACGTGAACCATAGATGGCGGTAGCTGAAGCATCTTTTAAAATTTCCATCGACTCAACATCATTCGGATTTATATCAGCAATAGAACCGGCAACCATAGGTATTCCATCAATAACATATAACGGATCATTATCAGCAGTAATAGAACGATTACCACGAATTCGAACATCTCCCAATTCACCTGGTCGGCTATTTGTTGTAATATCCACACCAGGAGCTTTACCTTGCATAGCCTGCAAAGCATTTTGCACTGGACGCTCTTTTATTTGCTTCTCTGAAACTTTTGTCAACGCTCCTGTAACATCACTCTTTTTAACAACACCATAACCTACTACCACAACCTCATCCAGTGTTTCAGTATCCTCCTCCAAGATTACCTTAACGGTAGATTGTCCTTTCACCTGGATATCTACGGTCTTGTATCCCACGAAACTTACTTGGATAGTTCCATTATCAGGAACATTTTGAAGTGTGAACTTACCATCAAAGTCAGTAATTGTACCATTGGTAGTACCTTTCACCACCACACTGGCACCGATTACAGACTCACCTGTCTTGTCAAGGACAGTACCCGAAACGGTTTTGCTCTGTGCAAAGGCCCCTACAGCCAATACGGATAACAAAGCAACGAAGAACAGCCGCTGGAACTTGTCCAGGCGACCCAACAGACTTGAATTCTTTCTGTCTTTCATACTTTAATTATTAAGTTAAACAAAAGTTAACTTGATATATAAGTATAGAAGTATCGAAAAAAGCCCATTTCATCGAATTTTGTAATATAGATGATACAATAATAGAGAATATAAAGAGCTCTTATTGCTGTTTGAAAAAAATCTCTTTTAGTTGGTTTTTATGAAATATTTTGCTTTACGTTCCAATTTATATGAAGCAGTTTATGTCCTAGCATAAACTTAAAAGATATCCTTAAAAAGTAAGTGTACTTCATTAGCCATTTAAGTACATTTACTTGGCTCACGAAGCATACTTGCTTTTTAAGGTAATACAATAATAACATTTACATGAAATGAAAAAGCATTTATGCATATATAATAATAGAATTGGCTATTTAAGCAATTGATCGAAGATTTCTCTAAAAACCTTATCGGCATGCTCCTGCATTATTCGTATATAATTAAATATAGGACGATTGTTTTTCATGCTATGGCCAATACAATATTCTATTTTTTCTATTTCGATACCTATATCATAACCATGTTGTGCAAATGTTTTTCTTGCAGAATAATATGAAACCTTTCTATTTATGCCTGCTAGACCAGCCACTTTCCCTATATGTCTAAAGACCAAACTATATACTTTTTCATAAGATTTATACTTGCCAAAAACTAATTTCCCATTTTCTGAAATATATCGATCAATAATTGCCTGTGCTTCTGGCTGGATAGTGAAAGCTATTTCATTTTCATTCTTTTTGCTATTACGGGTTTTATGTCTTATATATCTCATACAGTTCCCTTTAGTGAAATCATACTCCATTAAGTCTCTTAGATTAATACCACCTAAATAATAAGTTAACATAAATATATCCCGAGCCATGATATGCACAGATTTGAATAATTTTACATCACGTATTCTTTTTAATTCATCAACGGACAGATCTAGTTCTCTGATATTACTAATTGGCATTTTAAATAAGACAAAAGGATGAACTAAATAAGTTACATAATTCATTTTCCTGGCATAGTTCAATATTACTTTTATTAAAGTGAGGTAAATCCTGATAGAAGTTTCTTTTAATCCTTCAGCCTTCATTACATCAGCGAAACTTTGTATATGTGTCGGACTGAGTTGTACCAAAGGAAAATCACCTTTCATATGTTTAAGGAACTTTGCACAAGCTATATTATATAATTTATGGGATTTTTTACGATCGTCTGCCTCCATCATCGAAAGATATTCTTTCACTACCGTATTAAAGGTTATTCCCTTTTTTTGTTGTTCCCGAGTTATGACATGTATTAATTCAGTGCATGAAATGGTCGACTGATAATGAATAGACGAAAGAATCTCTTCGTATTCATTAATCAGTTTGCGCAAACAAGAATTTATATTAGCTGCATTTTCGTGTTTTACTACTCGTCCATTTTTCATTTGATTTGCAGAATCCAAAATGAATTGGGTTGAAATATATCTCGTTTGTGAACGATGAGCTACTGCGATCCTAACTCTATGTCTACCGTTAGATAATTTTTTAGCAGGCACAATTACTATTGAAAGATTAGCCATATTCAAATTTTAGTTTATACGTTTTACAATACAATATTAAAGTAACAATCAGAAATAAAAGCACTCTTGTATAACAAAAATGCTCGTGAGACTATCCATTTTGAGATTGTTCACAGACATTTGTACTATTTTTCAGTTGAAAAGACGTAAATTTCCATGCTTTTGTACAATCCTACATTGGCTTTTTTCATATTCACGCATATATTTGCAACACTTTTTCACAGGTAGGAGACCTATTTCTCCTGAGAGAATAGAAAACTAACTTTTGTTTAACTTAATAATTAAAGTATGAAAGACAGCAAAAAATCAAGTCTGTTGGGACATCGATTAAGATTTCGATGGCTTTTTTCTCTTTAGTCTGTTTGCAGGTCCTCTGGCTCTTCCCCTAGGAGGACAGTCGGCAATAGCTGCAAACAATATTGCTCAACAACAAAAAGTATCAGTGACCGGTAAGGTTGTAGATAATTTAGGAGAACCTATTATTGGTGCCAATGTTGTTGTGCAAGGTCAGACAGTAGGTACTATAACCGACATTGATGGAGTTTTTAAACTGGATGTTCCTAAAGGAGCTAAGTTATTGATTTCATTCATTGGATATAGTTCTAAAACTGTGGAAGTAAAACAATCTAATATCGAAATTGTTTTGGAGGATGATTCTCAAATGTTAGGAGAAGTAGAGGTTGTAGCTTATGGTGTTCAGAAAAAGGTTTCTGTGACTGGAGCTATTTCCAGCGTAAAAGGTGAAGAATTGACAAAAACTCCAACAGGGTCCATTTCTAATATGTTATCAGGGCAAATGGCAGGTTTGACTACCGTACAGTATTCCGGAGAACCGGGAAGTGATGCAGCGAATATTTTTGTCCGTGGTCAAGCTACATGGAATCAATCTGCTCCTCTTATTCAAGTAGACGGTGTGGAACGTAGCATGAATGATATTGATCCTAATGAAATAGAAAGCATTTCTATATTAAAAGATGCTTCTGCTACGGCTGTTTTTGGTGTACGAGGTGCAAATGGCGTTGTTTTAATTACGACTAAACGAGGTAAGGAAGGAAAGGCTAAGATTTCATTTACGACTTCCTCAAGTATTATTGCCCCGACCGAAAGTATTAAAATGGCTAATTCTTATCAATATGCCACTTTTTATAACCAAATAAACACTGGTGATGGTTTGAATCCTACGTTTTCGGATGAAATAATCCAGAAATTTAAAGATGGTTCAGATCCCGTTCGTTTTCCAAGTGTGGATTGGGTAGATTATTGCTTAAAAGATATGACCCTTCAAACACAGCATAATGTTAATATATCAGGTGGTACAGACCGTGTACGTTATTTTATTTCAGCAGGAGCTTATACACAAGGTGGTTTATTTAAAGAATTTGACTTGCCCTATAATCTGTCTTATCAATATAATCGTTTCAATTACCGCTCAAATCTAGATATTGACGTAACCAAAACGACAACATTATCAATGAATATTGCTGGTAATGTGAATAATGCTTCTAAACCTTATACTGGACAGGGTAGTGCCGGGATGTTAATAAACATGTATTATTCCACTCCGTTTTCTAGTCCGGGACTTGTCGATGGCAAACTGGTTAATGCAAGTACGGACTATCCGGATTTGAGAATGCCTTTTACTGGTGGTAGCGGCATGGGATACTATGGTGGAGGTTTTATGCGAACCAGTAATAACACCTTAAATGCTGATGTCCAATTAAAACAAAAACTGGATTTTATAACTAAAGGATTGTCATTCCATATTAAAGGATCATACAATAGTGGCTTTACATCTTATACACAGGCTAGTGCTAGTGTTGCAACTTATACTCCTGTATTACAGGAAGATGGTACGATTGCTTACAAGAAATATGGACAAAATTCTCAGTTGAAATATGAAGATAAGGATCCGGCTAAATCACGTGATTGGTATATGGAGGCAGCCTTAAACTATGCCCGGGAATTCGGTAATCATCATGTTTCAGCATTATTGTTATACAATCAGTCTAAGATATATTATCCTAGTGCATATTCTGATATTCCTCGTGGTATGGTTGGTATAGTGGGACGTGCAACTTATGATTGGAAAAACCGCTATATGGCAGAATTCAATATTGGATATAATGGTTCCGAGAATTATGCACCCGGCAAACGTTTTGGTACTTTTCCGGCCGGGTCTTTTGGTTGGATTGTTAGTGAGGAAAAATTCTGGAAACCTATAAAATCAGTAGTAAGTTTCTTGAAATTTCGTTATACAATTGGTCTAGTTGGTAATGATAGTTTTGACGGAAACAAGCAACGTTTCCTCTATATGTCTGATCCTTATGTAGTTAATAATTCTTCTTTAATTAACCGTGATGGTCATGGTTTTTTTGTTTGGTATCAATAATTCCACAGTAAGTCCTGTCAGCTTATGAAAATGGAAATGAATAACCAAGATATTACATGGAAAAAGCGTTGAAAACCAATTTAGGTGTAGATGCTAATTTCCTTAATGATCGCTTACGCACTTCATTTGATTATTATCATGAAAAACGTACAGACATTATGTTGAGTGACGGTACGGCTCCTTCTGTATTAGGATTTACTCCTCCATTGGCTAATCTTGGGGAAATGAGAAGCTGGGGCTGGGAAATCACTTTAAAATGGAACGATCAAATAGGCGACAATTTTAGATATAACGTAGGATTGAATTTGATGTACAATCAAAATCGGGTGGTAGAGAGAAAAGAAGCTCCGCAGAATGAAGAATATATGTATCAAAAAGGACGTCGTCTTGGTTCACGCAGCCAATATAAATTCTTTGAATATTATAATTCGGAAACAACCCCTACTCATTACAAAGAAGTATATGGTACGGATATGCCAGAACAATTAGTCAGTGATTTAAAAAAATGGTGATTGTGTATATGTCGATTTAAATAACGATGGTAAAATAGATTCTAACGATATGTCACGTCAATTTGGTTTCACAGATGATCCGGAATACATGGCCGGTCTTAATATGGGATTCAGCTGGAAGGGATTTGATGTTTCAATGCAATGGACTGCCGCATGGAATGTAAGCCGCAGTATATCAAGCGTATTCCGCCAACCTTTTACAGACCGTACAAACTCAGATCAAGGAGGTTTGTTGGAATATATGTTAGACCATACATGGACTCCAGAGAATCCGAATCCAAATGCGGAATATCCGCGTGCGACATTTATCAACGATACCAATAACTATGCGGAATCAACTTTGTGGGAGAAAGATGCTAAGTATCTTCGTTTGAAAAATCTGCAAATTGCTTATAATTTCAATCTTCCGTTTATGAAAAAACTGAAACTGAATACTATGCAGTTAGCGTTAAGTGGATATAATTTATTGACCTTTACTCCATATTTTTGGAGTGATCCGGAATCAAAGGCTAGCAATTCTCCCTCTTATCCGCTGACAAAAACATATTCATTGAGTTTGAAACTTGGTTTTTAATCTTAATAATGCAATCAAATGAAAAAATATAATAAATGGATTTTTAATGTTGCTTCAGGACTGGCTCTAACATCTGTCATCGCTACTTCATGTGTCGATGAAATCAAGTTCGGCAACTCTTTTTTGGAAAAGGCTCCAGGAGGATCGGTTACAAAAGATACCGTATTTAACAATGCTGAATATACCAGACAGTTTCTGACTAATCTTTATGGTATGCAATATTATGGGCTTCCTTATAAAAATGTAGCTAATCAGGAAAGTTCTAATAATTACGTGGGCAAACCGGAGGCATTGACAGATCTTTATATATATACTTATCCATCAGCCGGTATCACCGGACCTTATTATCAAGGTACTCATACAGCTAATTATGGTAAACGTTCTGATAAATTTGATTATTTAAGGAATAATATCTGGGAAGCTGTACGTGGAGTATGGATGTTGATTGAGAATATTGATAATGTACCGGGGTTAGGGGAAGATGAAAAAGTTTCTATGGTGGCACAAGCGAAATGTATTCTTGCCTCCCGTTATTTTGATGTATTTCGTCATTATGGTGGCATTCCTTTAATTAAAGGTACATTCAGTGGGACAGATACAAGCTATGAAATGCCCCGTAACAGTGTGGAAGAAACAGTGAATTATATGGTACAATTGCTGGATGAAGCTGCTGCTGTACTTCCTTGGACTGTAGAAACACCTGCATCTGAATCCGGACGCTGGACTAGAGCAGCAGCTTTAGCTTATAAATGTCGTATTCTTCAATTTGCAGCCTCACCTTTATTTAATTCCGACCAGCCTTATTACCCGGGAGCGACAGGCAATCCTGCTATTTGGTATGGTGGTTATAAACCGGAACTATGGGATCGCTGTCTGGAAGCGTGTGAACAATTCTTTAATGAACTGGCTTCTAAAGGTGGATATAGTTTACAGCGGGCGAAAGGTACTCGTCCAGAAGATTATCGTTTGGCATATCGTGCAGGCTATGCTAATTTGGATAGCCCGGAAGTATTGATAAACACACGTGTAATTGATATTGATGCATTCAAATCAAGTCATTATAATTGGCACCAATGGGGAGATCCTCTTATGAGCATTCATCGTGGTTACAGTCCTACACAAGAATATATGGAAATGTTTCCTTGGAAAGATGGTATGCCGTTTGATTGGGATAAGACTAAAAGTGAAGGAAAACTGGATGAAATGTTTTTGAAAGGAACGGGCACAGCCAGTGACGGACTAATAAATATAGAATTGACCCGTGACCCGCGTATGTATGAAGAAATCATTGTAAATGGCCAGCAAGAATCTTTGGATTGGACTACAGGAAATATGTCGGGGTATTGCTTTGAATCGTGGTTGGGCGGAAAGAGTGCCGGCAATGGTCCTACCAGTCAAACAGGTTCATTCGCTACGGGATATGCACCCATCAAATTCTTAATGGGAAACGATATGTTGCGTAGATATGTACATTGGCCTTGTATCCGTATAGCTGAACTGCATTTAATTTATGCGGAAGCATTGTGTCAAAGTTCACGAGGCAGTATGGATAAAGCTATAGCTCAAGTAGATATTGTGCGCGCACGTGTAGGAATGAAAGGATTGGCAGAATGTAATCCAGATAAAAATTTACAAAGTAATAAAGATGCTTTTATTGAAGAACTTCTTCGTGAACGTGCTTGCGAACTAGGTATGGAAGATGCACGCTTCTTTGACTTGATTCGCTATAAACGAGCAGATGTATTTGAAAAGCAATTGCATGGACTTTTCATTTATCGTTTAGATGACAACGGAGTACGAAGAGATTTGCCTTGGCGTGGAAACGATGAAGGGAAGATGGCTTATCCAACCCATTTTGAATATGAAAAATTTGAATTGAATAACCCTACTCGTTATTGGTGGACAAATGGATTTGACCCTAAATGGTATCTTTCTCCATTTCCGTCAACAGAAGTTAATAAAGGATACGGGCTTGTTCAAAATCCCGGATGGTAATAACTAATGAATACTTCAATTACAATTTGAATTAATTATTATGAGAAAAAATAGATTAATTATTCCGGCACTCCTTACTTTTTTGAGTATGCAGGGGTATGCACAGGAACTCAATGATAGTATAACTTCCGGTAAACCGGCAAAATATTCCGATGAAGTTGTAGAAATCGGATATCATAAAGCTCAACGTCTGGAAGAATCTACCTCATCAATCTCTACCGTATATAATGAAGATTTCAATAAGCGCAGTGCTAAAAATATAGCTAATTCGCTTTTTGGATATGGTACAGGCTTGACTACTTTACAAGGTAGCGGACGATATGCAGATGCTGAACCTACATTTTTTATTCGTGGTCTACAAAGTTTATCTACCAATAATCCGTTGATATTGGTGGATGGTATTGAACGTGATATTACAGATGTTACTCCTGAAGAGGTAGAAACTGTCACTATATTGAAAGATGCTGCTGCAGTAGCTATTTACGGACATAAAGGTATTAATGGTGTAGTTAATATCACTACCAAACGTGGTATTTATAATACACGTGAAATCAAGTTTACTTATGATCATGGTTTCGGTTGGCAGGCACGCAAACCCAAGTTTGTAGACAGTTATTCTTATGCAAATGCCATGAATGAAGCATTGGTAAATGACGGGTTAACAACACGTTATACACAAGATGAGCTGAACGCATTTCGTAGTGGTCAATATCCATATCTTTATGCTAATGTGGATTGGCTTGGAGAAACTTATCGTGATATGGATGCCACCAATATATATAATATAAGTTTCCGAGGTGGGGCAAGCAAATTCCGTTATTATGCCATGGCTAACTTGACTACTAATAAAGGATTTATTGCCAATCCTTATATGAATGATGGATATTCTACACAGGACCAATACTCCAGAGCCAATTTACGTACTAATCTGGATATTGATCTAACAGAAAAAACAAAATTGAAATTAAATGTATTAGGTATCCTGTCAGAAACTAGGACTCCGGGAGCGGACGATCAGGGAGGTGCTAATTTATGGGATATGATTTATACTTTACCTTCCGCTGCTTTTCCCGCTCGTTTGGAAAATGGTACATGGGGAGGTAGTGCGACTTGGGCTGGAACCAAAAATCCTTTAGCTGTATCACAAGCGGCGGCTTACACAAAGTTCCACGAACGTACATTGTTCGCTGATATGACTCTTACCCAAGATTTATCATCTATAACCCCAGGACTAGGAGCAAGCGGTATGTTATCTTATGATAACTATGCCCAATATTGGGAAAATCATTCTAAAACTTTTGTTTATGGTAGTAATTCGGTAACTGCATGGGAAAATGGCGTACCCTCAAGTACGACTTATTATACTGATGGTAAAGAAAGTGCGATGAGTAGTGATGCTAAATGTATTGCATTTACACGGGTATTCAATTTTGCAGCAACTTTATTTTATGACAAACAAATAAATAAAGACAATAAGATTTATAGTCAATTAAAATGGGACTATGAATACCGTAATACCAAAGGGACTGATCAGACTTGGTATCGTCAGAATGCCTCTTTCTATACTCATTATGGATACAAAGATAAATATTTTGCTGATTTGAGTGTAGTTGCTTCAGCGTCTAATAAATTGGCACCAGGACATCAATGGTCTATATCTCCCACTGTTGGTTTAGCTTGGGTCATGTCAAAAGAAAATTTCATAAAAGATCTTTCTTGGATTAATTTTATAAAACTGCGAGCTTCGTTTGGCGTCATTAATACCGACCGTCTTCCGTTGGATGATGACAACGAGGTTACTAACTATTGGGAACAAACATATGGTGGCGGTGGTTATTATCCATTTGACACAAATTATTCTGTAGGAACGCAAAGTTGGTCATTAGGTCGTCTGGCTTCTTTGAATTCTACTCATGAAAAAGCATATAAATATAATTTCGGTTTAGATGCCAGTATGTTCAATGGGTTGGATGTATCTTTTGATGCTTATTATGAAAGACGTTCAGATATTTGGGTGTCTTCAAGCGGCCATTATTCAAGTGTCTTAGGATTTACTGCTCCTTATGAAAATGGTGGCATTGTAGATAGTTGGGGAGTTGAAATTGGTGCTAATTACCACAAAAAAATTGCTGACATTACTTTAAATATAGGAGCTAATTTTGCTTTAGCCAAAAATGAGATTATCGAGCAAATGGAAGAACCGCGTATGTATGACAATCTTATAACTACAGGTAACCCTCTGAAGCAAACTTATGGTATGGAAGTTATCGGATATTTTAAAGATCAAGCTGACATTGAGAATAGTCCTAAGCAGTCATTTGGTGATGTAAAACCTGGTGATATAAAATATAAGGATGTCAATGGTGACAATATCATTGATGCGAATGATAAAGTTGCTATAGGGTATAGTACGACTGCTCCTGAAATTTACTATTCATTCAATTTGGGCGCGGAATGGAAAGGATTAGGCTTTGATGCCATGTTCCAAGGAACAGGAAGATATTCTGCTGTATTAAATACGAAGAGTTTATACTGGCCATTAATAAATAATACAACGATTTCACAGGAATATTATGATAACCGGTGGACTCCGGAAAATCAAGACGCTAAATATCCTCGTTTGAGCTCTCAAAGTAATGAGAACAATTATCAGACCAATACCTTGTGGTTGGCAGACCGCTCATTTTTGAAACTTCGTTCAATAGAGTTGTATTACAAGTTTCCACAAACATGGGTGAAAAAAAGCAAAATATTAAGCAATGCAAAGATTTATGTGAGAGGTATTGACCTTTTGTGTTTTGATAAGATTAATATTGCCGATCCCGAAGTTTATGGAGCGACTTATCCTTTAACTCGTAGTGTAGTGGCTGGATTAACTATCGGCTTTTAATTGTTGAACTTAAATTAAAAACATGATTATGAAAATCAAAAAAATAGTGAGCGGAATGGCATGTATGGTAACTTTGGCTGCATGTAACCTGGATTATCACGAATATGCCAATTACGGAAAAGACTATATAGATGAAAGCTATGAAAATGTAATTGGTATGATTACCAATGTTTATTCCATATTAGACTATGACTTTGGTCAAACATATAAAGGTGGAATGCTGGCATCCGCTTGTGATGAAGCTGAATATGCCTATACAAACAATGATATATGTGATTTTGTAAACGGATCTTGGAGTCCGGCTAATCCAATGTCTAATATCTGGACTAGCAGCTATAAAGCAATTCAGATATGTAATCAGTATCTGGCTGAATTTCAAGGATTGACATTTGATGAATTAAAATTAAATGATGACTATCGTGCACAAATGTTCCGTTATACCAACAGTTTCAAGGAAGCTCGTTTTTTGCGTGCATATTTTTACTTTAATTTAGTACGTGCTTATGGGGATGTTCCATATTTTACAGAAATGGTAACTACGGATCAAGTAAACAGTCTAACACGCACCCCTGCACAGGAAATTTTTAATGCCATTATAGCAGAATGTGACAAATTATCTACTGAATTACCTGCAGACTACACAAAACTTGGACTGGACGGAATTGCCCCAGCAGAGAACGGTCGTGTTACTTGTTATGCGGCTTTGGCATTAAAAGCACGTGCTGCTTTATATGCTGCCAGTCCATTGTTTAATCCGGAAAATAACAAAGATTTGTGGCGCAGAGCAGCTGAAGCTAATAAAGAAGTGATTGAAACTTGTACGGCTAACGGTTTTAAATTAAGTAAGTACTCAGAATTGTGGGGACCTAACAACTGGTCAAATAATGAAATGATTTTTGTTCGTCGATATAATGGTAACATCAGCACATTGGAAGAATATAATTTTCCAATGGGAGTACCAGGTGGAAATTCCGGTAATTGTCCAACACAAAATATGGTTGATGCCTATGAAATGAAAGCTACTGGAAAAATGTGGAATGAAACAGGAAGTGGTTATGACGCTTCTAATCCATATGTCGGACGTGATCCACGCTTCGATATGACTATTGTGAAGAATGGCGATACAAAATGGCCATCAAAGAATACCAATCCTATTGAAACTTTTTATGGAGGTTTGAATGCTGAACCTTCTTTCAGGTGCAACTCCTACCTGGATATTATTTGAAAAAATATTTGGATCAGCCATGATCTGAGTGCCAATAGTACTACAAAAACCAGCCGCCATTCATGGATCAACTTATCGTTTAGGAGAATTTTACTTAAACTATGCAGAAGCCATATTCCAATATACGGGTTCTGCTGATAATGCTGGCGAATTCGGGATGACAGCTTGTGAAGCGGTAAATATCATACGTAATCGTACTGATGTCAAAATGCCGGAATTTTCCAACAGGTTTGTCGGCAGATGCTTTTTGGAATAAATATCAGAATGAGCGCATGGTAGAATTGGCTTTTGAGGGACATCGTTTTTATGATCTGAGAAGATGGAAAGACGGTGATAAATTAAAGAGCATCATAGAAATGAAACTTACAAAAAATGAGGATGGTACTATCACTTATAAACGAAACGTTGTCAATCGTGTTTGGAATGATAAAATGTATCTCTTCCCAATTCCACAAATCGGAACGTATGAAAAATCCTAATTTGTCTCAAAACGCAGGATGGTAATAGAATAAATATACAATAAGAGGATGCATCAATATGTATAAAGCATCCTCTTTTACCTTTAAATTATAATTTATAAAAATGACATGAAACAATCTAGATTTTATATTCTCTTTTTCTTTGTAGTTTTTGTAGTTTGTATCGGGCTATTTTGCTCATGTCTCAGTAATGACGATGATGCGCAATGGTCTAAATTTAATGGTGTATATGTTACGGTTAGTGGAGACAATATTCGTGGCTACAAGTTATACACGGATTTTGGTGCAATTTTAGTTCCAACAGAAGAAAGTCTTAATCGTATACCTTGGTTAAAAGAAGTACAACGTGCCATAGTTAGTTTTAATCTATTGGAGGAAAATGAAAATATAACTCAATTGGAGGATGGAAAAACTTATGATATTATATTAAACAGTACGAATGGAATGAGCCAACAGATTCCTACTTTTACAGTTCATGTTGACACTTTAAGTGAAGAGTATCAAATATCCGGCCAAGACTCTATCCATCTAAAAAAATAAGAGTATTTATTCTTAGATAAAACGGCCGGAGCATTCTATATAAAAAAATGGTTATATGAATATTGTTCCAACTTTTGAGTATGATTATATAAGCCAGTTTTCTTTTTATTATACTATGATGGCGAAAAAGATATAGATATTTCTAATAATAAGTTGAATCTAAATTTGTATTTTAATAATAGTATACAAAGTAGTAATAACTCAATTTCTTCGTTTATAAGTCTTGAAATGCCTGGAGAAATTTATTATAAATTTCAAGATAAAGGCATGAATGATGACGATCTTATCGATGTATATTTGAATTCTGAAACCGTTTCCGGTCAAGAACAAATACATTGTAAAATGGCTTTAAAAGATTTTATGCTTCCTTAAAACATTGGATTCTTCATTGCATTTGCAGAAATTTTACCGATAAAAACGATAAAGGCTTAGCCAATCAAGAAAAATATTATACAAAACTAGGGAAATGAAATACTGATATATGGATCTTTCAATTAAAAGCAATTTGAGAAATCCATATATTAGTATTTTTTTAAAGTCACATCTTTTTTTATAAGGTTAATAGTCTCTGGTCTGAAGTTCTTGGTATAATTATTATTTATGATGTAGGCACCATTCATCTAATAAAGGCCATTATTGGGATAATACAGGAACTTATAGGTTTCATTATTATTAAAAAGTACATATGGGAATATGTCAAGACGTTCAGTCAATAACATGGTAATACGGAAAATATTCTTCTTTTTTTATTATAGATTTATACACTCTTTAAATTTCCAATAAGCATCAAGC
>ENA-OQBV01000524-OQBV01000524.1-human-gut-metagenome-genome-assembly--contig:-NODE-524-length-21602-cov-2.721583_pt1 | contig 21602 bp, 22 predicted proteins | sample MGYA00242750_ERZ504559 | MGnify/ENA primary metagenome ERZ504559 (study PRJEB26092, sample SAMD00036230) | human gut metagenome | host: Homo sapiens | study: EMG produced TPA metagenomics assembly of... | reverse complement strand
CCGCCGCGGCGTCACCGAACGCGTCCTTTACGGCGATATCGCAGACCTTGCGAGAAGCAGAGGTCTTTAAGGCCCGATCTTATCGTGATGAGCACCCGAGGCCTCAATCCCGTCAAGGGACTGCTCCTTGGCTCGGTCTCCAACGACCTCCTTGCCCGCACAAAGGTGCCGATGCTCCTTTTGCGCGACAAGACGCCGCCCTTGACGGACAAGCTCCGTGTCGGCATTTTTGTCGACGGCTCCGACTACGGCGCTGCTGCCGCAGACTTTGTGCTGCGAAACCGTGAACTCTTTGGTGCAAAATCGGAATTTACCGTGGTGCATGCCTCCGCGCCGATTCCAGACCCCGTCGCGCCTAATCCGGTTTCGCCGCATATGCCTACGCTCACGCGACAAGAACGTGAAGCGGAGCAGCGCCGTGTCTTTGCTGACGCCGTAAAGCCGGTGATTGAACCCTTTGAGGCTGCCGGCCTTGCCGTGAAGGCTGAACTCGTCGTGGGGGACGCCGACCATGCCTTGGCCGACTATGCCAACAAGAATCTTGACATCGTGGTAATGGGCAGCCACGGCTACGGCAACTTTAAAGCGGCCGTTCTCGGTTCGACCGCCATGCATGTTGCCGCACTGACGGAGGCGCCTATTCTGGTTATTCGCAAGGATTAATTCTTAGAAAGCGATTCCATTACGCAGATCGCCTGAACTACGGGTTACCTGCTCTACATTTCGAATCGCCGCGGTGGTTCAGAAAGCTGGAGCAATTCAAAACAGCGCCGACGCGAGGCAGGAATACTGTTCCTGATCCAAGCGTTGGCGTTGTTTCGTTTATGAGCCCGCACAAGCGTCAGTTCGGCCAACAGCCGGTCCATGGAATTCCCTGGGATGACCAGCTTTGCCTTGCGGTCTTCCATCTGTTTTGCACTGTTGAGCATCATCATCCGCAAGGTCGGTTCCGATACGTGCTCACCAGAAGCTTCCCTTGTACCGAACGGCGCCGACACGCAGACGATCACAATCGAGCCAATTTTTCAGTTGATTGAAATCCTGCTCAACCATCCCGTCGCTGCCGATAAACGGAAATGCGCTTCAAACGCATCGGAAATGCTGTTGCTTCTAAGAGCAAAATACCCCGCCGTTTCGACCGCCTCATCGATTTTGCTTGATTTTCGAACCCATTTACTATTTCCCGTTTTGAATCTTTAATTGAATCAACAAATCGCCTGTAATTGTTCCAAAGATCCTGTGGAATAGACTTGTTTCCGTTTTTCAAACGAATAATTTCATCCGCTTTCTCGCTGAGGAATACGGCCGTCTCGTCTTCGCGGTTAACAAGACGGAACAGGTGAACGTACGTGTCCAGCTTGAGGCGCCCGTAGTCCGTGTTCTGAGACCACGGCTCTTTCAGAGTGAATGCGTAAGCCTTCTCTTTGCTGCTGAAAAAAGCATTCTTTCGCAAAGATTCTTTATGTCTCTCGAAGTTTTGCTTCAATGAATCTTCGACAAATCTGACGCCTTGAAGATATTTAAGATCCAGATTGATCATTTTCTGGATATTCTCCAAACTCGAATATCCTCGATCGGTAACGAGAATATTTTTATCGAGATCAAAGCCGGCATTCGTCATAGCATGAAGAATATCGGAGAGTGCAGTGACGTCATTGACAGCGCCTTCATACATGTGCGCAAAGACAATATCGCCCGAACACTGGTCGCAAATCACCGTGTAATTGATTTGCTTCAAGTCGGGATCACGCTTCGCATGACCGAACTGTGCCTCAGCGATGGTGTCTGAATAGGTTGAGATCGACGTATTGTCCAGAGCGTATTCGATAGGGCGGCCTCGAAGCGCCGGATTCCGCTTGTAGATCTCCTCCCAAACAGCGTCCTGCCGGTTGTGACGAAGGCGAAAATACTTAACGACTTTTTCACCGTCAACAGCAGCCAGAATTTCTGAAATTCTCTGTCCGGTCAGCCGTTTGCATTTAGGCAGCCAAACTTTCTGACGCCACAAATCGTATGTCATCATGGATCCGCCGCCGGCGAGCTTGAAGATTGCCAAATAGAGCAGCTCTTCTCCCATTTCCTTCCCGAAAACCTCGTGAAGGTGTGCACGGATGCCGTTCTTTTCCGCCAACGTAACAGCCGCCCACGTCAGGCCGACATCCAGGGTCTCCTGCTGTTGGCAGGCCGCTTCGTCCTCAGGAGCAGGGCCGGGAGTTTCCGGGAAGTCCTGACGGTATTGAGCTTCGGGCACGGGCTTTTTGTCAATTCCCCAGAACCAATCATCGCCGGCGTATTCGGGAAAGTCCGCTGAAAATTTCGGCGAAATCTTGATACGGCCGTCTTCAAACAAGCGGCCGACATGGCGCTGCAGACAGCGCTTGGATTTCTTGAGAACCGGATCCCACTTCATTCGGTAGGCCTTTACATATCGATAACCGTCCTTTGTAAGGACCGTCGTAAAGTTCCAGGGGAAGCCGCTTTTTGGAGAATTTTCCATCTTTATGCTCTGCACATTATGGTTATAGAGCATGTTAACACAAAAACGAAAGCCCGTGGCCTATTTTTCAAATAAGATCACGGGCTTGATAAAGATATTGACGGAACTGCCCTTGTTTTAGTGAGCAGGCATCCCGTAGTTCAGGTCAAGAAGCCGCAGGCGGTATAGATCTGCACGGCGCTTGACAGAGGCAAATGGATGCATGCGTGAGCTGGAAGATGGTGTTACACAGCGATTCACGTGGATCAAACTCAAGCTTCTGGCGGTATCATCGATCTTTAGGTCTTATTTTCTTTGTCTCCATGAATCAACAGGTTCCTACGATTCAATCGAATGCGAATGCATCCGACTTCACCTTTACACGGGAGGAGTTTGAATCGGCACCAACCCGTCAACTCCTGCGTAACGGCAGAGCAGCCAACGCGATTGTGTGGCGTCTGCGCAAGAACGGCATTACTTGGACCGTGAAGGATTTCTCGAAGCGAAGTGGTTTGTGCGCACCTCATCGGACCTTTCTTATCCGGCGTGAGCTTGCCGCTCTGAGCCGGCTGAAAAATATCAACGGCATTGCAGGCCGAGCCTTTCGCATTGACCGGTCGGCGATGGCGGTGGAGTTTCTCGAAGGCGATTCGCTCGAATGCATCGCGCCGGAGCGTATTACAGTGGAATATCTCTGCCAGCTCGAAGACCTGATCTCGCAGATGCATTCTCGAGGGGTTGTGCATCTGATCTTCGCGGTCTTGGCAATGTGCTTGTCCGCCCTGATGGAACGCCGGGGCTGATTGATTTTCAGGCGGCAATGTGCACTAACCACTGGCCTAAGGGCTTGCGGCGCATTCTCGAAGCTATGGATGTGTCCGGCGCACTCAAACGATGGAAATATTTTCACCCTGAAGCCATGGGAAAAGAGCGGCTTGAACGACTTGAGGCAATCAACAGTGTTCGTCGCTTTTGGATCTTTCAGGGTTATTTCGGCATCAAGCGCAAGAAAAATCAGAAGAAAGAGCATTGATCTTTGCTTTATGCTTGATTTTTGTTGAAAAACAGATAATATCCCGCACGAGCGACACAGCTGAGGTTTCAGCTGCGTCACCTTAATTGACACAACACCGCACCACGAGTTCGGCAGACCAATGGCACAGTACGTTTTCACGATGAACCGCGTGGGGAAGATTGTTCCCCCGAAGCGTCAGATTCTCAAAGACATTTCCCTTTCATTCTTCCCGGGCGCCAAGATTGGCGTGCTCGGCCTTAACGGTGCGGGTAAATCCACACTGCTGAAGATCATGGCAGGGGTCGATCAGGATCATGAAGGCGAAGCCATCCCAATGGCCGGCATCAAGATGGGCTATTTGCCGCAGGAACCGGCATTAGATCCTGAAAAAACCGTTCGTGAAACGGTTGAAGAAGGCATGGGCGAAGTGATGCAGGCTCAGGCCAAACTGGATGCGGTGTATGCAGCCTACGCTGAGCCGGATGCGGATTTTGATGCGCTGGCCGCTGAACAGGCCCGTCTTGAGGCAATCATCGCGGCTGCCGGTACCGATGCTGCAACCCAGATGGAAATCGCAGCCGATGCGCTTCGACTGCCGCCGTGGGATGCAAAGATCGGTGTTCTTTCGGGCGGCGAAAAGCGCCGCGTGGCGCTCTGCCGTCTTTTGCTTTCGCGTCCCGACATGCTTTTGCTCGATGAACCGACCAACCACCTGGATCTGGATGCGATCGCATGGCTGGAAGAGTTCCTGATCAACTTTGAGAACACAGTCATTGTGGTATCCCATGACCGTTACTTCTTAAACAAGGTCTGCACACAGATCGCGGATATCGACTATGGAAAGATCCAGCTCTATGCCGGAAACTACGACTTCTGGTATGAATCCAGCCAGCTTCTGATCCGTCAGATGAAAGAAGCCAACAAAAAGAAAGAAGAAAAGATCAAAGAGCTGCAGGACTTTATTTCCCGGTTCAGCGCCAATGCTTCCAAATCCAAACAGGCAACATCCAGAAAACGTGCCCTGGAAAAAATTGAACTGGATGAGATCAAACCATCCAGCCGTAAATACCCTTACATTGATTTCCGTCCAAACCGTGACATCGGAAACGAAGTGCTGACCGTGGAAGGACTTTCCAAAACCATCGACGGAGTCAAGATTCTGGACAACCTGACATTTACACTGAACCACGATGACAAGGTTGCATTTGTAGGCGGAAATGAGCTTGCAAAAACAGTTCTGTTCAAAATCCTGATCGGTGAGATGGAACCGGATGAAGGTACTTACAAATGGGGAATCACGACTTCACAGGCTTACTTCCCGAAAGACTTCGGCGGAGAGTTCGATAACGATTACACCATCACAGAATGGCTGACACAGTACTCTGAAAACAAGGATGCCACCTATGTGCGGGGGTTCCTCGGAAGAATGCTCTTCTCCGGAGAAGATGGTGTGAAGAGATTAAAAGTCCTCTCCGGTGGTGAGAAGGTACGCTGCCTGCTCTCCAAGATGATGATTTCCGGCGCAAATGTTCTGTTATTAGATGAACCTACCAACCATCTGGATATGGAATCCATCACTGCGCTCAATAACGGTATGATCAAATTCCCGGGAGTACTCTTATTTACTTCCCGTGACCACCAGATCGTGCAGACGACTGCAAATCGTATCATGGAGATCGTACCGGGCGGAAAACTGATCGATAAGATCACAACTTATGACGAATATCTCGAAAGCGATGAGATGGCAAGAAAGCGCCAGACTTACACTGTCGAGACAGAAGAGGAAGATTAGAACATTAAAAATACGGAAAGAATCCCCGGATGTTGGGTTCTTTCCGTATTTTTGTTTTAATAATATAGTTTATCTTCTTCGATAATTTTGGGGATGCCCCCCTCTACTTCCACGATCGTCACCGCACAGTTCTTTGGCACTCCCATCTGCCAGAATTTTGCCGGACTCCATTCATTTTTGATGCAGTTTTTCATTGCCGTGACTGCAGCACCATGCGTAGAAAGCAAAATCATCTTATCCTGCAATTCTGGATTTTGATATAACGCTTTCAGAAAGCCGTCCACTCTCTCCATCAACTGTCCAACGGACTCACCGTCTCCCTTTGGGATGTAATTTGCAGTATCATCAAAGAACTTCACAAACTCCGCACTCTGCGGATCCAGACCTTCTCCTCGGTACACAATGCCTTCATAATCACCAAAGCAGATCTCCTGTATCTGAGGTTCCTCGATCAAGGGGATCTTTCTCCCCTGCAAAACAATCTGTGCTGTTTCTTTTGCTCTGGATAAAGGGGACGTATACGCCAGATCAAAAGAAATCCCCCGCAGTCCTTCTGCTGTCTTTTCTGCCAGTTCTCTTCCATATGCATTGAGAGGAATATCTGCTCTCCCCTGCACTTTCTTCGCTTTATTCCAATCCGTTTCGCCATGTCGTACCATATATAATCTCACCGTTGTTTTCCTCCTAAGATATGTTCTTTTATCCGATCACTCTGTCCCTTAGTATACGCATATTTCCTGTCTCCCGTCAACCGTTCTTTGTTCCTTTCCGCTTGCAAATTCGCCTGATTTTGTCTATAATAATGACACATAAAAAACAAGGAGATTACCATGGAAAAAAATTACAAGCTTTACGATCGATCACATCAAAACTGACTCCGGGACTTTACGTTTCCAGAAAAGATCTTGCAGGAGATACCCCGGTTACCACGTTTGATATCCGTATCACAAATCCCAATGAAGAACCTGTTCTAAATACTGCAGAAGTACATACCATCGAGCATCTTGCCGCTACCTTTCTTCGCAACCATGCAGAATATGGCCCAAAAACACTCTATTTCGGACCAATGGGATGCCGCACCGGATTCTATCTGCTTCTTATCGGTGATTATGAATCCTGCGATATTCTTCCTTTGATGAAAGAGATGTTTGCTTTTATCGCATCTTACGATCAGGAAGTTCCCGGAGCCTGTGCAAAAGACTGCGGAAACTTTCTGGATATGAATCTGCCGATGGCCAGATTTGTTGCACGAAAATACCTGACTCAGGTTTTGAATAAAATCACCGAAGAGCAACTCGTTTATCCACAATAGAACAGGAGCATATCATGGGGAAAAAACAAACATTTGCATCTGATACTTCCCAGCGAAGTATCACCGACTGGATTCGTGCACTCCTGGTTCTTCTTTTGGGGCTGATCATTGCGCATCTTGGTGTTACGCTCTTTTTGCTCTCGGCACTTGGCACCGATACTTTCACAGTATTTATTCAGGGGTTATCCCGGGTTGCAGGATTGTCTGTCGGAACTGTGCACGTCATTGTTCTGTGTATTTTGATGGTTCTGATGTTGTTAACAACCAAAGGATATGTCAAACCCGGAACCATTGTCTGTGCATTTTGCGGAGGCCCTATCATTGACTTTTTCACCTGGTGTTTCAAAGAATACATCAATGCTTCTTCAGGAATGCCGGTTCGTATCATCAGCGTTCTGGTCGGATGTGCGATTCTCTCTTTGGGAATGTCTGTTGTAATCAACAGCAATGTCGGCACCGGACCGAATGACCTGGTTGCCATCATCCTCTCCGACAAACTCGAACGGATTGAATTTCGCTGGATACGAATGGGATGTGATGCTTTCTTTGTAAGCCTCGGATTTATCCTTGGCGGTACAGTTGGTGTCGGAACAATTATCGCCATTTTTCTGACAGGACCTATGGTTCAGTTTTGGCTTCCAAAAACAAAAGTTTTACTGCAAAAAATCAGAGTGTAAAGCATCATGCTTTACACCCTGATTTTTTATCACCTTTTTTTAAAACTTCCTGCCGGATATACAAAAAAGTTTTCTCCTCACCCTGTTTTGCCAACATGATCAACAGTTTTTCAAGCAGCGCTTCTGTTTCCTCATGCATCAGATACTGCCCTTTCCCTCCCAGGAAATAATCCAGAGGATCCCGGTCTGTATAGGCAGTTCCGCGATATACCTTGCTTGCAGCAATTCGGTCCAGAAACATCTCCACCACATAATTGACCGGCATTTTCATTCCTTCGAGCACGGCACCATGCGTTCCGTAATCAATCCAGTATTCATAATGATGCTTATTGCGCCCTTTATGATGCAGCCAGGCAGAAGAATACCCCTTTTCCTCCCGCTCTGCATTATTCGGACTTCTGGTTCCCTGGTAATATCGACACCCCACACGAAACTCTGTCCATCCGTATTTTGACAGATCATGGAGCAGCCCCTGTCTGTACAAACCTACCTGAAAGCATGCCTTCATCACAAGGAGCTTATGTTTTGTGATCGTACCAAAATGTCGGAGTGCGTTCATCTCTGAATTTCCTTTCTATCTGCCTTGCAGCAGAATTATTGTCCTTGCCTTTACCTCTATCATCTTCTGCTCTTTCAGACACTCTGCCTCATCTGGCACCTCTTCTGTTCCTGCAACCTGATACCATTTCATTTCCTTTTTCAGAGCCGGAAGAGCAAATTCGTGTGCTTCCCAGTGCATATTATATGCGACAAACCAAAATGTATCTTCCCAGCTGTAGAGAACTCCAAGCTGTCTGCTGACTACTGCATCCTGTACCTGCCATGCACTTTCTCCGTGATAAGAGACATCCGGAATCCCGCACGCTGTCCGATCCAGGCCAAGCAGTGCCTGTCTTTGATGAAAGACAGGATTGGATTTTCTAAGGGCGATCAATCGTTTCACAAATCGAAACAGATCTTCATAACTTTTCTGTCTTCCCCAGTTCAGCCATGCGGTCTCATTGTCCTGACAATACACATTGTTATTCCCATCCTGTGTGTTTCCAAACTCATCTCCCGCCAGAATGCATGGTGTTCCCTGCGAAAGCAGAAGCAGAAGAAAAGCATTCTTCATCTGATTTTTGCGAAGTGTCATCACACTTCTTTTTCTGCTTGGTCCTTCCGTACCGCAGTTCCAACTGTAATTATAATCCGGACCGTCCTGATTGCGCTCTCCGTTTGCCTCATTATGCTTCCCGTCATAAGAGACCAGGTCACAGAGTGTAAACCCTGTATGTGAAGTAATGTAATTACAGCAGCCGTCTTCTGGGGTCCGGCGGCAGAGCTGTCGTATCACTTCTCTGACCATGCCTTCATCTCCCTTTAAAAACCTGCGCATACTGTTCTGGAAGCCCTCTTCTTTTTTGAAGATCTTTGCTCCCTTTAAGATCGGATCCGCATTCAGACTGTCCCATGGCACATTGTAAGGATTCACCACAAACCCATCCACATGATACTCCAGAAGATAAAAACGAAGACATTCCAACGCAGTCTGGGGAAGAATCTTTTCTGTAAACGGCATTTCCAGAACAACTTCGATTCCTGCTTTGTGGCACGCTTTTACCAGATCTTTTAATTCTGTCTGTGCATCATCAAAAGCTGCATATGCGGCTTTCGGTGCAAAATAATATCCTGTGCCATAGCCCCAGTAATTCCGGTAGCTTCCCATATCTTCCTGAAACTCATACACCGGCATACACTGAATCTGATTGATGCCAAGCTCTTTCAAATATGGTAATTTTTCCCGGACACCCAGAAATGTCCCTTTATGCTTTACTCTGGAGGAAGAGTGCATCGTAAAGCCTCTTACATGCAGACTATACGCGATCACATCCTGCACAGGAATCTGTGGTCTTTTATCCCCTTCCCAGTCATATCCTCTCTGCAGAAATCTTCCTCTTATCTGATGCCGGTTGAATTCCCAGCCGGTACCGAACATTTTATGTCCCGCGATCTCTCTCACGTAAGGATCCAGACAGACCGTTCCGTCAATTCTGTAAATTATACTCATACTGGGTTTCCTCCAGATCTTCCAGCGCCAGGAAGCGGACTTCTCCGATTCCTTCTTCTGCCGGCATTTCGATTACCTGATCTGGTTCGCTTTCGCCCTTTTTATACAAGAGCAGTTCGCAAGATACGTCTTTTGGAACACATACTGCAAGATTCACACTTCTGCCTCTTCTGGAAGCTCCAAAAGGCTGTGGATATCCTTCTGTTTTTTTCATATATTTATTCCTCACTGCCAGCCATTTGTTCCATACATCTCAACATTATCTTTCCCGATAAAAAATGTATCGATATACGTTGTTTTCTCATAATCCTCATCATTCAAAATAGCCTCGCCAATCTTTGCCGCCTGCTTTCCAACATTGATCGGAGACTGCGCTCCGGTCCCGGCGATCATTGACTTTTCATCTGTAAGTTCACTTTTCATCTCCGGTGAGCCGTCCACTCCATAAATCTTCAGACTGCTTTTTCCTGCCTCTTTTGCTGCCTGAAGTGCACCGAGTGCCATCTGATCATTTCCGCACATCACAGCATCTACCTGTGGATTTTCTGCCAAAATCTGTGCCATTTTCTCCTTTGCACTCTCCTTGGTGCCGCCGGCATCTGCACGCGCCACTACTTCAAATCCTGCATTTTTGATCGCTTCTTCAAATCCTGTGATACGCTCATTCACTGAGTTCTGGGACGGGCATTCCAAAAGCACTACTTTTCCGCCGTCCGGGCACTGTGTCTTCAAATTCTCACCGCAGACTGCACCTGCATTTTTATTGTCAGAGCCGATATACGCAGCTGTCAGATCTGTGTCCTTCACCTGCGTATCCACATTGATGACCGGAATATCTGCCTCATCCAGGGCTTCCAGCGCAGGCTTGATTGCTTCCCAGTCTACCGGTGCGAGAAAGACTGCATCCACTCCTTCATCGATCATCTCCTGAATCTGCTGGATCTGCTTATTCACATCTCCGTCCGGATTTTTTACCACCAGGGTATCTCCCTTTGCTTCCAGTTCCCCTCGGATCGATTCTTTTACAACATCATAATATGGATTATAAATATCAATGCAGCTGTAGCCAAATGTGTGCCCTTCTGATGTTTCTGTATCCTGTGCCTGCTCGTCCTCATTTTCTACTACAGCGTTATCTTCCGGTGTACCCACATTCTTTTTGCATCCGGAAAGTACCATACAACCGAACATAACTGTCACAAAGACTCCCAAAATTTTTCTCTTCATCTATTGTCCTCCTGATTGCTAAGACTCTGTTTTTCCAACATATATGCATAATCTATTTTATTCTACCCTGTTTTTCAGCATTGTCAATAGAAAGAACCTGATGTTTTTCTTGCTTTTTCCTCTGGTTTTTGTTAGAGTAGGCATATCAAGAAAAAAGGAGAACGTGCTATGAGCGAAAACATGAATGAAACAATGAATGAAAACGAAGGTGTAACAGTTACTCTGACACTGGACAATGACGAGACACTGGAGTGTGCCGTCCTGACGATCTACGAAGCAGCCGGCAGACAGTACATCGCACTCCTTCCGCTCGATGAGAACGGAGAAGAGTCCGAAGAAAGCGATGTGTACATCTACCGTTTCTCTGAGACAGAAGACGGTGAGCCGAACCTGGAAAACATCGAAGATGACGACGAGTACGATGCTGCTGCCGACAAATTCGATGAGTGGATGGATTCCCTGGAATTTGACGAGATCGATCTTGACGCTGAGTAAGTCAGACGCCCTCGAACAGTTCCTCTACAAAGCGGGAAGGAGAGATCTCCTTTCCGTTTTTTATTTTCACATATGTGATTTTCAGCACATCTTTTGCCCGGGTCATTCCCACATAGAACAGCCTGCGCTCTTCTTCTACATTCTGCTCTTTCTCTGCTTTCTGATAAGGAATTCGTCCCTCGTTTGCCTCGATCAAAAACACCGTATGAAACTCCAGCCCTTTGGACGCATGCAATGTCATCAGACGGACACCCTCCTGGTTCTGTTCTTTTTGCTGTTCTTTCTTTTTCAGTGCTTCCGTATATTCTTCCACATGGACAAACCACTCTTCCATCGTCTGAAACGGCTTTGCCGCCTCTTCAATCTCAGAGAGTACTTCTCTTAAATCCGCAGCTTTCATGTTTTTCGTAGTCGCATATTCCCGCAGAAATTCGTCATATCCGATTTTTTTCTTCAAATACTGGATTGCCGCATATGGAGCCATTTTCGCAAGCATTTTCAAATCCCATTCAAACTGGTCGATCCGGTCCTGCATCCACTCTTTATCACAATAGAATTTCCGCATCTCCTCAAAAGAAACCACTCTTCCCGGGAGGCAGTCTCTTCCCAGATACCGTTTCGGACGATTCATGACCTGCAGGAAATCTTTGCGCTCACGCTGCCCCATTGCCAGCCTGAAATATGCCATAATATCTTTTGCAATAAAATGATTGTACAGATTCGGCAGATGTTCCCGCATCTGGAATGGAATCTTTTCATCGATCAGAGCTTCCACAACCGCCCTCGCATCTGTGTGAACACGAAAGAGTACTGCGATTTCCTCTGCCAAAATTCCTATTTCCATCTGTTTTTTGATCTGTTCCATCACATAAGAAGCTTCCTCCACCGGATCTTTCACTTCCTGTACATGCAGTGTCTCCCCACTTTCTTTCCATGCCCGGATTTTTTTGTCAAACCGTACCTCGTTGTTTGCGATCACTTTCAGAGAATTTTTGACAATATTTTTCGAAGACCGGTAGTTTACATCCAGGAGAAGCTGTTTTGCATCTGGAAAGTCCTTCTGAAACTGAAACATCAGTCTGGAATCCGCTCCGCGAAATCCATAGATCGACTGGTCATCATCTCCTACCACAAACAGATTGTTTTCAGGCGCCGCAAGCATCCGGATGACATCATACTGCACCTGATTGATATCCTGAAATTCATCGATCAGAATATAGCGAAACTTCTCCTGCCATTTTTTTCAGAATATCCGGCCGTTTTATGAACAGGTCTCTGCACAGCAGCAGCATATCATCAAAATCAATTTTCCGCTCTTCGTTCCGTTTTCTTTCGTATTCTCTGTATATCTCCCGGAAAGTTTCCTTCCCGCAGATCGTCGTCTCATATTCTTCAATCTTCAGCCCGTTGTTTTTCACGATCCCGATCTCAGAAATAATTTCTTTCAGGAAATCTTCCTCTTCAAATTCATCAATCTCTTTTCTGTTGACAATCTGAAGCAGCATCTGCCGTTTTTCTTCCTCTGACAGAATATTCTCCGGTCCGAACCGATATGCCCACTTTAAAATCCCATAATAAATTCCATGAAATGTTCCGAAGGTGACAGCAGGGCGAGTCCCCTTCATCGCTGAAAAAAAGCGGTTCTTCATCTCCACTGCTGCATATTTGGTAAATGTGATGACCAGAATCTCTTCCGGACTTACATGATACGTCTGGATCAGCTTCTGGATCCTGCCCACGATCGTGAGCGTCTTTCCGGAACCCGGTCCCGCAAGAACAAGACACGGTCCCTCATTGTGAGAGACCGCCTCCTGCTGAGCCTGATTAAAACTCATAAATACCTCTTTCTAATTTGCCTGGAGTAATGCGATACCGGCACGGATTCTCTTTAAGGATTCTTCCTTTCCGAGAACTTCCATCAGTTCTGTCGCACCGCCCGGTGTGTTCTGTTTTCCGGATACCGCTGTTCGGATCGGCCACATTACAAATCCGATCTTCACTCCTTTTTCTGTTACATATCCTTTTAATGTTTCAAACAACGCGTCATTGCTGTAATCTTCCTGTGCTTCCAGGATCGGAAGGACATCGTTTAAAACTTCCAGAGAATTCTCTGCATTTGTCTTCATCTTCTTGTGTGTATACATAGCAGTGTCATACTCAGGCAGCTCTTCAAAGAAATCGATCTGATCTTTAATATCCGGGAAGATTTCAATTCTGGTCTTCACCATCTTCGCAATCTTTTTCAGATCATAGTCTTTTGTGATGACTTCTTTCAGATACGGCTCTGCCATCTCATAGAACTTGTCTTCCTCCATGGCTTTCATGTATTCCCCGTTCATCCATTTGAGTTTTACCGGATCGAATACAGCCGGTGACTTGCTCATATGGCGGTAATCAAATGCCTCTACCAGATCCTCCAGCGAAAAGATCTCGCGGTTGTCCGACGGGCTCCATCCAAGAAGTGCCACATAGTTGACCACTGCTTCTGAAAGGAATCCCTGCTCGATCAGATCTTCATAGGAAGAATGTCCGCAGCGTTTACTTAGTTTTTTATGGTTCTCATCCGTGATCAACGGACAGTGTACATAAACCGGAATCTCCCATCCAAATGCCTCATACAGACGGTTGTATTTCGGTGCAGAGGAAAGATATTCATTTCCGCGGACAACGTGTGTGATTCCCATCAGATGGTCATCGATCACGTTCGCAAAATTGTAAGTCGGGAATCCATCGGATTTGATCAGGATCATATCATCCAGTTCTGCATTCGGAACCGTGATATCTCCGTAAATCTCATCGTGGAATGTGGTTGTTCCCTCATTCGGTACGTTCAGACGGATCACCCAAGGTTTTTCCTGCTGCCAGATTGGCCTCTACCTCTTCTTTGCTCAGCCCCAGACAGTGCTTGTCATACACAACGATATCTGTTCCGTCTTCAGAACAGAAGTCTTCAGAGAATCCAGGCGTGCTTTATCACAGAAGCAGTAATACGCGTCGCCCTGCTCTACCAGCTGCTTTGCATACTTCAAATACACTCCGGAAGCATTTCTCTCGCTCTGCACATACGGACCATATCCACCATCCTTGTCCGGTCCTTCATCGTGAATGAGACCTGTCTTTTCCAGAGTACGGTAAATGATGTCCAGTGCTCCTTCCATGAATCTCTCCTGGTCTGTATCTTCAATTCTGAGGATAAAGTCTCCACCCTCGTGTTTTGCGATCAAATATGCATATAATGCTGTACGCAGATTTCCTACATGCATCCGTCCTGTCGGACTTGGTGCAAATCTTGTTCTTACTTTACTCATCTTTATCTTCTCCATTTTCTATTTACGTCATCTTTTCTATTATATCTTAACTATTCCGCCTTGACAAGGGGATGTGAACCCGGAAAATGGCATCCACAATAAAAATTGCCAGTGCAATCATCCCCGCAATCTCCAGTGTCTGCAGCAGATAATAGGCACATCCTGCCCTGTCATTGGCAACGATAGAATAGGCAATTCTGTACATTCCGGCCCCCGGCACGGTCGGCAGGATTCCTGCAATCAGAAACACCGTCACCGGCGCTTTGAAAATCCTTGCAAAAAGATGTGCCATAAACGCAATTGCCAGCGCAGAAAAGAAAGAAGCCGGCACCACATCCACTCCACGGTGTGTACAAAGCAGATAAACACCGCCTCCTATTGCTCCGACCACACCCGTCTGCCACAGATATTTTCCGGGTGTCTCCAAAAGTACAGAAAACGCAATGATCGCAACAAAACTTCCCACCACTCCCATCAACACACTCATACGATACCTCCTACAAAAATCATCCCGGTACCTGCTCCAAGCCCGATTGCAGCTGCTGTCAAAAATGCCTCCAGTATCCTGGCACCTCCGGAAATATAATCCCCCCGCAGCGTATCCCGGATCGCATTGGTGATCGCTACACCTGGCACCAGGGGCATCAGAGAACTGATGATCACGATATCCAGATTCCAGCCGGATGTAACCCTATTCACACAGGCAGCTGTCACTGCTACCCCGAATGCACAGATTGCATTCAAAATAAATGCTGCTCATCTGGATTTTTTGCCCAGTGTAATCAAAAATGCCAGGATACATCCTACTGCCGCAGAGACCAGACGTCTCTTTCACTCCCCCCTCCAAAAAGAGGAGCAAACCCGACCGGAACCAGAATCGTCGCCAGATTATATACCGCCACTGAATACTGTTTTCCCTTGATCTGTTTCAACTCTTTATATGTTTCCTCAACTGTCATCTCTCCCCTGCAGTATCTTCTGGATATTTCATTTACCTGCACAATACGATGCATATTCGTCCCGCGGTCATGAACTCTGCGCATAGCGGTGAGCATTTCCATGTCCGGATTATCCAAAGTAGCAACAATCCCTGTCATCATAACAAATGCCTCTGCCACTTCTGTTCTCGCGGTGTTGAGAATATGCTTCATGGTATCCTCCACACGATAGGTCTCCGCTCCACTTCTGAGCATGATTTCTCCTGCAAGAACCGCAATATTCAATATCTGTTTATATTCCATTCTTCCCCTCCATGATCTCGCAGCCTGCCCCGTCTCCGAATATTCCTTCATCACACAAAATCGAAATACAGTTTCTCATATCTATTTTATCCAGGTTTGTATTGGCAAATGCAGATGCACGGATCGAAGTCACATCCTTGGGCATCTCAAAAATTCCAGTTCTTCCGGCAGGAAACGCTGCCAGCTCTGTTCCGGAAAATAAAATCCCATCTCTTGCCGTATATTCACCTGTGCCTCCTGCTTCGATCCATGTCAGTTCTCCCAGTTCAGAAAACGCACCGTTTTCTATATTCTGAATATTCTCCGGAATATAAATTTCAAAAATGCCGGTTCCAACTCCCGAAAACGTTCCTCTTCGAATTCCAATACAATTTTCTGACGGCAGTTCCAGATATCCATCCATCATCTCGCTTTTTGCAGGGTCAAATCCACAGATCATTCCCTCCTGATCAATTTTGAACCCCTGATAATATATATACGCCTCTGCCGGAGACTCTTCCTGTGTCATATCTTCCCCTGGTAAGGTATTCACAATTTCTTCCGGCATCGTCTCAGGAATCACTGGCTGTATGGTCTGACTCTGCACTGTCTCCACCGGTTCTACCGCTTCTTCTTGTGGCATGGCTGACGAAGCTTCAGCTACTTTCTCCGTTTCTATCTGCACATGTTTCTCCATTTCTGCCAGTGTATAGGTCCGGATACTCTCCTGTTTTACCATCTGTCCCAACCGGATCGGAACACTCCATCGTATCGTTTCACCCGCAGTCGCAGCATATGACCTCATATCTTCCTGTAACGGTACCATACTGACGGCATCACCGATTCCAACCAAAAGGCTGACCGTCACAACTCCTGCAATCACTTTCTTTAATCCATCCGGTATGTTCCAGATATGCTGTTTCTCCCAAACGCAATCGCCACTTGTTCTCATTCTTTTTCCATTCTCCCTGCTTTTTCTTTGGTATGCGAAAAAGGAATGCTGCTCTTTTGCAACACTCCTTCTCCTTTGCCTGTTATGGCAAAACTAAACATTGATCTCAGCTTTTACTCCGAGAATTTCTTTATTTTCCTCCAGAAGCGGATAAATCACATTATTTAAGTACGACTCTACCTGCTCTTTCGCACGACCTACATATTTCTGCGGTTCCATCGTCTCTTTCAGCTCTTCCAGACTCATGTTGAACGCAGGATTCCGCTGCGATCAACTCCAGAAGATTGTTGTCCAGACCTTTTTCTTTGACATTGCGTCCGGCTTCCATGGAAAGCTCACGAATTCTCTCATGCAGCTCCTGTCTGTCTCCTCCGGCTTTTACCGCATCCATCATGATATTCTCTGTCGCCATAAACGGAAGTTCTGACATCAGACGTTTCTCGATGACTTTCGGATATACTACAAGCCCGTCCACAACATTCAGGCACAGATCCAGGATTCCGTCGATTGCAAGAAATCCTTCCGGCACACTCAGTCTCTTGTTTGCAGAATCGTCCAGTGTTCTCTCAAACCACTGCGTCGCAGAGGTGATTGCCGGATTCAATGCATCGATCATCACATATCTGGAAAGAGACGCGATTCTTTCACTTCTCATCGGGTTTCTCTTATATGCCAATGGCAGAAGAACCGATCTGTGTCTTCTCAAACGGCTCTTCCACTTCTTTCAAATGCTGAAGAAGTCGGATGTCATTAGAGAATTTGTGCGCACTTGCCGCAATTCCGGCCAGTACATTCAATACTCTTGTATCCACTTTTCTGGAATAAGTCTGTCCGGATACCGGATAACATGCCTTAAATCCCATCTTTTCTGCGATCATTGGATCGATCTTATCAATCGTCTCCTGATCTCCGTCAAACAGCTCCAGAAAGCTTGCCTGGGTTCCTGTCGTTCCTTTGGATCCAAGAAGTTTTAAACTTCCCAGAACATAATCCAGATCTTCCAGATCCATCTCAAATTCCTGCAGCCAGAGAGTCGCTCTCTTTCCTACCGTAGTTGGCTGAGCCGGCTGGAAATGTGTGAATGCAAGTGTCGGCTGACATTTCTGTGCATCTGCAAATTTTGCCAGTTCTGCGATCACATTGACCAGTTTTGTTCTCACCAGCTTTAAAGCCTCTGACATTACGATCATATCTGTATTGTCCCCTACATAGCAGGAGGTTGCTCCCAGATGGATGATTCCTTTCGCTTTCGGACACTGCACACCATATGCATACACATGTGACATAACATCATGTCTTACTACTTTCTCACGCTCTTTTGCAACATCGTAATTGATGTCCTCCGCATGCGCTTTCAATTCTTCTATCTGCTCGTCTGTAATATTCAGTCCCAGTTCTTTTTCTGTCTCTGCCAGTGCGATCCAGAGTTTTCTCCAGGTTCTGAACTTTTTGTCCGGTGAAAGATGTACTGCATCTCACGGCTTGCATAGCGCTCGGACAATCGGACTTACATAACGGTCATTGCTCATAATCGTATTCTCCTTTTTTCCTATTCAAATGCCAGACTGATATCTTCTCCCGGCACCTCCATCGGATAATTTCCTGTAAAGCAGGCATCACAAAACTTCAGATCGCCTACCATATCTTTTAATTTTTTGCTACTTCCATATAGCCCAGAGAGTCTGCTCCGATCATCTCACGGATCTCCTCTGTTGTATGAGAGTGCGCGATCAGCTGCTCATTAGACGGCACGTCTGTTCCGAAATAGCACGGATGTAAAAACGGCGGAGAACTGATTCTCACATGTACTTCTGTCGCTCCTGCTTTCTTTAACATCTTGAATGATATTTGCACAGGTCGTTCCTCGAACAATGGAATCATCCACCATAACGATCCGCTTCCCTTTTACCACTTCCGGAATCACGTTCAGCTTGATCTTCACACTGGACACACGCTCACTCTGTTTCGGCTTAATGAATGTACGTCCTACATAACTGTTTTTATGAAACGCGGTTCCATAAGGAATCCCGGACTGCTGTGAATATCCCATGGCAGCCACAAGGCCGGAATCTGGAACACCAACCACCAGATCTGCCTCTACCGGATAAGACTGTGCCAGTGCTTTTCCAGCAACAATTCTGGAATGATAGACTCCGACTCCATCGATCGTACTGTCTGTTCTTGCAAAGTAAATATATTCAAAAATACATCTCGCACGTTTTTCTTCCGGCAGCGCCATACTCATGTCCGAAGACATGCCATGCTTTGTAATACTTACGATCTCACCCGGAAGGACATCTCTTACAAACTCTGCCCCGACTGCTGCGATCGCACAGCTTTCAGATGCCAGAAAATACGTATTGTCCCGTTTTCCGATACAGAGTGGTTTCAATCCAAACGGATCCCTTGCCCCGATCATCTTTCTCGGACTGCTGATCACCAGCGCATAGGCTCCTTTGATCTTCTTCATAGCATTTTTTACTGCATCTTCTGCCTTAGAAACATTCAGACGCTCTCTTGCCACATGATAAGCAATAACCTCTGAATCAATAGTCGTCTGGAAAATTGCCCCTGTCTTTGACAATTCCTCCCGAAGCTCCACTGCATTGACCAGATTTCCATTATGTGCGATAGCCAGAGTTCCTTTTACATAATTGATTACCAGAGGCTGTGCATTCTCCACACGGGTACCTCCCGCCGTAGAATACCGTACATGTCCCACTCCCAGATTTCCTTTCAATTCATGTAACGTCTCTTCGTTGAACACATCATCTACATGCCCCAACCCTTTACGGGACAGCACCTTGCGCTGTCCGTATGTGTCAGTTACTGCGATGCCGCAGCTTTCCTGACCTCTGTGCTGGAGTGCAAAGAGTCCGTAATAAATGGAAGACGCAACATCCTGTCCGTCCATATCATATGCGCCAAATACTCCGCATTCTTCTCCCAGCCCTGTTACCACTTTTTCAAAATCATTCATGGATGAACTCCTTCTATTTAATTCCAATACGTCTGAAGACTTCCTGATATGCGTCTTCTACATTTCCCATATCTCTGCGGAAACGGTCTTTGTCCAGTTTTTCATGGGTCTCTTTATCCCACAGACGACATGTATCCGGTGAAATCTCATCTGCAAGGATGATCTCTCCGTGGAAACGTCCGAATTCGATTTTAAAGTCGATCAGTTCAATTCCTGCCTCATCAAAGAATTTTCTTAAGACTTCATTCACTTTGAATGTGTACTCTGTGATCTTGTCGATCTCTTCTCTTGTTGCAGCTCCGATTGCAATTGCAAAATAATCATTGATCATCGGATCTCCAAGATCGTCATTTTTATAGCTGAACTCTAAAGTAGGTGCTAACAATTTTGTTCCTTTCCTCGATACCGAGTTTTTTTAGAAAAGCTTCCCGCTGCCACATTGCGGACGATCACTTCAAGTGGTACGATCTCCACTTTTTTACAGCTGTCTCACGGTCGCTGAGTTCTTCTACATAGTGAGTCGGAACACCTTCTTTTTCCAGAACCTGGAAAATGTAGTTTGTCATACGGTTGTTGATCACACCTTTTCCTACGATTGTTCCTTTCTTCTCTCCATTGAATGCTGTCGCATCATCTTTATAGTCTACGATCACAACGTCCGGATCTTCTGTCGCAAATACTTTCTTTGCTTTTCCTTCGTAAAGCTGTTCTAATTTTTTCATACGTTCACACCTGTCCTTTTTCTTAAATTTCATTCACTCGATCTGGGATTATCGGCACATCCCGCAGATAGATTATAATACAAGGCAGAGGGAAAATCAATATTCCCTCTGCCTTGTATTTCCTGTGGCTTATTATTTATTTCTCAACAGAATAAATAAGATGTTCTTATATATTGTGCTTTATTTATCACTTTTCGCAATTTTTGTTCTGATTTTTTTGCACATTTTCTCACTTTGCTGCAAGCGGTTTTTTCAGCAGAACGATTCCAAGCATTGCCACGACAGAACCTGCCGCAACGGCAGCCAGAAACAGCAGCGGATCGGAAGCTGCAAACGGGATTGCCCCCTCTGTGATAAAGGAAAGTCCCATAATGAAATTCGTTGCCACTGTCTGCTGTTCACTCTTTGTAAACCGGTTTTTAAAAAACAGTGTCGCCAGAGCAATTCCAATCGGCGGAACCATACCTCCAAGCACTGCTCCGAGCAGGACTCTGCTGGATTCTCCCATACTTGCCAGCACCTGATTCAGCCACTCATTGAACGCTCCGACCGGCGGATTGACCACAAATACCATAAGGGCTCCCATTGCCGCGATTCCCAAAAACGGATACAAAAGCATCGGCTTTGTTCCCTCCAGCGCTTTTGGAAGCTTTTCCAGAATTTTCTTTAAACCGAGCATGATCAGTCCTGCCGCAAAACCTGCGATCAGTGCGCCAAAGAAACCAGAAGACACCCAGCCGGCCTCCTCTGCAGCCATTGTCATACCGCTTTTTGCCAGAAGACCTCCTACGATTCCGGGCATCAATGCCGGTCTGTCCGCAAGCGCCATGGCGATATATCCTGCCAGAATCGGGAACATCATTCGCCTTGTTTTCCAGGCTTTCCGCCGCCATATATGTGTGGGCAATCCCTGTGGGACATGCAGTAACTGCCAGTACCCGGTATCCCTCTTCCGGCTGATCCTGCGTCTGTTTTTCTTCTCCGTACTCTTCAGGAAATTTCTTTCTCTCCGCCTCATCAATGTGTGCCAGAAATTCTGTTACATCCGCTGCATCCAGCAGATTTGTCCGAAATTCGTCATCCATTAAAAGCATGGAAAGACGGCTGAGTACTTCCAGATGCACATTATCTTCTGTATTTCGGTGCTGCGATCAAAAAAATCATATGTACCGGCTGTCCGTCCAGTGCATCATAATCCACACCCTGAGGAACCAGCATCGTAGCAAGACCCGGTGCACTGACGGCATCTGTCATTTGCATGAGGAATGGCAATTCCCTCTCCGATCCCTGTCGTTCCTTCCTCTTCTCTCTTTAACACACCTTCTTTATAACGCTGTGATCGTTGATATTTCCTCCTTTTGCCATCAGTTCTACCA
>ENA-OQBV01000521-OQBV01000521.1-human-gut-metagenome-genome-assembly--contig:-NODE-521-length-21639-cov-2.979221_pt1 | contig 21639 bp, 21 predicted proteins | sample MGYA00242750_ERZ504559 | MGnify/ENA primary metagenome ERZ504559 (study PRJEB26092, sample SAMD00036230) | human gut metagenome | host: Homo sapiens | study: EMG produced TPA metagenomics assembly of... | reverse complement strand
AATGCTTCTCTTTCAAATTCCTCAAATGACTGTTGTTCTACATGATCATATAAAACCCCTACTTTATAGAATGGTTCGTACTCAACAGTTTCAGAAAGCTCTGCACGAAATAATCCTTCTGCAAAAACCCTCAAAATATTCTTTGGAAGCTTTACAACCTGTTTGATCCTTGCCAGTGTTCCTACACGATATAAATCCTCAATTCCTGGATCTTCTGCCATCGGATCGATCTGATTATTTAAAAAGATCATCTGGTCATGTTCCATAGCTTCTTCAATTGCTTTTACAGAACGGCTTCGTGATACATCAAAATGAATGACTGTATTCGGAAATATATACTTGCCTCTCATTGGAAGCATTGGTAGTGTTTTTTTCATTCAAGTCTTCCTTTCATTTCTGAATTATTTGTCTGTAAATTTCATCAGACACGAAGAAAAACTGCTTTGACACAAGAATCTCTTGCATGAAAGCAGTTTTTATTTCGGCTAATCTATCTATGCAATCTCACCATGATTGCTTGTCTTTACCCGTTTTTTTGGCACTGCGGCTTTCACCTTCACTCCAGAATGTTCGATCATTGGTTTTTCTTTACCTTCTACGACATCTTTTGTGATCAGGCACTCTGATACATCTGTCTGTGATGGGATTTCGTACATTAAATCCATGATCACACCTTCCATGATCGCACGAAGTCCTCTGGCACCTGTCTTACGTTCTAATGCTTTCTTGGCAATTGCAACTAATGCATCATCATCAAACGTAAGTTTCACACCATCCATCTCGAACAATCTCTGGTACTGTTTCACGAGAGCACTCTTTGGTTCTTTCAAAATGCGTACTAAGGCTTCTTCATCCAATGGATTTAGAGATACATTCACTGGAACTCGTCCAATGAACTCTGGAATCAGACCAAACTTCACAAAATCTTCTGGCAATACCTGTCTTAACAGCTCACCTAGATCTGTTTCCTTCTGCCCAAATACATCTGCTCCAAATCCAATAGATTTCTTGCCAATTCTTGATTCGATGATCTTCTCTAATCCGTCAAAGGCTCCTCCACAGATAAACAGGATATTGGATGTATCAATCTGAATAAATTCCTGATGAGGATGTTTTCTTCCTCCCTGTGGCGGCACAGACGCTACAGTACCTTCAATGATCTTTAATAATGCCTGCTGCACACCCTCTCCAGAGACATCTCTTGTGATCGATGTATTCTCAGACTTTCTTGTGATCTTATCAATCTCATCAATGTAGATGATTCCACACTGTGCACGGTCAATATCATAATCTGCTGCCTGAATGATCTTGAGAAGAATATTCTCAACATCTTCACCAACATATCCTGCTTCTGTAAGAGCAGTCGCATCTGCGATCGCAAATGGTACATTTAACATCTTTGCTAATGTCTGGGCTAATAATGTTTTTCCTGAACCTGTTGGTCCAAGCATTAAAATATTACTCTTCTGCAATTCTACATCAGAGTCTCCACCCATTAAAAATTCTTTTGTAATGATTATATACAGCTACGGAAAGTACTTTCTTTGCTTCATCCTGTCCAATAACATACTGGTCTAGAAATTCTTTGATCTCTTTTGGCTTACGTAAATTGATTTCTCCGTCATTCTCTGCATACTGTTCAAATTCTTCTTCAATAATCTCAGAACAAATGTCAATACATTCATCACAAATATAAACATTCTTACCCTTTGGTCCCGCGATCAGTTTGCGGACTTGGTCCTGTGTCTTATTGCAAAAAGAACATCTTAATACTTTTTTTCGTCATTATAACCTGCCACCAGATCACCCCACTATTCTATCACTATCTATTTTCCATAACCTTATCGATCAGGCCGTATTCCAGTGCTTCCTGTGCAGTGAGCCAGTTATCACGTTCTGTATCCTTGACGATTGTCTCGTATGGCTGTCCTGTATTCTCGCTTAAGATCGTGTTTAATTTCTTCTTTGTTCTAAGAATATGTTCTGCTGCGATCTCAATCTCTGTTGCCTGTCCCTGTGCTCCTCCAGATGGCTGATGGATCATGATCTCAGCATTCGGTAAAGCCAGACGTTTTCCTTTTGTTCCACCAGATAACAGGAACGCTCCCATGCTGGCAGCCATTCCCATACACATTGTGGATACGTCACACTTCACATACTGCATCGTATCATAGATCGCCATTCCGGCGGTTACAGAACCGCCAGGGCTATTGATATATAAATTGATGTCTTTATCTGGATCTTCTGATTCTAAGAATAATAACTGAGAAACCACAAGTCCTGCTGTGACATCATTCACTTCTTCTCCTAAGAAAATGATTCTTTCTTTCAGCAGTCTGGAGTAAATATCATAAGATCTTTCTCCTCTGCTTGTTTGTTCAATGACATAAGGTACTAAACTCATCCTTGCATCCTCCTAATGATAGTTAAGGCAGTTTATTTATGTCTGTCAAATAGAACATAAAGTTATAAAATGCCTTGCTTATTTTGCTTCACCTACAAGGAAATCTACAGCTTTCTGTACTGCGATGTCATCCATCATCTGGTCTTTCTGAGCTCCCTGAATGATCTTTTCAAGCTGCTCTGTTTCCATCTGATACATTCCTGCCATCTTTTCCAGTTCTGCTTTGAAGTCTTCCTCGCTTGCTGTGATATCTTCTGCTTTCGCGATTGCTTCTAATACCAGACGTGTTTCGATTCTCTTAACTGCCTGTGGTTTTAAGTCATCTGCGAATTTCTGTGCATCCATTCCAGAGAACATTAAATACTGTTCCATAGAAAGTCCCTGATAGCTTAATCTCTGAGCAAATTCATCTGTCATCTGCTGAACCTGTTCTTCGATCATAGCTTCTGGAATATCCATTGTAGCTGCTTCTACAGCTGCATCTACGATCTTGTTTTCTCTTTCAGTATTAGCTGCTTCTTTCTTTCTATCGCGGATCTTTTCTTTAATATCTGCTTTGTAATCTTCTAATGTTTCAAATTCAGATACTTCTGCTGCGAATTCGTCATCTAATTCTGGAAGTTCTTTTTCTTTGATTGCTTTTACTGTTACTGTAAATACAGCATCTTTTCCTGCAAGATCAGGTGCATGATATTCTTCTGGGAATGTCACGTTGATATCTGCTGTTTCGTTTAAATTCTTTCCTACTAACTGTTCTTCAAATCCTGGGATGAATGCTCCAGATCCGATAACTAATGTCTGATCTTCAGCTGTTCCACCTTCAAATTTCACTCCATCAACAGATCCAGAGTAATCAATTGTTAAGATATCGCCGTCTTTTACTGCACGATCTTCAATTGTGATCTCTCTTGCGTTCTGTTCCTGAACTTTCTTTAATTCTTCTTCGATTTCGTCTTTTTTCACTGTAACTCTTGTTTTAGGTACTTCAATTCCTTTGTAGTCTCCTAAAGTTACTTCTGGTTTTAATGCAAATGTTGCTGTGAAGATAAAGTCTTTACCTTTCTCTAACTGAGTAACATCGATTTCTGGTCTTGAAACGATCTCTAAATCTGTATCTTTCATAGCTTCTGCATAAGCGTCTGGAATTAAGATGTTTGCTGCATCTTCATAGAAGATTTCAACTCCGTATTCTTTTGCGATCAACTGGAAAGGTACTTTTCCTTTACGGAATCCAGGTACATTAAACTGTCCTTTTTTCTTGTTGAAAGCCTGTTTGATAGCGTCATCTAATTTCGCTGCTTCAACTTCAATTGTTACCTTTGCCATATTATGTTCTAAGTTTTCCACTTGCAAACTCATCTGTATAGATCCTCCTAAAAATTATTATCTTTTTTGTAATTTCACAAACATTCACCTATTATAGCATAAGATTTGCGCGTTATACAAGCATCTTTGCGTTATTTTTCACTTTTTTCTTGATAAACATACTCATTTGAACTGCTTAGTACCCTTAGAGCCTTACTGACGATACTCACTTTAAACGTATCCCCGTCTTTGAGATCTTTCTTCGATACCTCCAAAAGATGTTCGTTATGGTAGGTTGTATTGATCTTTACATCGCCATTAAATACCTGACAGAAATTCGTAAAATTGTTTCCTACAATAAAGATGCTGTCCTTTGTCTCATATACCTTTGTCACCGTAAGCGGCCGGATTCCAAATTGAAGATCCGTTGCCTTAAATGGATTCTCCTGATTCCATACATACTGTTTTCCGTACAACATATCATACTGAAGCTCTTTCATGTCTTTCTGATAATTTTTTGTACCTTTTCTTGTCTGGTGAAAACTGTTCATTAGTCCTGTATGGATATTACACTTATTCAGAACTTCTGACCCAAGATCATACGCCTCGATCGTTCCGTCCTTCTTCTTCAATCCAATATTATCCCACATAAAATAACTTGTCTGATATTTATTTCCATATGTCAGATTTTCATCTTCGATCTCCAAACTTGGAAGATGATCTCCATACATACAAAGAATCGTTGGTTCTCCACGCTGTTGTAATGCTTTGACCAGTTCCCCGACAAATTGATCCATCTGATAAACCTGATTGACATAATAAGTATATTTATTCTTCAGTGCTTCATCCTCAATTCCTTCAACCGTGATCTCTGGATTCTCGATGATCTGTGTTGTTGGATAATCTCCATGTCCTGTACAGAAATACATAAACTAATCCTGTCCCTTCGTAGAATTCAAACTATCCATAATACACCCGGTCAGGATCTGAATCTTTTTGCCCATCCATTTTCTGTCCATTTCTTGATGTTCATACTTTCCTTTGTTGTAAATGTATCAAAACCAAGCTGTGAGAATACCAGATCTCGATCATAAAATGCCGCACTGTTATCATGGATCGCGTGTGCCTTATAGCCGTAATTCTTCAATACCGTCGCCATGCTCTCTGTCGTTGTATTCTGAAGCACTGTTTTATATGGATATTCTGCTGCTCCAAAATGGTCCAGATTCATTCCTGTGATCAGTTCAAACTCAGAGTTTGCTGTTCCTGCCCCATAAGACGGCATAGAAAGCTGTCCAGAGGAATATCCTTTCATATACTTATGGAAATTTGGTAATGGATCTTTGTTAAACTTAACTCCTTTGACCTGTGTAATATCAAAATGTGATTCCAACTGTACAAAGATGATATTTGGTTTCTTTACCTTTTCTTTCTTCATCTTTGCAACCTTCTTCTGTGTTCGTTTCTCAATCTTTTTGATCTTCTTTTCTGAATAATCTGATGGTTTATCAATTCCATTCTTCAAGGCTGTAATACTGAAACAATACGGTGTTCCATAATCACTGAATGCAATTCGGATATTATGGATCTGATCTACCAGCATTCCACTCTTAAATCCATAAGAAGTAACTCCCGAAAATACTGCTATGATCACTATAACTTTTATAAATCCGCTCTTGCGGTTTAAGTGTTCTTCTATTGGAAGATACATATAAGCCACTACTAACAATACCAATGCGATCAGTAACAATGCTCCCATTGCTCCAATCTCAAGTGGCGAGAAGTAATTATTCATAACTGGCAATACAGACTTCATCAACGTAATATCTACATACGTAAATGGAGTATTTCTTGAACTGAGCATCATAAAAATTTACGATTCCAACGATACTCCATAGCAGTGTTACTATTATATAGGAAAATAGTCGTCTCTTAGTAATCAGTGTCACAGAGTATGTTACGAAAATAATAAAGATACTATATAAAAACATCTTACTTCTCTGATCCACAAATCCCACAGCACTAAGATCAAATGTCTGACGTCCCAAAACTTCCAATACAAACGCCAGCACAACTGACAATACAAAATTACATATCAATGGATGTTTTCGAAGCTTCTTTACGATCGTATTTCCGATATTCTTAAAAAAAGTTTTCATGCTTTTCTCCTTTGCTCTTTTTCGCTATCATAGTATTATATCATTCAAAACAGAAAGTATCTAGTTATAACTTCTTAAATCTTTATTAAAATGTAACACTTTCGCCCAAAACTTATTAAGTTTTTATAAAATACCACGTTCTTATTTGACTTCATAGATATTCCGTGTTAAAATCACTAACGTTAAAAACTTTGGGTTTTGAGTTTTTGACAAAATATGTTCGAAGGGAGTTATACAGAATTTAAGCGCCATGCACCTTCCTGATACGGAAACAGACCGATGAGGGTCTGATAGGAAGGTTAACGAGGAGGAAAGTGATCGAAAGATTCGGCGGATGCTTTCCCGCAGCTCCAGACTACGTGATATACTGAGTAAACCCATGAGTGATCATGAAACAGAGGCAGTATAATCTGGACAAAACCGCATATGATTTAGAAAAAGAAAACAAAAGATTTATTTGGAAGTTTTTTACATATCTATACTTCCTTTTATTTTCTTTGCGCAATTTTAAGGAGATTTATATTATGTGTGGAATTATTGGATTTACTGGAAATTTACAGGCACCTGGAATTTTAGTTGATGGATTACAGCAGTTAGAATACAGAGGATATGACAGTGCCGGGATCGCAGTAAATAATGGATTAGAAACTAAGATCGTAAAAACAACTGGAAAAGTTGCAACACTTCGTGAGAAAGTTGAAGCTACTGCTGACCTTGCTGGAACATGCGGTATCGGACATACTCGCTGGGCAACTCATGGTGGTGTTACAGAAGTTAACGCACATCCTCATGTATCTGGAAATGTAACTCTGATCCATAACGGAATCATTGAAAACTACAAAGAATTAGCTGCTTCCTTAAAAACAAAAGGATTTACTGCTATTTCTGAAACAGATACCGAAGTTGCAGCAATGCTGATCGACTCTTTATATGATGGAGATCCATTTGCAGCATTAAAAGAAGCTGATAAAGCTTTAGAAGGAGCTTATGGTTTCTGTGTTATGTTCAAAGATCATCCAGGAGAGATCTATTGCATGAGAAATGCAAGTCCATTAGTAGCATCTCATACAGAAGATGGTTCTTTCATCGCTTCTGATATGGTTGCATTATTAAAATATACAAAAGATTATTTCGTAGTACCTGAAGAACATATCGTTGTCATGAAAGCTGACAGTATTACATTATACACAATGGATGGTGGGGTTGAAGAACCTAAGATGCTTCATGTTGACTGGGATACAACAGCTGCCCAGAAAGGCGGATATGATTTCTTTATGCAGAAAGAGATCTATGATCAGCCAGAGGCTCTTCATAATACGATCATGCCTCGTATCCATAATGGTCACGCTGACTTTAGTGCAGATAACATCTCTGATGATATCTTTAAAGGTGTAAACCGTGTGATCGTAACAGCTTGTGGTACTGCATGGCATGCAGGATTAGTTGGAAGACATCTGATCGAAGCTATGATTCGTATTCCTGTAACTGTTGAATTAGCTTCTGAATTCCGTTACATGAATCCAATCTTAGATGAACATACATTAGTTGTTGTGATCACACAGTCTGGTGAAACAGCTGACTCTCTTGCAGCACTTCGTCTTGCAAATGAACGTGGAGCAAAAACAATCTCTATCGTTAATGTGAAAGGATCAAGTATTGCTCGAGAAAGTGATTATGTATTATATACACATGCAGGTCCTGAGATCGCTGTTGCAAGTACAAAAGCGTTCTCTGTACAGTGTGCAGGTATGTATCTGATCGCATTAAAACTTGCAGAAGTTAACAACTTAATGACAAATGAACAGATGAAAGATTTTTGTGATAAATTTGAACAGGCAATCGGAACTGTTGAAGAAGTCTTAAAAATGGATGATTATATCAAAGGAATCTCAGAAAAGATCAAAGATACATTCTCTGCTTTCTATCTTGGAAGAGGATTAGATTACGGTATTGCTTGTGAAGCTTGCTTAAAATTAAAAGAAATCTCTTATGTAAATGCAGAAGCATACTGTGCTGGAGAATTGAAACATGGAACAATTTCTCTGATCACAGAAGGTGTACCTGTTATTGCGATCGCTACACAGGAAAATGTCTTACCAAAATTAATGGCAAACGTTGAAGAAGTAAAAGCTCGTGGTGCTCATGTGATCGTAGTAACAGATAAAGATATGAGTAATTACGAAGGAATCTATGATGATTTGATTCAGGTTCCTGCAACAGACGACCTGTTTGCAACATTTGCTTCTACCGTTGCATTACAGTTACTTGCTTATCATGTCACAGTATTTAGAGGATATGATGTAGACCAGCCAAGAAACCTGGCGAAGTCTGTAACTGTAGAATAGACAGACATTAAAAAAAGATGCGAAGGAATTAATCCATTCCCTCGCATCTTTTATTTTCTTTCCAGTCAAAATAAATATCGATTAAATTTCTAAATATTTTGATCACCAATGTCACCATAAAAGCATCTATAATTTCTACTAAAAAAACTAACATCATATAATGATTAAACTTTCCAGTCAAAACAGATACATAAATCCAAAACGAAATCACTGCCATTACAAACATAACAATACACTGTAAAATTTTTATACTATTTTTTCTTTCTTTTATCTTTTTAACTTTATATTTTCTTTCTATAAACATTATTACAATCCATAAAATAATCCAAATAATGCTCCATACCCCAAATTGTTTAAAAAAGTTATTCGGAAAAAATATTCCTAATTTCAGCGCCTTTCATATACTTCAAAGACATTTTTATAAAAATACCAGATTCCAGCCACTGGCATCAACAACATTACTATTAACACTATTAATTTCTTTTTATCTTTCAAAATGTTTCTCCTTAAATTAATCTTCCAATAACTATTATTTTGATATCATCACAAATCTAGTGCCAACTTTCTTTTCAGATTCTGACCTCTCATTTCCAAATCCTATTCCTGTACCCCATTTGCTGCCATCCATTCTGGTAACAATAATTTTTCCGCTTCCTATATGAACAGCTGCCACATCTCCCATTACTTTTTTAGGTTTAAACCAACATTCTTTATTAGAATCTCCAAAATACCAACCAGCCTTCTTTCCGTTACCCAATTGTCCATAGGTATTATCTCCCCACAAATATAGATTATTTTTTTCCGTAATCACAGCCATATTATATCCACCTGCTGCAATATATTTTACATTTTCAAATATTTTCTTAGGTTTACAGGAAATTAAATCCGTATTTTTATCATATCCTAACATTCCGCCTGCATTACTTCCCCATGTCCATACAGAATGATCTTTTTTCATAGCAATGACCGCTCCTCCTTCATTGATGGAAGCATAAATAATATTATTCATAATAAAAACAGGTTGACGAAAAACTGCTGTACTTACATTATTTCTTTTATCTTCTGGCATTTTAATCTGAAATTCTTCATCACTATTCCACCCCATTCCATATAATCTGTTTTTATAATCAAGATACAACAGACTTCCTCTTCCTCCAAAACTAATATGTTTTACATTATGCGCAATCGTATCTTTCATTACATGCCCATATTTTTTCAGTGGATACCCATATTCATCGATTAGTGTTCCATACAATTTCCCATTCTTTTTAATTTTATACTCGTACGGCATTCCTTTAATTCCAGAAGAACAAAGAATCTTTTTGTTATAATGATCTTCTAGTTTATAAGATAGATATTTCAGTTTTTTATATCTTACAGACTTTTTATAATCTTTTTGTATCATTGTACCAGATTTAAACAACCCAATAATTCCAAGAGCTACTATGATACTAATCACTATTACAATGAACACAATCCTATTTCTCTTGCTTTGTCTCATTTACTTTCCCCTCTTTCATATGTTTTCTCTTAATATAATACCACCCTTTCATACAAATAAAAATCCACCTTGCGTATCTAGTCGTTTTTTATGCTCAAATGGTTATATTAAGGCCTTTACAAAATATTTTAATTTTCGATATTCGTACATAAAATCAGGTATCCTTTACACATTATGGGGTCTTTCTATTATTCTTTTAAATTTACTTTCTTGCCCATTTATTTTTAAATTAATCTATGAATTGTTTTCCATCATATTTTTAAATCGTTACTTATATTTGGATTTCCAATTGAAATCTACTTTAAAAATGATCGTTGTATTTTATATTGTTTTATGTTTATGTGAATTATTAACTGTTGGAATTTGTTTTAGTGTTTTACATTGCACATCTTTATCCGATATTTTTGATAATCAGGTTCTTTCATTGGAAATGATCATTTTTCAAAAATTTTATCCTTCTTATTGTTACATTTCGTTTTTTATCACAAACAAAATGATTTGGAAGTTTCATTTACCATGATAGAGAATATTCTTTATTTTCTTCCGATCATCACATGCTTATTTCTCATTTTAGGCATTATATATTTGTTGAAAATTTCTGATATTTCTTCACAATATCATGAAGTCTTTTTATGGATCTCTATTGTACTAATGATTAGTTCTTTTTGCCATTTTATATTATTCAACCTGTACCTTTCCAAAAAAGGCTGAAGAAAATTATATTAATTTTGTAAAATCACAAGAAGAAAAAACTTTTTATTATTATCAGCAAAAACAAAAGGACATTGAAGATTTAAACATTATACGTCATGATCTTAAAAATCAGCTTTTAGCCTTAAAATCACAGCCAGCAGAGAGCAATCAATACACACAACATATTGATTCCTTACTGAATGATCTTTCAAAATCTTCCTATGCTGTACACACAGGAAATCCTTTTATTGATGTTTTAATTTCTGAGAAATTAAAGCTGATCCACGAACAACACATTTCTTGCAAAATGAACGTAAAATTAGAGAATATTCATTTTATTCGTAATATAGAGTTATGTTCTTTGCTTGGTAATTTGTTAGATAATTGCATTGAAGCTGCCCAATGTTGTGACAAGAACAAAAGCATCACCTTTTGCTGTAATACGACGCAAAATCATTTTTGCATTCATGCATCCAATACATATAATAAAAAATTAAAACATAAAAACGGCTCCTTCATAACTACAAAAAAAGATCCTTCTATGCATGGTTTTGGAATAATTTCAATCAAAAAAATCGTTTCCAAATATAACGGAAATGTCTCTTTTTCTTCCAACCTTGAAGAATTCATTGTAAATATTTCCATACCACTCCCACAAAACCTGAATTAAATATAAGAGAGGAAAACATTATGAAAATCTGTATTTGTGATGATGAAAAAAACTTTATTCACAATTTTCAATTACTTTTGAAACAGTATTCTAAAAAGCAAAAAAATATCAATCAATTTAACTTCTTTGAAAATGAAGATGATCTGTTATCTTATTTTTATTCTCAAAATGATATCGACATCTTATTTTTAGATATAAAATTCCAAAGCTATAGCGGAATAGAAATTGCTAAAAAAATACGAGATATTGATTCATCCGTAATTTTAATCTTTTTAACTTCTTTTCCAGAATACGCTTTATCTGGTTACAAAGTAAAAGCTTTTGATTATCTTGTAAAACCACTTTCATATCTCCAATTGGAAAATGTTTTGGACCGAGCTATTTCAGAATTAGAATCTAATGAAAAGCATTTTTTAATCATAAAAGATTCTGGAAATATTTTCAAAATCGAATTTTCTGAGATTGTATACATAGAAACTTATAACCGAAATATTTTATTTCATTTAACATCCGAATCTGAAATCACTGGACATGAATCCTTAAAAGCATACGAAAATAAACTTGATGAACGTTTTTATCGCTGCCATACAGGCTATATTGTTAATATGGCATATGTAACTTCTATACAAAAGGATTGTGCTATATTAAATTCTAATGTCACCGTTCCTGTCAGTCGATATAAAAAGAAAAAATTCCAAATGCTATTTACTGATTTTTTGTGTAATTCTATTTTTTAATTTCAAAAAGCCCCTGAAAGGTCGATCAACCTTTCAGGGGGTCTCATACTTTACATATCCTTACTTATGAAATAATCAGCAATTCTACTCTTCCGTATAATATCTGCCCAAAGCATCCGCACCCATGATCGCAGCATACAGATCTTCTGGTTGCACATCAAATGGCATATTCCCCATTGTATCATCTGGTGCACATGCAAGACGTGCCACTTCCATGATCTGCTCTGGTTTCACTTCCTCGATTCCTAATCCTTTTAATGTTACAGGAAGTCCAATTTCACTGCAGAAATCAATCACTTCCATGATCTCATCTTCTCCCGCATCTTCTAATACCAGCTGAACCAGTGTTCCGAATGCCACCTTCTCTCCATGATACATCTTATGTGTTTCTGGAATCGCTGTAAATCCGTTGTGGATCGCATGAGCCCCTGCTAATCCTCCACTCTCAAATCCAATTCCTGATAAATAAGTATTAGCTTCAATAACATTCTCCACAGCTTTTGTACAAATTCCTTCTTTAGCTGCTATCATTGCCTGTACTCCATTTTCCATTAATGTATCATAGCATAATTGAGCAAGATTCATTGCTGCCAATGTACATTTACCTCCAACACAGTTACTTGCATCAGATCTTTTACATGCTCTCGCTTCAAAATATGTCGCTAAAGCATCTCCCATTCCTGAGATCAACAGTCTTACTGGTGCTTTACAGACGATATCGGTATCTACCATGACCATATCTGGGCTTGATGGCAAGAACAGATATTTTTCAAAACACCTTCATCTGTATAGATAACAGATAATGCACTGCATGGTGCATCCGTAGATGCGATCGTTGGCACGATGATCACTGGTTTCTTTGTATAATAGGCAACCGCTTTTGATGTATCATGAATCTTACCACCGCCAATTCCAATGATCACATCACTTCCTGCTTCTTCCACGATCTTTATAATTCGGTTGATCTCCGTCATACAGCATTCTCCATTGAACACATCATAAACAAGATTGCTGTCTTTATTTCCTTCATTGATCGCCGGTTCTACTCTTTTTCTTCCAGATGCACTCGTCAGAATAAAGAGATTCTTTCCAAATTTATCTGCATAAGAACAAAGATTCTTCATCTCTCCTTTACCTTGAATGTAGCGTGTTGGACTTCCAATAATTGCTGCCATAATATTTCCCTCCATATCAACTCTATTTCTCATCATGATACCATAGTCAAAATACCATTTGATATCAACATCTCGTTATTATTATAACACTCTTTTTGTTATATTTAAACATAAATATATTTATATTCATTCTTTTTTTATCTGTTTTTACCCGTAAGTTTATCATTTTTTTATTTCTCACGTTAATATATTGTCAAATTTTCGTTTAGATTTTTTCTATTTTCTTGCCTTTTTTATCATTTTTCCATATACTTATACATACTGAATACAAAATCCGACAAAAGGAGACATTTACAAATGATGATCAAAACTTTATTTTTGCTAAGCTTTCTCTTCTTTATCTACTCATTTATCGGCTGGATCTTAGAAGTGGTACAATCAGCATTTCATCAGAAACGTTTGGTAAACCGTGGTTTTATCAATTCACCGCTTTGTATTTCCTATGGAATCGGAGCTATCGTTATTACGATCAATACGCATCAGATGACCGGCCTATGGATCTTTGCTGCCGCCATGATCGATGCCACAGTCATTGAATGGTTTGGCGGACATTTTATTGAACATTTTTACCATGAACGCTGGTGGGATTATTCCAAAAATAAATGGAATCTTGATGGCTACATCTGCCTGTCCCATTCGGTTTTCTGGGGACTTTTAGGATATATCGGAGTAAAGTTTGTCAATCCACTGCTCTTTAAATTTTATCATCTGATCCCGCCATTTATCCGACATCTTATCATTTTTATCCCTCTTGCAGTCCTGATCATTGATATTTTAGCAACCACGATCGTTGTCTTTGGAAAAAATATCGATAAACGACGTTGGGAATCTGCGGATGCTTATCTTACAAAGATCAGCGTGAAATTGAGTTCGTTGATAACATCTTATGTGGATCGTCGTGTTGAACGTGCTTATCCACAGCGTAAATTAAAACTGCCAACGATCCCAAAGACTGGTGTATTTGCCCAGGGATGCGGTTTTTATAAGGTGTTTTTGTTATTTTCCATCGGTTCTTTGCTTGGAGATATCATTGAAACGATCTTCTGTCGTTTGAAGATGGGCGTCTGGATGAGCAGGAGCAGCCTTGTATGGGGTCCTTTTAGCATTGTGTGGGGATTTGCCTTTGCTGGTGTTACATTGCTTCTATACCGCTATAAAGATCGTTCAGACAGCTTTCTATTTTTAACTGGTACTTTTCTTGGCGGCGCCTATGAATATCTCTGCAGCGTTTTAAGTGAAATCGTCTTTGGAAAGGTTTTCTGGGATTACAGTAAAATGCCTTTTAACTTGAATGGAAGAATCAATCTTCTTTATTGTTTCTTCTGGGGAATTGCAACCGTTGTCTGGTTTAAGAGGATTTATCCTTTCTTATCCAACCTGATCGAGAAACTTCCGATTGCATTTGGAACTGTATTTACATGGATCATTGTCGTTTTCATGGTATTAAATATGTTCATGTCACTATCTGCCTTGATCCGTTATGATCAGCGTGACAAAAAAATACCTGCTTCTAATTTCTTTGAACGATATCTGGATACCCATTATAACGACCAGAAAATGAAACTCATCTATCCTAAAGCAAAGAAAGTGCATTGATCGAGGTACTTTTATAAAAACTTCTGATGTAGAAAAAGGGAATGAAACTAACATTTTGTTGTTTCATTCCCTTTTCTTATCTTTTCTTTAAAATATGACCCTATCCGATCACATCACTCATATCATACATACCTGCTTCTTTTCCTGCAAGATAAAGAGCTGCACTGACTGCTCCCTTTCCAAAAATAGCTCTGCTGTATGCAGTATGTTTTAACTCAATAACTTCATCCTGTCCTGCAAAAATGATCTCATGTTCCCCAACGATCGTTCCACCACGGACTGCTGAGATTCCAATCTCTTTCTTTGGACGCTGTTCTCTTCTCTGGCTTCTGTCATATACGAATTCATATTCGTTATTCAACGGCTCATTGACAGCTTCTGCAAGCGCGATTGCTGTTCCAGATGGTGCATCTAACTTTCTTCTGTGATGTTTCTCCACGATATCAATATCAAATCCTGCATCTGCTAATAACTTTGTCATAGATTTTAATACTTTGAATAATGTGTTAACTCCTAATGACATATTCGCAGAACGAAGAACTGCTGTCTTCTTACTTGCTTCATGAACTCTTTCTAACTGTTCATCGCTTAATCCTGTTGTACATAACACAACTGGAATCTGTCTCTCTACTGCAAAATCCAGTAAACCATCAACGGCTGGTGCTGCGGAAAAGTCGATGATCGCATCAACTTCTACATCACACGCATTGATATCTGTAAATACAGGATAATCGTTGTGCCCATCATCCACACGGTCAACACCGCATGCCATAACAGCTCCTTCTGTCTCTTCTACGATCTTGCTGATCACCTGTCCCATGACTCCATTGCAGCCATGCATCATAATCTTAACCATCTTTTGTAACTCCTTAAAGAATTCCTGCTTCTTTCATTGACTGAATTAATACCTGTGCGTGATCCTCTTCCATCTCTGTTAATGGACGACGAACAATATTTTTACAATATCCCATCTCTGCTACTGCACGTTTTGCAGGAATTGGGTTTACTTCGCTAAATAAGTTATGGATCACATCCATGTATTTTAACTGGATATCTAAACTTCCTTTGACGTCCCCTTCTAAGAACTTCATTACCATATCATGAGTTTCTCTTGGTGCTACATTGGATAATACAGAGATGACACCTTTTCCACCTAATGCTAAAAGAGGTACAACCTGATCATCATTTCCTGAATAAATATCTAAGCATCCGTCTGCTAATGCTGCAAGAGTTGCTACCTGACCGATATCTCCGCTTGCTTCTTTGATCGCTACGATATTATCAACACTCTTCGCGATCTTCACTGCTGTAGCTGGCTGGATGTTTGTTCCTGTTCTTCCTGGTACATTATACATAATGATCGGAACATCTACAGAATTACCTACTGTTGCATAGTATTCTTCCAGACCTTTCTGTGTTGCTTTGTTATAATATGGTGTTACGACTAATAATGCGTCTGCTCCTACTTTCTCTGATCTCTTCGCAAGATTTAAAGCTTCTTCTGTACAATTTGCTCCTGCTCCTGCAATAACTGGAACTCTTCCATTGACATGAGAAACACATGCACTGACTACTTCGATCTGTTCGTCATGAGACATTGTAGAAGCCTCTCCTGAAGTTCCACAGATAACGATACTGTCTGTTCCGTTATCGATCTGGAAATCAATAAATTTCTCTAACTGATCATAATCCACCGATAAATCTTCTTTAAATGGTGTCACTAATGCAACACCTGCACCTGTAAAAATTGACATTTTTCTTTCCTCCTATCATCCTATGTAGCATCAACATTAAGATTCTTTGATCGTACTAATCTCATATACTGCATCTGCATATGGAATCAATGCTTCTGGAATCTGCCGTCCTGTCATGATGATCGTCTGGTCATCACTACGATTTTCTAACATCTCCACCAGTTCTTCGGTCTTTAATAGTCCAAGGTCCAAAAGTCCAAGCACTTCATCTAAAACGACCATGTCGCACTGTCTTGTATCTATGACTTTATGTGCATATTTTAATCCATTATAAATAAAATGATCTTGTTCTTTCTTCTCTTCTTCATTCAGATCCTCATACAATCTCTCGTACTTTTCAAAACGAAACAACTGTACTTCTGGTTCTAAACGTTTGAAAAAGCTTAATTCTTCGGTCTCCTTTCCTTTCAGGAACTGAACCATAATGATCTGCTTTTCCTGCCCGGCTGCTTTCACACACTGGCCGATCGCACAGGATGTCTTCCCTCTGCCCTGGCCACAGTATATTTCCACTCGTCCTTCCATCTTTTCACCTCAAAGAATCTTCCTTTTGTAGTAATATATTTGGTTTAGGATATTATATCATTTCTGATACTATAAATACAACTATTCTTCATCCTTTTCATGAAACTCCAGTTTGTTTACTGATACCTCATATGCAACTCGTCTGATCAGTTCATTTTCTGAAACTCTTTTCTGATATTCTCTGCTTTGAATTCTTCCGATCAGCTGAATTCTTGAACCGATTTCAAGATTCCCTGCAAATCTCGCATTCCTTCCCCAGCAGATGCATGGTATGTAGTCGGATTTGCCATAGGAACGGTTCACTGCAAGCAAGATGTCACAAATCTCTCTTCCCAGCGGTGTCATCCGATATACTGGCTGCTTACAGATAAATCCATCTAAAATGATCTGATTCGGTCTGACTCCATCCATGCTTTCTATAAATTCCAGATCCCTGACGAATACAGATAAGATCAAATGATTACGATTCTCCTCGTGCTTGTTGAAGGAACGGAATTGGCCGCAAGCTCTTACAAGCATTCCTTTGTAATCTTTTGTCACATCAACGAGCCGCTCTGATATTAATAATGGTATCTCGTCTGTTGCTTCACTTAATCTGTTTACTAAAAGTTTGACTGTATAAAATCCTTCTCCGAAAATCTCATGGCTGTATTCAAACGCTGAATTGATACGTCCGCAAACCTCCACTTGATTATGATTGATTCCCTGCTCTGTCATACTCTTTCTCCCTTCTTGTGTTCTATTAGTATACTTTAAATCGTATTCCAATTTTGACACAATTAGAAGAAAAAATCCTTCGACAAAGTTAGTCACACTTTTTCGACATGTTTTAAACGGCTTTCATACCGTGCATGATCTTATGAGAATTTTGCACGTTTTCTCATTGTTGGATCTAAGATCTTCTTGCGGATACGGATATTCTCTGGAGTGATCTCAAGTAATTCATCCGTATCGATAAACTCTAATGCCTGCTCTAAGCTTAAGATCTTTGGAGGAGATAATTTTAATGCATCATCTGATCCTGAAGCACGTGTATTTGTAAGCTTCTTGCTGCGGCATACGTTGATCTCGATATCTTCTGTTTTACCAGTCTGTCCGATGACCATTCCACCATATACTTTCTCACCAGGTCCTACAAATAAAGTACCTCTCTCCTGTGCATTAAACAGACCATATGTGATCGTTTCTCCTGCTTCATATGCGATCAATGATCCCTGTTTACGATACTGGATATCCCCCTTTGTATGGTCCATATCCATCAAACAGTGTATTTAAGATACCATTTCCTTTTGTATCTGTCATAAATTCTCCACGATACCCGATCAGTCCTCTGGATGGAATAGAGAATTCAAGTCTTGCATAACCTCCATTGGCTGCTGTCATATTCTGAAGTTCACCTTTTCTCTGGCTTAATTTCTCAATAACTGCCCCTGTAAATTCTTCTGGAACATCAATGACGGCAATCTCCATTGGCTCTAATTTCTTACCATTCTCATCATAATGATATAATACTTCTGCTTTACTGACTGCAAATTCATATCCTTCACGACGCATGTTCTCAATCAATACAGATAAATGTAATTCTCCACGTCCAGATACTTTATAGCTGTCCTGATTCTCACTTTCTTCCACACGAAGGCTGACATCCGTATTCAATTCTCTGAACAATCTGTCTCTGATATGTCTTGATGTAACATATTTACCTTCCTGACCTGCAAGAGGGCTGTCATTTACCATAAACTGCATAGAGATCGTTGGCTCTGAGATCTTCTGGAATGGAATTGCTTCTGCTCCATCCACATCACAGATCGTATCTCCAATTGACAGATCTGAGATTCCTGAGATCGCTACAATAGATCCTACCTGTGCATTCTTTACATCTACTTTATCAAGTCCTTCAAATTCATATAATTTTGTGATGCGGACTTTTTCTTTACGTTCTGGGTCATGAGCATTCACTACGATGCATTCTTTGTTGACCGCGATCTCACCATTATCTACTTTACCGATTCCGATACGCCCAACATATTCATTGTAGTCGATCGTACTGATCAATACCTGTAATGGTTTCTCTGGATCACCTTCTGGTGCTTCGATATGTTCAATGATCGTCTCAAATAATGGTTTCATATCTTTCTTCTCACCATCAAGATCTAATGTTGCGAATCCTTCTTTGGCTGATGCAAATACAAATGGACAGTCAAGCTGTTTATCCCCTGCATCTAATTCCATTAATAGTTCTAATGTCTCATCGACAACTTCATCTGGTCTTGCTTCTGGACGGTCTACTTTATTGACACATACGATCACAGACAGATCAAGCTCTAATGCTTTCTTTAATACAAACTTTGTCTGTGGCATTGGTCCTTCAAATGCATCAACAACTAATACAACACCATTTACCATCTTCAGTACACGTTCTACTTCTCCACCAAAAGTCAGCATGCCCCGGTGTATCAATGATATTGATCTTGATTCCATTATACATAACTCCTGTATTCTTAGACAGAATCGTGATTCCTCTTTCTTTCTCGATGTCATTTGAGTCCATGACTCTCTCTGCGACTTCCTGATTGTCACGGAAGATTCCGCTCTGTTTTAACATCTCGTCTACTAATGTTGTCTTACCATGATCGACATGGGCAATGATTGCAATATTTCTCACATCTTCGCGCTTCATTTATATCCTTCTTTCTAGTATCTTTCTGTATCAGTTTCCATGGCATTTATAAAGCATGCCAAGATTAACTTTTTTATTCTATCACACTCAATGAAAAGTTGCAATTTTATTATTTTGTACCAACGATATTCTTTGGCTTTTCTTCTATTATATGTTATATTTCTTATAGACCAGAAAAGGAGTTGGACATTATGAATTTACACGAACTAATTGATCGTTTGCATAAAGAGCATACATTGACAAAAGAAGAATTTATCACACTTATTAAAGAACGGAACGAAGAAAGCGCATCTTATCTTGCCTCTCTTGCCAGAGAAGAAGCTGTAAATATCTATGGAAATGGTGTTTTCCCACGTGGATTGGTAGAATTTACGAATTACTGCAAAAATAACTGCTATTACTGCGGAATTCAAGGCAGCAATCCGAATGCAAATCGTTACCGTCTGTCAAAAGAGGAAATCCTTTCTGCCTGTGAGAATGGTTACCAGCTTGGATATCGAAGCTTTGTTCTTCAAGGCGGTGAGGATCCTCATTATACAGATGAAGTTATGGTTCCTATCGTGGCAGAGATCAGAAAGCGCTACCCTGATTGTGCCATCACACTTTCTCTTGGGGAACGCTCCAAAGAAAGTTATCAAAAATTATATGATGCAGGGGCTGATCGTTATCTGCTTCGACATGAAGCTGCTGACCCAGAGCTTTACCAGAAACTCCACCCAGAAAGTCTTTCTTTAGAAAACCGGATCCAGTGTCTGTGGAATCTAAAAGAAATCGGCTATGCTGTAGGAACTGGATTTATGGTTGGAGCCCCTTATCAGACGGTTGAGAATCTTGCAGACGACCTGCTATTTATCAAAGAACTTGACCCACAGATGGTCGGAATCGGTCCTTTTGTTCCACATCACGATACAAGATTTAAGGAATTCCCTTCTGGAAGTGTGGAACTTACCACATACCTTGTGAGTATTCTTCGTCTGATGAATCCTCATCTTTTGCTTCCTTCCACAACAGCACTTGGTACGATTGATCCTCGTGGAAGGGAAAAAGGAATTCTTGCAGGTGCAAATGTTGTTATGCCGAATCTTTCTCCTGTTGCAGTAAGAAAAGATTATTCTTTATATGACAATAAGATCTGCACTGGAGAGGAAGCTGCTGAATGTGCTGGCTGTCTTGGAAGACGCCTTGCCAGTATTGATTATCAGCTTGTATTCAGCCGTGGAGATTATATCGAATAACCTGCTTATCAGCAGTTAAGAAAGAATCCTTGCATAGGGGATTCCATCGGAATTTCCTATGATATAAAAAGCGTGTAGAATCTTTGAAATCCTACACGCTTTTATTCTGTCTTTTATCTGTTAAGAAATTATCTTCTTCTACTCTTTAATAAGAACTCTGGAATGTTGATCTTAGAGCTTTCCTGTTCGATCTCTTTCATCTCAGGTTCAGAAACATAGCTTGTTGTCTGTACTGGCTGTTCTTCCTCCATGACCTTTCCATTATGTAATGGCTGCCCTGAAAATTCCGGAGCCTGCTGTGTCTGCTGTACTGGCTTCTTCGCTGCAGCAAATCCAGTTCTTGCATTCCCTGTAATATCTGCGGATTTGATTCCTGTTGCGATGATCGTTGCACTGATCTGATCTCCAAAATCTGCATTGACTGTACCGAAGATGACATTGACATCGTCTCCTGCTTCGTCTTTTAAGTATTCCACAGCCTGCTGTGCTTCTAACATTCCAACCGCTCCTGCGAAATTGACGATCACATCTGTAGCTCCTGCAACAGTTGTCTCAAGCAATGGACTTTCCATCGCTGTCTTGATTGCTTCAAGTTCTTCGTCTGCAACACCCATACCGATATGTGCAATACCTTTATCTCTCATAACTGTCTGAATATCAGCAAAATCGACATTGATCAATCCTGGGTTGTAGATCATATCTGTAATTCCCTGTACACCCTGCTGCAGTACTTCATCTGCTTTCTTCAGTGCATCTGGGATCGTTGTTCTCTTATCACAGATCTGTAACAACTTGTCATTTGGAATGACGATCATTGTATCCACCTGATCCTGAAGGCGTGCAATTCCTGACATTGCATT
>ENA-OQBV01000519-OQBV01000519.1-human-gut-metagenome-genome-assembly--contig:-NODE-519-length-21669-cov-5.515922_pt1 | contig 21669 bp, 21 predicted proteins | sample MGYA00242750_ERZ504559 | MGnify/ENA primary metagenome ERZ504559 (study PRJEB26092, sample SAMD00036230) | human gut metagenome | host: Homo sapiens | study: EMG produced TPA metagenomics assembly of... | reverse complement strand
GAGCCGCGGCGCCGCGGCATGAGTCGGCACGGACGGCTTTCCCGTGCCGCTTGCGGCCGATGTGCGCACGAGATCGCTGGCGGTGAGGCTTTTCGTTGCGCGGAACGGCTACGGTGCTGCGCGACACGTCCGTTGAGAGAAGGAGGCAAGCAGATGTTGGGCTACGAAGAGAAGGTGGAGCGCCTCGAACTGCTCGACGCGGTGGCGGAAGCCGGGAGGCTGGCGAGGGGCCTGGACCAGCTGCTCGAGTCCCTGGCGCACGCCGACCAGCTGGACCCGCTCGACGTCGAGGGGATTCTGGCCCTGAGGTCGATAAGCAAGAGGTGCGCCGAGCGCATCGGTGACGCTGCGCGAATCTTGGAGGCTCAGAACGAGGTTCTCTAAGCCGAGGAGCGGGCAAACGCCGAACCTCGCGATAACGAGAGATGAGGACCCAAACGAAAGCGGCCATCCAAGCCCAATCAGGGCGTCCTTCGCCGTCCGCGCTCATATAAAGCCTGGGCATCGGCTGTCCTCGCATTCCCAGTGCCGCCGCGTGCCGTCGCGTTATAATGTTGCAAACGCATTTGTATTGCATTTCGAGCGATGGGAGCGCAGATGCCTGACAGCTACAAGGAGCTCATCAAGAGCAATCCCGACGAGACCGAGATCAGAAGCTTCCTGGTGGACGGCGACCAGGTCTCCGTGACCCTGCGCATCCCCGACACCCTGCGCGACGCGGCGAAAGAGGAGGCGGCCCTGCGGGGCATGAGCTTCTCTGCTTTCGTGCGCACCTGCATGATCGAAGAGCTCGCGAAGAAGGGGGCGTGAGCATGATCCGGGTCAAGACTCTCACCGTCCAGCTCATAGACGCGAAGCCGGACCGCATCCGCATCTGCCGCATCGACGGCGAGTCGCTTGTGACCGTCGTCGTTCCGAGGGAAGACCTCGCCGAGGCGAAGTCGCTGCCGAACATCCCGCAGCGCGGCGTCTACTACCTGCTCGACGAGGACCACGGCAACGTGAGCCGCGTCTACGCTGGGCAGACGACTCAGGGCATCGCCCGGCTCGACGCACACAAGGCGAAGAAGGAGTTCTGGAACAAGGCCGTTATGTTCCTCGATGACGACCAGAACATCAGCAAGGACGCACTGGACGTCCTAGAGGCGAAGGCCATCGACTACGTGCGTACCCACGGCTCGTACGAGACCGACAACTCGGCGACGCCCAAACCCTACGTCGACCCGTACAAGGAAGAGGCCGTCGAGCGCCTGCACGATAGGATCCTCTTCAGGATGGCAGCTCTGGGGTACGACCTCGACAGAGTCGACCAGGGTCCGGCGGGTGCGCCGGCGGTCTTCCACACGAAGAAGAACGGCATACGCGGGGCGGGGCGCTACGACAAGGCCACCGGGCACTTCACCGTGCTCGCTGGCTCGAAAGTGAACCTCTCGAGACCTGTGCTGAAAAACGCGGCCGTCGCGGCCGCGCGCAGGGAGATCTTCGGCGATTCGGGCGGTATCGCAGAGCTCGACGAAGATCTCGAGTTCCCGACGCCCAGCGCCGCGGCGGTGTTCGTGCTCGGCGGCAGCCAGAACGGCTGGACCGAATGGGCAAGCGACGACGGAGAAACGCTCAACCAAGTCTATAGAAGCGAGGAAAACTAGATGAACAAGCAGCAGCTGGCCTCCAAGATATGGGAGTCCGCCAACAAGATGCGATCCAAGATCGAGGCTAACGAGTACAAGGACTACATTCTGGGATTCATCTTCTACAAGTTCCTCTCCGAGACTGAAGTCGCTCGCCTGAAGGCACGTGATTTCGCCGAGGAGGATTTGCCGAGCCTCGTGGAAGACGATGAGGAAACGGTCGAGTTCGTCAAGGGCGAGTGCGGCTACTTTATCGCCTACGAGAACCTCTTCTCCACCTGGGTCGCCAAGGGCGGCGACTTCGAGATTTCGAACGTTCGCGACGCTCTCTCTGCTTTTAGCCGCAACATCGACCCTGCCCGCAAGCGCGTCTTCGACGGCATCTTCGACACGCTGCAGACCGGTCTCTCCAAGCTCGGCACCGACGCACGGAGCCAGTCCAAGGCCGCTCGCGACCTCATCTACCTCATCAAGGACATCCCGATGGACGGTCGCCAGGACTACGACGTGCTTGGCTTCATCTACGAGTACTTGATCAGCAACTTCGCCGCCAACGCCGGTAAGAAAGCAGGCGAGTTCTATACGCCGCACGAAGTCTCCATGCTCATGAGCGAGATAGTCTCGTGGCACCTGGCCGGACGCGAGAACATCACCATCTACGATCCCACGAGCGGATCGGGCTCGCTGCTTATCAATATCGGCAAAGCCGTGGCACGACGCAACGGCGACCCAGACTCCATCAAGTATTATGCGCAGGAGCTTAAGGAGAACACGTACAACCTCACGCGTATGAATCTGGTCATGCGTGGAATTCTTCCCGACAACATAGTGGCGCGCAATGGCGATACGCTCGAAGACGACTGGCCCTGGTTCGACACCGTCGAGAACAAGGATGAGACCTATGATCCGCTCTTCGTCGATGCCGTGGTGTCGAACCCGCCGTACTCCCAGAACTGGGATTCGGAAGATAAGGAGCTCGACCCTCGCTTCAAATTCGGCGTTGCTCCTAAATCCAAAGCTGATTACGCCTTCCTTTTGCATGATTTGTACCACTTGCGCCCCGACGGCATCATGTGCATCGTTCTGCCCCACGGCGTGTTGTTCCGCGGCGGCGAGGAGGGCGCCATTCGCAAGAACCTGGTGGAGAACCGCCATATTCAGGCAATCATCGGGCTTCCTGCCAATATCTTCTTCGGCACGGGCATCCCCACCATCATCATGGTGCTGCGCAAGCAGCGCGAGACGAGCGACGTATTGGTGGTGGACGCCTCCAAGCATTTCGTGAAAGAGGGCAAGAACAACAAGCTGCGGGCAAGTGACATCAAGCGCATAGTTGACGCCGTGACAACGAACGCGACCGTCGACAAGTTCAGCCGCCTGGTTCCCATCGACGAGATCCGTGCCAACGACTATAACCTCAACATCCCGCGCTACGTGGACTCGAGCGCGGCCGCCGAAAGCTGGGACGTGTACGCCACCATGTTCGGCGGCGTGCCGAAGGCCGAGGTCGACGCGCTCGAACGCTACTGGAAAGTATGGCCGAGCCTCAAAGGGCAACTCTACCGCAACGCCGACGGTTCGTGTCTTGCGCCCGCGACCGACGACGTTGCGCAAGTAGCGAAGGAAAATGCCGACGTCCGCGCCTTCTTGGGCGGCTATCGTGATGCGACAAGCCATTTACCGGCCACGCTGCGAAGCCGTTTGGTGGACGCTGCCGATGAAGTCGATACCGTGGCGGAGGAAGAGGCCATCGCGGCGCTTTTGAAAGATGCGCTGGCGGGTTCAGCCCTGATCGACGGCTACGACGCCTACCAGGCGCTCGACGATGCCTGGGTGGGAATTTCCGGCGACCTGGAGGTCATCCAGACCGAGGGGAAAGGCGCTGTGCGCAAGGTGGACCCGAATATGGTTGTCAAGAAGAAGAACGGTAAAGACGTCGAGGTGCAGGACGGCTGGGCTGGCCGCATCCTGCCGTTTGAGCTTGTTCAAGAGCACCTGCTTGCCGACGACGTCAAGAAGATTGCTTCCCGTGATGCCCGCCTTGGCGAGATATCACAGGAAGTAGATGGGATTCTCGAGAGCTTCGACGAGGAGGACAAGGGATCCTCTGCTGCTGTCAGCGACGAAGGTTCGTTTGTGGCAGCTGAGCTCAAGAAGGCTGTGAAGGCTATCGGAAAGCACCCTGAAAACGATTTCGAGCAAGGTCTGGTTCGTGCGCAGGCGCTGCTCGATGAGGAGAAAAGCCTCAAGAAGGCGAATAAGGAAGCGAGAGTAGCCCTTGAGGAGACGACCAAGGAGGTCATCGAGGGCCTGACCAACGACCAGTGCGACGATCTGCTGGCCGCCAAGTGGATAGAGCCGTTGCAGGCCGAGCTTCTGGCCCTTCCCGAAACCGTTGTGAGCGACTTCATCGCGAAGGTAGCTGCGCTCAACGCCAAATACGCGACAACTTACTCGGACGTGTGCAACCAGATAGATGATGCAGAAAGCCAGCTGGCAGACATGTTGGGGCAGCTTACGGGCAACGAGTACGACATGGCGGGCATTGCCGAGCTGCGAAAGCTGTTGGGCGGTGAGTAGCATGGCAGAGAAACAAAATACCCCGGAAATCCGCTTCGAGGGATTCACTGACCCTTGGGAACAGCGTAAGTTGGGCGAGCTCTGCGAATTGAATCCGACGGCCGTGTTGCCAGACTCATTTGAGTATGTTGACCTAGAGTCCGTTGCCGGTACGGATATGATTTCGCACCGCCGCGAAGAGAAACTCACTGCTCCCTCTCGTGCCCAACGACTTGCCAGCTTTGGCGATATTTTTTATCAAACCGTGCGACCGTATCAGAAGAACAACTATTTTTATGAACTGCCTGATGAGGACTATGTTTTCTCAACGGGCTATGCACAGCTTCGACCGCTTTGTGATGGGAGGTTCTTATTTTCATCCTTACAACGAGACCAATTCGTCTCTTGCGTTTTGGAGCACTGCACAGGAACAAGTTATCCGGCAATTAACGCGAATGACCTTGCTGCTTTGTTTCTAGCTGTACCAATTGATGCCGAAGAGCAACGACTCGTAGGGTCGATCTTGAAGCCAATCGATTCCCTCATCACCCTTCATCAGCGTATGTGCCCCATCTTCTCCTTTTGCGCGCATGGATCAAGAACCAATTTTGCGCAAACCCTTCAAGGGTGGCTTCAGATATTACGCTACCCGCGCCCCATCCCGAAGATGCTCGTGTCGCCATCGGCGCCGGCTTCAGGCGTCTTCGGTACAGCCAAGGGCGCCTTTATTTGCGCCTCTTCCTCCGCTGGTGCGTCAACCTCCTCGCCGAGCGCCAGAAAGAACTTCATTACGAGCTCAACCCTCTGCTGCAGAGAATCGCTCAGCTCGCCGTAAGAGGCCGCCAGGCGCACCTCCCTGGCCAACTCCGCCATCGAGTCCTTCAGCGCCTTCTGAACGCTCACTGAGGGCCTCACCTCGACCTGGGTATCGGTGAGCTTGGCGATGATATAGTCCTGCCTGAGCATGCCGCTCCAAGCAGCCATCTCGCATATGAGCTTGTGCTCTTCGGGCGTGCAGCGGAACGCCATCGTCTTGCTGCGCTTGCGGGCGCTGTTCTCGCACGGCATCTTGCTTACCCCCTCGCTCCGTCAAGGGCGACGGCCATCTCGTCCTGCTTCGTGGGGAACAGGTGCGCGTAGCGGTAGGTGATGTCCACCGCCTCGTGTCCCATGCGTTCGGCGATGGCCAGCGCGGAGAAGCCCATCTCGATCAGCAGGCTCACATGGCTATGGCGTATGTCGTGTATGCGGATGCGCTTTACGGCCCGACGCCTTGCACCCGCGCTCCATCTCGTGCGCCAGGAAGTGCTTGGTAACGGCGAACAGGCGCTCGTCGGGGGCGACGTCGTCGCGCATCTCGATGAAGTCCGCCATCTCGTCGCGCAGGAAGGCTGGCATGACGATCGTGCGCACTGACTTGGGCGTCTTGGGGTCGGTCACGGTGTCCACGCCGTGGAGGCTCTGGTACGACTTGTTGATGCGCAGCCGCGAGCTCTCCAGCATGAAATCGGACGGCGTGAGCGCCAGAAGCTCGCCGCAGCGGATGCCCGTCCAGTAGAGCAGCTCGAAGGCGTGGAACGAGAGCGGCTTGTCCATGACGGCCTCGCTGAACCTCAGGTACTCGTCCTTGGTCCAGAACTGCATCTCGCCGCCCTTCTTCGAACCTATCTTGTCGACCCTGCGCACCGGGTTGTCGGTGAGGCCGTAGTAGCGCTCGGCGTGGTTGAAGATGGCGTTGAGCTGGTTGTTCACCGTGCGCAGATACGTCGGCGCCCAGGGCTTCCCGTCGGCATCCCTGTGTTCGGTGAGCTCGTTTTGCCACCTGATGACGTCGATCGGCCTCACGTCGCACATGCGCATGTCCCCGAAGAACGGCACGAGCTTGTCGTTGATGATGTACTCCTTGGTGATCCACGTGTGCTCGCGTATGCGAGGCTTCACCTCGGAGGCGTACACCTCGACGAACTCGGAGAACGTCATGTCCATGGCCCCGCCGTTGAGGCTCTTGAACTGGCCTTCCCACACGGCGGCCTCCACCTCGGAGGAGAAGCCGCGCTTCGTCTTGTGGCGCTTCGAGCCGCGAGCGTCGCGGTAGTAGCACTGCACGTAGAACGTGCCGTTGTTGTCATCCTTGTACACGGGCATGTCAGTCCACCTCCGGGAAGTAAAGGGCGTCGAAGACGTCGCTTCGAACGCGCCCGCGGATCACCACGCGCCCGCGCGCCTCCTGCTCGGCGTTTATCTTCCTGATCACCTCGTAGGCGCTGCCTTTCTTGATCCTCAGCAGCTCCGCGACCTCGTCGGCGTCCAGCATGTGCGGCCTCGGCGTCTTCGCCACCTTCTCGTCCATGGATCCTCCTATCAATAGCGTACAGATACGTACGGTTTACAGATTCAGAGTAAACGTACATATCTGTACTGTCAATATAATTGCGTACATTTGCGTACGTTGATAAGATGTGCGGGTACGTAATTCCAGGAGGAGGGCACATGTCCGTAGGCGAAAACATAAGGCGGTACCGCAAGCTGCGCGGCATGACGCAGGTGCAGCTCGCCGAGGCGGTCGGTCTGACCGAGGGGGCCGTGCGCCACTACGAGAGCGGCATCCGCGCCGTGAAGCCCGAGCTGCTCGAATCCATCGCCGCAGCGCTCGGCGTGTCCGTCAACGCCCTCAAGGATTACGGCGTCGAGACCGCGGGCGACCTCATGTCGCTGCTCGTGCGGCTCGAGGACTCCTTCGGCATCGTTCCCTCGGCCGACGGCACGGGGCTCTCCCTGAACCCCAAGGCTCCGCACGCGCCCAAAGCCGCGATGGCGATCGAGCTGTGGGCAGAGAAGCGCGCACGGCTCGAGAACGGCGAGATCGACGCCGATGAATACGAGGACTGGAAAAGCCTCGCTGTAGCGGCACCCCGCATTTCGCAATCAACGCAATCGAATAAGGACACCAGGCAAGGCGGTGAGCACCGCTCGCTCCTACGCAAGCTGAGTTTTTACTCCCCATTGCATGCCAAGGCATTTCCGGCATGTCCGGGGAGTAAATTACACGGTGGCTTATATGGCGGCACGCGGCAGCACACCGCGGCATTTCCCCTGGTTACTCCCGTTTTCCTTGAGACGATGAGATTCTTTACTCCCCATTAACCACCTGGGGAAACGTCGTACGGAGACCGCCGAAAAACCGATTGAGTTCGATTTGAGTTTCACAGGCCCCCAAAACGGCCTCTTTTCGCCTTCGGGGACAAAAACCGCGCGTCTACTCACTTGGGATAAATCCTTACTCCCATTCCTCCGAATACCGCCCAGTGCCTTGCCGTCTCGAAACACGGGGAGTAAATGGCGAAATCGCAGGTGAAAGGGAGTAAAACGGCAAAGAAAAAGCCTCCGTCCCAGCACTGGAACGGAGGCTAAATCATCGTATTTACTCACCGCCGTCGCTGGCGGCTTTGCCATGACTCTCGTACGAAACGAAACTCAGCAGCACAGTGCGGCACTCAAAAATGCAGGTCAGAACCCTATCAGCCTACTCCCACTCAATCGTCGCGGGCGGCTTGGACGTGATGTCGTAGCACACGCGGTTGGCGCCGGGGACCTCAGCCACGATACGGCCGGAAATGCGGGCCAGCACGTCGTAGGGCAGCTTGGCCCAGTCGGCGGTCATGGCATCGCTGGACTCGACGGCACGCAGGATGATCGGACGCTGATAGGTGCGCTCGTCGCCCATTACGCCAACGGACTTAATGTCGGGCAGGACCGCGAAATACTGCCAGCAGCTGTGCTCGGAGTTGCGCTCGCCAGTCTGCTCAAACAGACGCTGGTTGTAGGCGTCGAGCTCCTCGCGCACGATAGCGTCGGCGTTTTTGAGAATCTCGAGCTTCTCCTTGTCGACCGCGCCGATGATGCGGATGGCCAGACCCGGGCCCGGGAAGGGCTGACGGAACACGATGTGACCCGGCAGGCCGAGCGCCAGACCAAGCGCGCGGACCTCGTCCTTAAAGAAGTGGTCGAGCGGCTCGATGAGGTCGAAGTGCACGCCCTCGGGGAACGGGATCAGGTTGTGGTGGCTCTTGATGGTGGCCGTCTTGCCGCCCGTCTTGCGAGCGCCGGACTCGATGATGTCGGGGTAGATGGTGCCCTGAGCCAGATACTTGACCGGCTTGCCATCGCACTCGAGCTGCTGGGCGACCGCGAAGAACTCTTTCCAGAACTGCGTGCCGATGATGCGGCGCTTCTCCTCAGGCTCGGTCACGCCGGCCAGAAGCTCGGCATAGCGGTCCTCGGCGTGGACGTGGATAAAGTCGACGTCAAACTGCTTGGTGAAGACCTCCTCCACCTGCTCGGGCTCACCCTTGCGCAGCAGACCGTGGTTGATGAACACACAGGTCATCTGCTTGCCCACGGCGCGGCGCCCAGCGCAGCCACGACGGAGGAGTCGACGCCGCCGGACAAGGCCAGAATCACGCGGTCGTCGCCGACCTTCTCGCGGAACTCGGCCGTCATGGTCTCGACCAGGTTGTCCATGCTCCAGTTGGGCTCCAGGCCGCAGATCTCAAACAGGAAGTTGCTCAGCAGCTGCTGACCGTACTCGGAGTGCTTGACCTCGGGGTGGAACTGCGTGGTGAAAATCTTGCGCTCGACGCACTCCATGGCGGCAACCGGGCATACGTCGGTGCTGGCGGTAACGGTAAAGCCCTCGGGCACCTCGGACACGGCGTCGCGGTGGCTCATCCACACGGTCTGCTCCATGGGCGTGGAGTTAAAGAGCTTGGCGCCAGCCGTGCGCGTGATGGTGGCGCGGCCGTACTCGCCCACCTCGGAGTGGCCGACCTTGCCGCCGAGCGTCACGGCCGTGATCTGATGGCCGTAGCAAAAGCCCAGGACGGGAAGGCCAAGGTCAAAGATGGCGGGATCGATGGACGGAGCGTCCTCGGCGTACACGGAGGCCGGGCCGCCGGAAAGGATGAGCGCAGAGGCGTTCATCTCGCGAATCTCATCGGCCGAGATGTCGCAGGGAACGATCTCGGAATACACGTTGAGGTCGCGGACGCGACGGGCAATGAGCTGACCGTACTGCGCACCAAAGTCGAGTACGAGGACCTTTGCGGAAGCCTTTTGATCCATGGTTTCCCCCTCTTGTTGGCGGGGAGCCGGTGCCCACCCGCGTGAATGAACGAAAATAACTTCCATAGTGTACACGTTATATGGGGTTTCTCGTCCCTCGCGGCCATCAGCGCACGGCAAACGCACGACCTGGGCCCTTATTTGACGGCAGTTGAAGTATTACTAAACATTACAGATGATGTATTACGTTTGAACATTGGACGCCCTGTGCCACAATACTGCCGAACGACTCCGCCCTTGCGGCGACAAAACCGATAGGAATACCAGCATGAAGCGCATCCTTCTCATCGCCACGGGCGGCACCATCGCATCGACCGAGGACGGCAACGGCCTCTCCCCCGCCCTGACCGGTGAGGAGCTCGCCCAGAGCGTCCCCGAGATCTCGGGCCTCTGCGAGCTCGACGTCGTGCAGCCCATGAACATCGACAGCACCAATATGCGCCCCAGTGACTGGATGCGTATCCGCGACGTCATCGTCGAGGGTTATGCCGACCACGACGGCTTTGTGATTCTGCACGGCACCGACACCATGAGCTACACCGCGGCGGCGCTTTCCTATCTGATTCAGGACAGCCCCAAGCCTATCGTACTCACCGGCTCGCAAAAGCCCATGGGCAATCCCTTTACCGACGCCAAGCTCAACCTGTACCAGAGCCTGCTCTATGCGCTCGACGAGCACTCGCACGACGTCTCAATCGTGTTTGGCGGCGTAGCCATTGCCGGTACGCGCGCCCGCAAACAGCGCACCATGAGCTTTAACGCGTTCATTAGCGTCAACTATCCGCCCATCGCCTATATCCGCAACGACCGCATCGTGCGCAACGGGCTTCACGGCACGCATCAGGGCGAAAACCCGGTGCGTTTCTACGACAGCATCGACCCGCGCGTATTTGTACTCAAGCTCACGCCCGGCGTAAACCCGGGCATCCTCGACGCCCTTGCCGATAGCTACGACGCTGTAATCCTTGAGACCTTTGGCATTGGCGGTATCCCCGAGTTTGGCGAGTCGGGCGAGTCGTTCCAAGAGGCGATTTTCCGCTGGGTCGATTCGGGCCGCACCGTCGTTATGACCACGCAGGTCCCCGAAGAGGGCCTTGACCTGGGTGTTTATGAGGTCGGCCGTGCCTACGCCGATCATCCGGGCATTTTGCGCGGCGACGATATGACAACCGAGACGCTCGTGGCCAAAACCATGTGGGCACTCGGCCAGTCACGCGATGCCGCCGAGATCCAGCGCCTGTTCTACAGCCAAGTCAACCACGACCGCATCCCGATGGCGTAGCTAAAACAAAATCCGCCTCTTTGGGCCTTGTAGGGCACGTGGTACCCCTCGGAACGTGCAAAAAGCGGAGTTTTCAGCATCCGCCCCTTCCGGGAACGTTAAAACCGCTGGCTGTAAATTGCCTTTCGACTCGAAAGACTCGTTCCGCGCGCTTGTTATTCCTCATATTATTGAATTTTGTGGATAGTCCAAAACATTACGCGTCGTATTTGTGGCCCCGGCTGCCGTCAAATTATTGAGGGATGCTGAATACTCGCGTTTTTGCACGCCGCCGTCGGGGGGACCCGTTCAACAAGCGGCAAATCTAGCAAAAAAGGCTACTCGATACCCTCAAGAAGCTCTGACACCGTCATACCGAGTGCGGGTGCGATCTTAAATAGAACCTTGAGCGTGAAATTTGCCGTCCCATCTTCGATTCGGTCGAGGTAGGGTCGGCTGATTCCTGTCGCCACACAAAAATCAACCTTGGAGATACCAAGGTCCCTGCGTGTCTCTTCGACCCGCCTGCCAAGAATCTGTTTCGCACGTTCGTCCATGCAGCCGAGTTTGAAATGGAGCCGAACATAAACGTAAACTATAGTTTACGTTTTGCCGAATACACAGGAGTTTTCTATGTTGGGTTCTTCGGTCCGCATGTACCGAGCCACGCTTCGCACAAACAGCGCGCCGCCCAAGCTCGTCGTCGTTGAAGCAGAATGCCTTTCGCCCGATGAGCGCACAGCATTTGCATTGCTATCAAGTCGCGTCGCCGCCGTTCTGGTCCCTTGCCCGGCGCAAGGTGAACTTGCCATCCAATGCCAAGCGCACAGCTGCTCGCTCAATCAGGCTGCCGTAATCGCAACCAGCCAACACGGTCTGCCCCTTCTCCTGGAAGCCGGTATCGCACTTGCCCTTCGCGGCGCCGGATACGAAAACGAGGCCGCCGCCGATATGGTCTTTAAACCACGATCGAGCGGCGGCCTCGCAGCAGCCATTGAATATGCGTGCAGGCTCGTTGCCTAAAAGGACAAGCTAGAAACCAAAGCCAAAGCCCGTTCCAGTAATCGCCGAATACATAAAGTAGACGTTGATCACGTTGAGGAACACGCCCGTGATGCAGCCGTTGCGCAGGTAGCGCTCGCACACGATGCGCGCCATGGCGGCGGAGTCATCATTGTTTTTAGCTTGACGTCCCGCCGTAAAGTATGTCGCCACGCTCAGCAGCAGGTTGAGCACCGGCAGCGCCAGCAACTCGTAGCTCTTGCCCCAGCGCGTCACCTCGCCGGCGGCGTTAAACTTCGTTGCCACCTCGGGACCAATGTTGGGGATAACGCACGCTGCGACCACCAGCGGAATCACCGCAAGTACGAGCAGCGCAATACCCATGTAGCCAGCTTTTTTGCCGTATTTAAACATATGCGTCGCCCTTACACGTTAAAGCGGAAGTGCACGACGTCGCCATCGGCCATGACATAGTCTTTGCCCTCGATGCGCAGCTTGCCGGCAGCCTTGGCGCCCTGCTCGCCACCGAGCTCGATGTAGTCGTCGTAGCCAATAACCTCGGCCTTAATAAAGCCGCGTTCAAAATCGGTGTGGATGACGCCGGCGGCCTGCGGGGCGGTCGCGCCCTGACGAACCGTCCAGGCCTTGACCTCCATCTCGCCAGCCGTAAAGAACGACTGCAGACCGAGCAGCTTATAGGCCGCCTGCGCGAGCACGTCCAGACCGGGCTGCTCCAGGCCCAGGCTCTCCAGGTAGTCGGCGGCGTCCTCGGGATCGAGCTCGGAAAGCTCGGCCTCAATCTTGGCGCAGATGGGCAGCGGCTTGACGCCATCAATGGGCGTCAGGTCCTCGTTGAGCATGTCCTCGTCTACGTTGGCCACATACAGGATGGGCTTCATGGTGAGCAGGAACAAGCCCTTGGCAGCGGCGCGCTCCTCGTCGGTCATCTCCATGGACGCGGCGCGCTTGCCCTCGTTGAGCCAGGCAAGCAGACGCTTGGCGACCTCAAACTTGGGCATGAGCTCCTTGTCGCGCTTGGCCTCCTTCTCGAGCTTGGGCAGCTGCTTCTCGAGCGTGCCCATGTCGGCCAGGATGAGCTCGGTCATGATGGTGTCGGCATCGCCGGCGGGATCGACGAACTCGCCGGTGCGGCCCACCTCACGCATGACGTTGGGGTCCTTAAAGTAGCGCACGACCTCGCAGATGGCGTCGGTCTCGCGGATGTTTGCCAAGAACTGGTTGCCCAGACCCTCGCCCTCGTTAGCGCCCTTCACCAGACCTGCGATGTCGACGAACTCGACCGTAGCCGGCACAATGCGACCCGGGTTGACGATGTCGGCGAGCTTTTGCAGGCGGCTATCGGGCACATCGACGATACCCACGTTGGGGTCGATCGTGGCGAACGGGTAGTTGGCGGCAAGGCCGGTCTTTTTGGTAAGCGCGGTGAACAGCGTCGACTTGCCCACGTTGGGCAGGCCCACGATACCGATGGAAAGGGACACGACAGCTCCTTTTGGTACAGGTACTTCAAACCGTATAAGTATAGCGCCGCCGCAGCATCCGGGCGAATCCGGACACCGCGGCGGCGCAAATGAAGCAGAGATAGAGCTCGCTGACTAGTCCGCGAGCTTCTCCACCTGGTCGAGCATCTTGTCCAGCTTGGCCTTTGCCTCGGCCTTGACCTTCTGGGCCTCTTCGTGGGCCTTGGCCTTCTGAGCGGCCTTTTCCTCGGCCTCGGGGTCGACAACGACCAGATTGGACGCATCGTGCTCGACCAGCTTGAGCGCATGCTCGGGGCACACCTTGACGCAGGCGCCGCAGCCCAAGCAATACGTGGACTCCAACGCAAAGCGGCCGCTTCCCACCAAATCGCAGGCGAACGTGGGGCATACATTGACGCACTCGCCGCACGACGTGCACTTGTCAAAATCGCATTCCGGCGTGCTCACCTGCATGTTCTGGGCAAGCTCGGGATGGTTTTGCAATGTCGAGAGCACCAGCTGCCGCCCGTGCGTGAGCGAACGGCGACGCTTGGCCGTCGTGGTGCCGCACATGGTGTTGAGCGTGCGCTCGAGCTGCGTGATCTGGTGACGGTGAGCCTTCAACTTCTGCGTCACCGAGGCCAGTGCCGCCGTCGCCGGATTGAGCTTGGTCACCGTCAGGCCCGTGGTACGGGCAATCTTTTCCATGTACTCCTTGCGCTCGTACTCGCGGCGCTTATGGCATTTGAGGCTCTTGGGGTCGACCTCCAGGCCCATGCCCGTACCCGCCCACTCCTCGGCGGTAGCAATGGCCTCGCCCAGAATGTCCTCGCCACCGGTGTTGCGGCACTTATCGCACACGCCCAGCGGCAGGTACACGCTCACGTTGGGATAGTCCGCCAGTACCGAGAACCAGGTCTCGGCCGTAATATCGCCCACGCAGGCAACGACGACCTCGTTTTCGCGCGGCATGCGCTTGAGGGCGCGTGTGCAGGTGACGTAGGCGGTCTCGTGGCTCGTAGCAGCGGAGACGATATCGTCATACAGGTTTTTAGGCGCCAGGCGCGGCGAGATGATCGCCTCGGTCGGACAGGCAGCGGCGCACAGGCCGCACTTGCGGCAGGAGTCGAGGATCTCGATGGCGTCTTCCTCGACCTCGATAGCGTTGACCGGGCACACGTCCATGCACGCGGTGCAACCGCTCTTTTCGTTTTTGCAGGTCAGGCACGGAATGGTGTTGCCGCGCGGACGCTCCTTGTAGTCGGCAGGATTCCACTGCGGTGCCGACGGATCGAGTGCATCGGTCACACCGCCAAGCGGGTTTTTAAGAAAGTCGAAACCCTTGCTGATCTCGATAATGTCATCAAACAGATCGTGTTCCTGCGCCATGCGCGGCCCCTCCCTGAGCAGTGCAAACAAGCAAGAGATAATGATACGCTATCGGCCCACGCCTCGGGCAAATTACACGCGGCGCATCTTTGCGGCAAATAGCCTATGCCTATCGCCGCCTCGATTGCACAAGGTCAATCAAGCGCCAAGCTATGCCTCGCACATGAGCTGCACGAGCTTCTGTTTGGTCACCTTGGTCTGCTCGTTGGCCATGTTACGCTCGTTTCTAAAGACCGCATTTGCAACACTCTGCAGATCGGCATCGGAAATCTCGCCAAGGCCCAGCTCCTCGAGCGTCGTCGGCAGACCGACGCGTTGGCAAAACTCGAGCACCCGATCAAGCTCGGGTGCACGCTCCAGACGAAGCTGAACCATCAGACCAAACGCTACGGCCTCGCCGTGCATGGCCTTGCACTCGGGCAAAATCGTCAGGCCGTTGGCGATCGCATGCGCCAACGCCAAACCGCCACTCTCAAAGCCAACACCCGAGAGCAGAATATTGCACTCGATCAGGCGCTCAACTGCCGGCGATGTACGGCCCTTTTTGAGATCGCGCTTGGCAGCGACGCCGCACTCCATGAGTGTGTCATAGCAGGCACGAGCCGCAACCAAGGCCAAGTGCCCCGGCGCGCCACCGTGCTCGTTGGCACCGTGCGCCGCGGCGCACGAACGCGCCTCGAAGTACGTTGCCAGTGCGTCGCCCATGCCAGCGACCGTCATACGCAGTGGGGCTGCCGCGACCACGTTGGTATCGACCACGACCAGGTCTGGATTCTTCTCGAGCATCAGGTAGTGGTCGAACGACCCATCCTCGTGATACAGCACCGAAATCGCGCTGCACGGACCGTCCATCGAAGCCGCCGTGGGGCATACGCACAACGGCACCTCGGCATAAAACGCAACGGCCTTGGCAATATCGAGTATCTTGCCGCCGCCAATGCCCACCACCATGTCGCAATACTCGGCCCGGGCTTCCTTAGCCATTTCGACAACGGCGTCTTCCGTACACGGACCGTCATAAATCTTAAAGAACGGCTCACTTAGATCTTCGTCCAGAAATCCATCGACGATCTGCTTGCACAGCCGATCCTCGGTGCCCTGGTCAAACAAGACATAAGCAGCGCAGCCCAACCATGACAAATACCTGCCCTGACGCGAAAGTTCGCCCGGCCCCTGAACATACCGGCCGGGACCGCCATAAACCATGGGAAGCGCCATACGAGAATCCGCCCTTCATCAAACAACGATTGGTGCAAAGTAACCTGCCCCCTGCACCAACTTGTGCATTGGAGACAGGCCACTTTGCACCATAGTAAAAAGGGGCAAAGCCATCTGCTTGCTTTGCCCCTTCCTTAGCTTGATTTACTCATCCATGAGATAGTAGTGGCCCAGCGCGTCGGCACCCAGGATGGCGTTTGCGACCATCTCGGGCGTCACCTCAAACGGCATGTTGCACATGGTGTCATCGGGTGCGCAGGCGGCCTCGGCAACAATCATGGCCTGCTCGCGCGTAAGCTCGGCAACGCCAAGTTCCTTCATCGTGACCGGCAGGCCCAGCTCAATGCAGAAGCCCAAGACTTCCTCGAGCTTCTCGGTCGGGGCATCCTCGAGTACCAGCTGGACGATGGTGCCGAAGGCGACCTTCTCGCCGTGATACATGCCGTGGCACTCGGGCAGCATCGTCAGGCCATTGTGGATAGCATGAGCAGCAGCAAGGCCCGAGCTCTCAAAGCCAATGCCCGAAAGCAGCGTATTGGCCTCAATGATATGCTCGACGGCAGGCGTGAGCGCACCCTTCTCCAGCGCGACCTTGGCCTTGACGCCATCGGCCATAAGCGTCTCGTAGCAGAGCTTGGCGAGCGCCAGGCCGGCCATGCCGCCCTTGCCGCCGGCGCAAGTGCCGCCGTCGGCATCATGCGTCGCCTGGGCCTCAAAGTAGGTTGCGAGCGCATCGCCCATGCCGGAAACCGTCAGGCGCACCGGGCTCGCCGCGATAACCGTCGTATCCATCAGGACAATATTGGGGTTTGCCTTAAGGAAGAGATACTTGTCGAACTGGCCGTCGTCGGTGTAGAGCACCGAAAGTGCCGAGCACGGAGCATCGGTCGAAGCAATGGTGGGGCAAATGATGACCGGGGACTCCAGGTAGTAGGCAACGGCCTTCGCGGTGTCGAGGATCTTGCCGCCACCGACGCCGACGATGATGTCGCAACCGTTGTCGCGAGCGAGCGCAACCAGACGATCGACCTCGCCCTTGGAGCACTCGCCGTTAAAGTCCTCAAACAGCAGCTCGGCCTTGGCCTCGGCAAAACCGCCCTCGATCTTGGCACCGACGCGCTTCTTGCCCGAAGGCGTCACGATGACGAGGGCTTTAGCACCGAGCGGCTCGACATAGGAGCCGAGCTTTACGAGCTCGTCCGGACCCTGGATGTACTTGCTGGGGCTATTGAAAATTGCAGCCATAACTATCCCATTCTCTAATAATAAAAAAGAAAGGGGCTCCGTACGGATACGTGCGGAGCCCCTCGTTACGATAACAAGAGTCGATTAGAAATCGATGTCGGTGTCGTAGTAGCAGGCCTTGAGAATCTTCTCGAAGTCGGCAGCCTTGGTCTCACGCGGGTTCTCGGGCGTGCAGGCGTCGGTCTCGGCGTTCGCGGCGATCTCGGGAAGCTTGGCGAGGAACTCCTCCTCGGAGACCATCTGCGGGTTCTCGGCGTCGACCTTCACGCCACCATTCGCGTAATCCTTGATGGACTGCGGAATGTTGAGCTGGTCGTTGAGGTCGCGAATCTTCTGGACGAGCGCGGCGATGAGCTCCTCGTTGGTCTCGCCGGGAAGGTGCAGGATCTCCTTGGCCACGTAAGCATAACGCTCGGCAGCACGGGGATCCTTGGAGTTCCACTGGATGACCTTGCCCAGGTACATGGCGTTAGCAGCACCGTGGATGATGTGGCCGTTCTCGAAGGCAGCACCGGTCTTGTGAGCCATGGAGTGAACGATGCCGAGCAGGCCCGAGGAGAAGGCGATACCGGCGATGCACTGAGCCTCGTGCATGTGCTGACGGGCCTCATGGTCGCCAGCATAGGACTTGGGCAGCCACTCAACGATCTCGCGGATGCCGTGCAGAGCGTTGGCGTCGGTGAACATAGAGGCGCAGGTGGAAACGTAGGCCTCCATGCAGTGGGTCAGAGCGTCCATGCCGGTGTGAGCGCACAGCTTGGCGGGCATGGTGTAGGTGAGCTCGGGGTCGACGATGGCGACATCAGGGGTGATGTTGAAGTCGGCCAGCGGGTACTTGATGCCCTTGGCGTAGTCGGTAATGACGGAGAAGGCAGTGACCTCGGTAGCGGTACCGGAGGTAGAGGAGATGGCGCAGAAGTGAGCCTTCTGACGCAGCTCGGGGAAGCTGAACGGCTGGATGATGTTATCGAAGGACTCCTCGGGATACTCGTAGAAGACCCACATGGCCTTAGCGGCATCGATGGGCGAGCCGCCGCCGATGGCGATAATCCAGTCGGGCTCGAACTCGCGCATGGCCTCGGCGCCCTTCATGACCGTCTCGATGGACGGATCGGACTCGACGCCCTCGAACAGCTTGACCTCCATGCCGGCCTCTTTGAGGTCGGCCTCAACGTCCTGCAGGAACCCGCCGCGGCGCATAGAGCTGCCGCCAGAAACGATGATGGCCTTCTTGCCCTTGAGGTTCTTCACCTCGTGGCGAGCGCCCTCACCAAAGTACAGATCGCGAGGATTGGTAAAACGTCCCATACTGCGCCTCCTAAACAAGCCCCTCTTAGACTTGCGTATATAACGGAGCACCCGATTGGCTCCGTTAGGACCGTTTTGCGCGTTGCCGGCGATGACAATGCGCGATGTCTAAACGTCTCAACGCTCAGACAAACATTATTCTACCGTTCTGGTTGGTCAGTTATTCACCTAAAGCCGACAATGATGAAACGTTTTTTCTATCCCTGAAGACCCTTGTGGGGCATTCATACTCCCAAGCTGGGCAAACGTTTTATCAAGGTTGACCACATATCCCGGGCAGGACTGTGGCCCTCCAAAATGTGCCCCGTTCGCCGCCAAAAATCGACCGTTTGCGGCATCGTGATACCACTCAGTCGTCCAAGGTGCCGACATTTGTGCGACATCCGTCTTCGTGGTGCAAAGGTGCATGTCCAAGTGCGGCACCCCCGGTGTGCCACATGCGGGTAAACTAGAACCTTATATAGAGACATTTGAACCCTAACCGCAGCAAAGGAGGCCCCATGGCATTCGATCCCATTCAAGAGGATTGCCATCGCCTCGTTCTTGAGGCCTTGCGCCGCGACAATATCCCGCTCACCGACGGTGCCGCCGTAGAGCGTCTGATGGAACAATTCACCCGCAACCCCGCGCCGCTCATCGTGCACGACCGCGACCGCGCCGGGCACCTCATTGCCAAGGTGGTCGAGGCTGTCGACTACCGCATTCCCTTTATCCCTGACGATACCCAGGCAGAGCAAGAAGAGGCCGCTGCCGAGAACATGCTTCGCGAGGCAGCCGCGCTCGACCCCACCAACTGGGATGCCCAGCGCATGCTGACCGCCCTCACCGCCAACTCCAACGAGGAGTACGTACAGTACCTGGTATCCAAGCGCGATGAAGTCGAGCACGACCTGGCACTCAAGATCGCCTCGGCGCAGGACCCCTACGAGCGTGAGGCCGCAGGCGACCTTATGCGCCGCCCCTACCTGCGCTGGCTTGCCGCCCTTGCGTCGCGCGCCCTCATTAGCGGCCGCTATCGCATGTCGCTCGAAGCCGCAAACTGCAGCCTCGACTTTGCCCCCAACGATCCGGCCGGCGTCCGTCACACCGCGATGCTCGCCATGGCGAAGCTCGAATACCCCGCTGAGGAGCTCAAGCGCTTTCGCTCTGCCCACTCCGTCCCCTATCTCACCAACACGCCGCTACGCCGTCGTCCCAAGGACGCGGAGCGCGACTTGGACCCATGGACGCTCATCGCGCTGATGAGCGCTGCCTGGCGCGAGCTGGACTACGAGGGTGCCGAGCACTACTTGCGCATCCTTGCACGCTCGTGCCCACACGCAGCCGAGGCGCTCTATTTCCAAACCGAGTTTCCCGATGGCGTCTATGCCCGCGTCAACGTGGGCGTGGGCTCCACCGACGAGCTTGTCCTTGCGCTGTCCGAGGCGACGCCGGTACTGCAAGAGGGCTTGGGCGCCCCCGACAACGCCAGCTTTGCCGCCTGGGTCGCCACCAACGATATCGTGCGTTCCCAGATTGACGAGCGCATCCTGCGGGCGGCCGAGCAGGGCCTGCCGTTTAAGGGAGGAGACCTCTAATGGATCCGAGCGTCTACATCCCCGCCTACCTGGAGCGCGCCTACCTTGCGTCGCACCCCGAACTCACCGATGCAGCACGCGAGCTTGTCCATAACGACATTAGCGCGAATCCTCAAAAGTATGCGCAGGCCGAGCATGCCCAGGCACTGCTGTCCTATGCCGGCGTTCATCGCCACCTGCTCGACGAGCTCCATCGCATCGAGGACATGGGCAGCGACGAGGAGTTCGAGCAGACGCGCAATCGTCTGTTCGACGACATGCGCGATGAGCTGCTCAAGATTGTCCGCGTCGATGCACTGGCCGTCGACGCGCAGCTGCTCGCCATCATCCTGGCCGACACGCCCGTTGACGCCTGCCTGGGCGACCTGATGAAGCTCGAGGCGACCACGGCCGATTACCTTCAGCAAAGCGTGCCCGGGTTCGATATGGAGGCCCCACACTACTGGGCCAATAATGTTTTGGCCGACGGTGTCACCGCAGCAGACCTTACCGTGAGCGAGCCGGCTCTTATCGGATGGCTTCACACACTCGAGGCCATCTCGCAGCTGTGCATGGCGAGCGCCCGCTACCGCGCTGCTGCCAACTACGCCCGCCGCGTCCTTAAGGCAGAAGGCTATCCCACCCGAGCTGCCGGCACCGTGTTGCTCGCCCTCGCTCGCCTGGAAGACCAGGACGGCTTTTTTGCCCTGGCCCACCAGCTCGAGGAACAGGTGGGGGCAGACGCACTCGAAAACTCTCCTTGGTACCTGCTCGCCCGCACGATCTTGCTGTTCAAAACAAACAAGATGCGCCCGGCGACGCGCGCGCTGCGTGAGTTCGCTAACCGTTGCGAGGGTGGCGCGTTCTTCTTGCTGAATCCCATGTACCAGACGCCGTATCTTCCCTGCCGACCCGAGCCGCGCGACCCCTGGGACCTCTCGCACCAGGCGGTTTGGGAAGCCGACGGCATTATCTCGGACACCCCAGACTTTGCCCCCTGGGCCAACGCCTGCGAAGATGTATCGCAGCTTGCCCAGGAATTTGCGCGCCGCTACGGCTTTTAGCGACGCGATCGCCCCGACCATGTCATCTATGTTAGGAACGGCTTCATGAACCTCCGCTCATCTCTCGCCTGCACCTCGAGCGATATCGCCCGCTGGGGACTGCGCTCTGTCCTCAAACGCCAGGGTGGCGTGCTTCCCGGCCGCATCGCCATGAAGATCGACCCCGAGTTGCTGAGCGACCTCGCCGGCCTTGTCGACCGCAGCGTAGTGATTACCGGTACTAATGGCAAGACCACCACCTCCAACCTCATCGCTGACGCCGTTGCTGCCAGCGGCGCTACCGTGGTGTGCAACCGTGCCGGCAACAATATGGAGCCTGGTGTGGTGGGTGCTCTGCTCGAGGCCCGCGGCGGCCTTAAGCACACCAGCAGCGGCAAGCGCGTGGGCGTTTTTGAGTGCGACGAGCTCTACACCGTACGCGTTCTGCCCAAGCTCAAACCGACGTACTTTGTGCTGCTCAACCTGTTCCGCGACCAGCTAGACCGCTACGGCGAGATTGACCATACCCAAGACGTCATCGCCCATGCGTTGGAGCTCTCTCCGACGACAACGCTCATCTACAACGCCGACGATCCGCTGTGCGCCTCGATCGCCGCACGCGTCCCCAACACGGGCATCGCCTTTGGCATCGACGGCGCCACGGGCACCGAGTCCGATCGCATTAGCGACTCGCGTTTTTGCTCGCAGTGCAACGCGCCGCTGGAGTATGACTACGTGCAGTACGGCCAGCTCGGAGCCTATCATTGTCCTTCGTGCGGATGGGAGCGTCCCGCGCTGGTCCGTCGCGTGACGGGCGTGGAGCTCGGCTGCGACGGCTACGGCTTTGACCTGGTCTTT
>ENA-OQBV01000515-OQBV01000515.1-human-gut-metagenome-genome-assembly--contig:-NODE-515-length-21724-cov-3.425337_pt1 | contig 21724 bp, 17 predicted proteins | sample MGYA00242750_ERZ504559 | MGnify/ENA primary metagenome ERZ504559 (study PRJEB26092, sample SAMD00036230) | human gut metagenome | host: Homo sapiens | study: EMG produced TPA metagenomics assembly of... | reverse complement strand
GAGCACATTGCATGACCAGCGAAGGATCATAGGCGAAACCGGAATCCTGCAATGCCGCCTGATACCCGGCAAAACGGCCATCCTGCGCAATCATGTTTTCCGAGCATCCGATGTAGGCGATACGCTTGCAATCGGCCTGAATCAGCCGTTTCGTGGCATCATAGGCGATTTGGAATTCGTCCGGCTCGATGCTGGGAATCTGGTTGTCGGCATCGGTGGCATCCACCATCACCACCGGATAATCGCCGAGCGAGGCTGGCACGCTCGCAATGCGATTCGACATCTTCGAATAGAAGAAACCGTCCACGCCATACCGTTTCAGCGTGGCGATTTCGTTCTCTTCGCTCGCCCTGCCATCGGTGCTGACCGTGATGATCATGTACCCGTAGGTGCTTGCCGCGTCTTGCGCGCCCAGAATGATGCCGCCTGCGTACGGCGTGGTGGCAACTTCCTCGCTGATGAAGCCGAGAATTCGCGTGCGGCAAGTGCGCAGGCTGCGCGCCAGAGGATTGACCGTGTAGCCGAGTTCGTCTGCCTTCTCGCGTACGAGCGCGGCCAAAGGGGCTTTCACACGTCCTTCATCCCTGCCGTTAAGCACCAGGGAAACAGTGGAAATGGACACCCCTGCCGCTTCGGCAATTTCCTTCATCGTAGTCATATTCGCTACACTATACCCAAATCAATAAGAAAAGCGCGCCATTCCTTATAAATAGCGCGCTTTTCGATTTTTCTGACGATCTAACAGTTTATTGCCTGATTTATTCCGACAGGATTTCGTCCACAAGTGCCTGCTTGGCGTGGATCTGACCTTCGAAACCCGGGCGAATGTCGAGACGGATCACCACGTCGGTGCGATAGCCCTGGCCAGCCAGCTTCATGGTGGCGTCGCGAATCACCTTGAGCGCGTCGTCGATGTCGCCTTCGATGTTGGTGAACATGGCGTTGGTTTCACTCGGCAATCCGGATTGACGGATCACGTCGACCGCCTGCGCCACGTACGTGGACTTTTCAGGGCTTGCGCCGGCGGGGGAGATGGCGACTGCGGCAAGCGTGTTGATATACGGTTTGCCGGTTTCCGGGTTGATCGGCACTTCCTGCTTTTCCGCATTGCGATCAAGGGTCATGTTCGTTCCTTTCGTTGCGTTCCTATCGGCCTGATACGACTTGGATTGGCTGGTGCGGATTTGGCTGTCAGCGCCATTTCCAAGCGTGATCCATCGGTCCGGATCCGTGACCGAGGTCAAGCTGCGCCTCCAAGGCGCCCGTCAGATACAGTTTTGCACTATCGACGGCTTCCGGCAATGTCTCGCCAAGCGCCAGATGCGATGCGATCGCCGAAGACAGCGTGCATCCGGTGCCATGCGTGTTCGGATTATTGATACGACGCGCGCGGAACCAAGTGACTTTGCCGCTCGGTTCAACGAGCACATCGCTGGCATCCTGCGTGCCATGACCGCCTTTGACGAGCACCGCGCAGCCGAAATGGCCGGCGAGCATATGGCCTGCCGTCACCATGTCGTTCTCACTGGAGATGCTTTCGCCATTCTCGTAGTCGATCGCGTCGGCACCCTGTTCGACGGCCAGCTCGCACAGCGCCTGGTGCTCCCGGCATATTCGGCGTGATGACGGTGGCCAGCGGGAACAGCTTGGAAGTCAGTGCCGCAATCGCGTCGCCTTCGATAAGCTTCGCGCCGGACGTTGCCACCATCACCGGATCAAGCACAATATTCGTGGCATCATGCGCAATCAGACGGTCGGCGATCACGTTGATGAGCTCCACGCTCGACACCATGCCGATCTTCACCGCGACCGGCGGAATATCTTCAAATACTGCGTCGATTTGCGCGGCGAGCATTTCCGGAGGAGTGTTCGTGACCATGGTCACGCCTGTGGTGTTCTGCGCGGTCAGCGCCGCGATGGCGGTCATACCGAACACGCCATTGGCAAGCATGGTTTTCAAATCCGCCTGAATGCCGGCACCACCGGAGGAATCCGATCCCGCGATGCTCAATACCGGTGCCAAAGTGCTGGTCATGAATGACTCCTTACTTGCTTTTGCTTGCTTATGATGCGAAGTTCTGAAATATTCGTGATCCGTGATTGCTATTTGCGCAGTACGTGCCCATGCTTTGCATCACCGCGCACTGCCTTCCATCGCGAAACCATATTGCGGGTCGCCTCTTCCGGATCGCTTGCGCCGGCAATGGCCGACACCACAAACCAGCCGGCCGCCTTCGAATGTGCGAGCATCTCCATATCGTCGGCGGTCACTCCACCGCCGACCACAACCGGAAAATCACTCGCATCGCAGATCGCATTGATCTGCGCCTCGTCGAGCGTATGCCCGGAACCATCGTTGCCACCAACGGAAGCTTCCGGCTTGGTGGTGGACACGTGCAACGGGCCGGCCCCGATGTAGTCGATGCAGCCGGCAGGCAGCTCGTTGATCAGCTTCACCAGGCTTTCCGTTTCGGCAGACAAGCCCACAATGGCATCTTCCCCAAGCAACGCGCGGGCTTCCTGCGGTTCCAAGTCGGTTTGCCCAATATGCACGCCGTCAACTTTGATGCCCTTGTGACGTGCCTGCCAAACTACATCCACGCGATCGTCGATCACAAACGCCACGGAATCGGATTTGCCGTTGTTCTCGATAACCTGCGCGATATCGCGTGCCATGCTGGTGATGTCTTTCGCGTCGGTGTTTTTGGCTCGCAGCTGGATGAACGTTGCACCCCCGCGCAACGCATCCTCAATCACACTGGTAATAGTACGGCTCTTGCAATCCTGCGGGCCGACCACAAAGTAGGCGCTCATATCGAATGTATCGCGCATCGATGCATATGAATAATTGTTCATATAATCAACCCTTCTCGGTAAGTGATTCAGAAAACCTACAATGTGAACCGGCAATCGTCCATATTTTCCACATACGCAATTGCCGAACCCCGCATGATATGCCGAATACCATGCAGGGTTCGGCAAAGCCTAGTCGATGATGATTTCGGAAGCGGCGACTTCCTCGGCGGTGACGTTCCAAAGCGCGTCAAGCAGCGTCACTTGGAAAGATCCGGGACCGGACGATTTCGCTTCGGCGATTTCGGAAGCCCTGTTATACAGCAATGATGCCGAAATCGCGGCGACAAGCGGTTCGGCCACGGCCAGATACGTTGCGGTAACGCCGCCGAGCGAACAGCCGGCGCCGGTGATCTTCGTCATCATCGCGCTGCCGCCGGGCAAACGGAACACGCGCTCGCCGTCAGTCACCAGATCGACTGCTCCGGAAACGGCCACCGCGCCGGCTCCAACAGGGGAGTATTTCGCAAGATGACGAGCCACTCGTTTGGCCGCGTCAACGGCGGAATCGACTTCGTCGACGGCTTCCACGCCTGCCGGGCGAGTGCCGGGAACGGTGGAATCATGCTGTGCCAAACCCCACATCGCATCGAGCGCGATGATTTCGCTCGCATTGCCGCGCACAATGGTCGGCGGGTATGTGCGGAACGATTCGAGAATGGCGGTACGGGTTTTGCCGATGCCCGCGGCGACCGGATCAAGTACCCACGTCTTGCCGTTCTTGTGCAGTTTGTAGGCGATTTCCGGTAGCGCGTCCTTGAAGAACGGCAGGAGTGTGCCCACATTGATGTAGTTCGATCCGGCGATTTCCGCGGTGTCGATCACGTCGTCAGGCAGGAAGCTCATGGCTGCGGTGCCGCCGGCGGCCAGCTGCGCGTTGGCCACAAGATTCATCGTTACGAAATTGGTGAACGACTGTGCCAAAGGTGTGGTTTCGCGTACGTCGTTTACTGCCTGCGCAATCTGTTCACGCAATGCAGCTGCATATGAGTCATCGCCCATTGTCTGCTCCCTACGTTGGTCCTAACCAACAGGTTCAAAGGGTCAGGCATTTGCCTATCTCAGCTTCCGCTTTCGCCGGAAGCCCCCCTGCATGTACATAACATATCTAACCTATACAAAGGTGCTGACAGTGGCACGTTTTGCATAAACGAACAATCGACACGTTCCAGTTGGATGCCGGTCCACTTGTTATCTGCGCGTTGCGCAGTCGGGCCAGTCGATTCCAGGATCGGGCGAATGCAATACGTTCTCGTAAATGTCGTTGCGCACGTAAATTTCGCAGGCGCCTTCCGACCATGTGCTTTTCCAAGGTGTCTTGGTTTCGGCGATTTTGATTTTCGTGTAATGGTTTCTGTCGTAACCAAGGTCGGAGAAGAAAAATGGCTGATACAGAGTGTCGTAGAATTCGGGTTCGCCCCACGATTTCCATGTTTCGATGTCTTTCTTTCCCGCATAGGGGTCAACGCACCATTCCCACGACGAATAGCTTCGTCCCTTGTATGCATTGGCAAGAAGCGTATGGTCGAAGTAAGGGGCTGAATCGATAAGGGTGCTGCCGTACCAAGAAGTGTAGTCGATGCAGTCGGTGCCGCCGCAATATCCGCCTTTGTCGATGATTTTGTTGATTTCTGGATTGGAAGCGGTGTCGTTCTTGCTGACGCGTGTCCAGCCTGCCATCCAACGGTATTGCTCCAAATGGTTGGTTTTGATAAAAGACGCTACCGCCCGGGAAGACGAATAGTCGTACCGAATATCGCAAATACTGGCGCTTGCCGTCCAATACACGCTGACAAGCATGAAGATAAGACCGAGGATTTTGAAGAAACGGAGATACCGTTCCGTTTTCTTCGGTCCAAGAAGAGTCATAACACGGTTGTTGAGATTACGGATCCACTGAGGCCAATCGTTGGAATTGATTTTTTCGATATCGCAATCGATGGCGAGAATGGCGATGAAGAATCCCAAGATGATTCCCGCATGATGCATGGAAAGATGCGCGGTGAACGCAACGCTTATACCCAAGTATGTGGTGAGCAGCAATGATGCGGTTTTCCGGCGTAGGCAAATCTGAATAAGAAAACACCACATCAGGCATGACATTACGCACGGCATAAACAGCTCGCTTGGCGTGAGAGCGATGAACTGCATATTGCCATCCGACAGGGTTGAAGTGAACAACGTCTCGGAAGGCATTACCAGCCAGGTGTTGAATACGGAAACCCATGCGGGTGATGTTGTTGCAGTGCCATGTATGTCAAAGTCACCGTGGTATGTGCCGGGTGCGGGGAGTACGTTGAGGAGCAGTATGATGGCGAATACCAGTAGCAGAACAAGTCCCGCGAAACGCTGCTTGTTTTTTATAAGCGAGCGTTCGCCGCAGAGAAATTGAATCGTCCAATTCAAGGCAAGCATGCCGGCGATTGCCAATCCGTAAGAGCTCGTGGCGCATAGCAGCATCATGCTGAGTATGACTGGCCATGGCTTGGTGTTGCGGTTGTTCCAATTGATGGCTATGAGCAGCATTGCGGCGATCATAAGCGCATATGGTCTGGAAGTTACGCCATACTGGTAGCAAAGAAAATAGGAAAATGGCAGTATTACCTTTAGTAATTCTGGTAGTTTCGTTTTGAATTCCAAAAGCCAGATCATCAGCGCGGCGCACATAAGATTGAGGGATTTCAATCCTATTTCGTAAGGCATGCCAAGTTTGGCGGGAATGGCAAGCAGCATCCACCAAAGAGGTGGGTGTCCTTCGTAATGGGTGCGTACGGTAAGCAGTTCCTTCCATGAGCAATCACGTGCGATCAGCCAGGCTTGCGCCTCATCAAACCATGGTTCGTGAAAACACGACACGGTGACGGTCACTGTCACGTAGGCGATGAAGACAATGCAGTGCAGCCGTTGTTCGGTGAACCAGGTAAAGAGTCTTTTTCGAAGGTTCGTCGCGCGGTTCGCCGAAACGTCGGGCTGGATGATGGTTGGTGTTTCTTCTGTGTTGCTCATGATAGGTGTAAAGATGGTGTATGGGTACGGCGAGGTTAGAAGGAGGAGCAGGCGCCGCAGAGTTTTTCGAATTCCTCGAGGACCTGCACCTTGGCAAGAGCGTCTTCGAAGGTGATGACGCCCTTGTTGACGAGTCTCGCCAGATCTTGGTCAAGCGTATGCATGCCTTCCTTTTCGCCGGATTGCAGCACGGTACGAATCTGATGCGCCTTGCCTCCGCGAATCAACGCGGCCACGGCCGGAGTGTTGATCATCACTTCGGTGGCAGGAGCGCGGCCATGCCCGCTGGCACGTGAAATCAGGGTTTGCACGACCACCGCGCGCAGAGTGGAGGCCACCTGCACGCGAATCTGCTGCTGCTGATTTTCCGGGTACACGTCGATCAGACGGTCCACGGTCGAACCGGCGTCCTGCGTGTGCAGGGTGGCGAACACCAAGTGGCCGGTTTCCACGGCGGTCAACGCGGTGGAAATGGTTTCGAGGTCTCGAAGCTCGCCCACTTCGATAATGTCGGGATCTTCACGAAGCGCGCGTTTAAGCGCTTCCGCGAAACTTTTGGTGTCGGTGCCCACTTCACGCTGGCTCATCACGCAACGCTTGTGTTGATGCACGAATTCGATCGGGTCTTCAATGGTGATGATATGGTCGGCGCGTTCGGCATTCGCTCTGTCGACAATCGCGGCGAGCGTGGTGGATTTGCCGGAGCCGGTCGGACCGCATACGAGCACGAGTCCACGCGGCAGTAACGCCAGATCGGCGATATGCGGGTCGAGACCAAGCTCCTGCGCGGTTTTGATTTCCGTGGGAATGGTTCGTAATGCCGCGCACACGCCCAAACGGTCGCGGTATACGTTGACGCGGAATCGCAGCAGATCGCCGATGGAGAATGAAATATCAAGTTCCAAATCGTCTTTGAACCGTTCCATCTCCAGCTCGTTGGTCATCACTTTGATGGCTTCATACGTGCGGTCCTTGTTCCACACGCTCAGCCCTTTGGCGGGGCGCAGCTTGCCATCCACGCGCAGCATTGGCGGATCGTTGACCACCAGATGAAGATCGGACGCGTTCAATTCCACCAGCTGGCATATGGCAGCCACGAATTCCGGATCCGCATCGGGATGTTCGGCATGCAATGTTTCTTTGACCTGGTGCGCTTTGATTCTGCGTTGTCCGGGAACAGCGTCCTCATCGGAATCATTGGTTTCGGGCACTATGAAATCCACGATTAGCCTGTTGTTCATATTGGGTTGCGGTCTGGCAGCGGGCGCAGGCTGCGCAATATGGTTGATGGCGGAAGGCTGCATGGTCTGCGTGTTCTCCTCGTACGCCGCATAGTCGTCCGGCTGTTGCGCGAACGGCGTGCCGCCTGGAATGAATGATGGCGGATCGCCGTCGATTTGCTGGATCGGTCCATGATACTCGAATGCAGGGGTGACTTCCGTCACGTCATCGTCGAATTGCAGATTCTGCTGATCCACGGCTTCGTTTTCCGGGGTTTCCGGAAAAGCGGTGTCGTAGGAGAGTTCCTGTTGTTCTGCAATGAGCGGTGTTTCCGCAGGCCGTGTCGGAGCGGGCTGCTGTTCCGCTACAGATTGTGATGCAACGGCTTGCGGGGCAGCTGACTGTTGCATAGGCTGCCGCTGTGCGCTCTGTTGAGGCTCGGCCGCCGGCTGTTGCTCGACCGCGGCCTTAGGCATGGGGTCGGGAACGGTACCGGAACCATGCCGCAACGCGGGTATGGCGTCAAGCGACGCGAAAATATTGCGCAAACTGTCATCGTCAGCCTGAATCGCATTGTCGGGCGACCAATGGCGTCCCCTACGCGGATCCTCGTTGAATGAAGGAGCGGTACTGGGAATGGTCACACCTTTCAAACCAGACAAATCGGTGTTCGCATCCCAAGTCGGCTGCGCATCGGGATCCGTCGCGGTGTTCATTTCGGTTTTCAGCTCGGGTTGCTGTTCAATATCGGTCATCATTGTCCTTTACATATGTTGAAAACGCGGTCACACGATTACACAACTACACGGTCACGCGAAGCACTTCATCCACGGAAGTAATGCCTTGCAGAACCTTCTGCCAGCCATCCTCACGAAGCGACGTCATGCCTTTCGACTTGGCCGCCTGCTCGATTTCCAGCGACGTGGCGCCACGCGCGATCAAATCCTCCATCTGCGTGTCCACGCCCATTACCTGCTGAATGGCCACACGCCCGTGATATCCGGTGTTGGAACATTCACGGCAACCCATCGCACGGTACACGGTCGGCAACGGAGAGCCGGGCGTATATGGCACACCCATCATCTTCAACTCCACGGGAGTGGCCGTATCGGCCTTCCGACATTTCTTGCACAGGCGCCTCGCCAGACGCTGCGCCATCACCGCAGCCAGCGACGAGCTCACCAAAAACGGTTCCACGCCCATTTCCGTCAAACGCGTCACCGCACTCGGAGCATCATTGGTGTGCAACGTGGACAGCACCAAATGGCCCGTCAGCGAAGCCTCGATCGCAATGGTCGCCGTCTCCTCGTCTCGAATCTCACCGATCAGCACCACATCAGGGTCGGCACGAAGAATCGAACGCAACGCGGCGGCGAAGGTCATACCCGCCTTATTGTTCACCTGCACCTGATTGATGCCCTTCATGCGGAATTCCACAGGGTCTTCAACCGTGATGATGTTGATTTCCGGGCGGGCCACATCGCCCAACGTCGCATACAACGTGGTCGACTTACCCGAACCGGTCGGACCAGTCACCAACACCATGCCGTACGGGCGGTTGTACGCTTTGGAAAACACATCGAAATTGCGTTCGCTGAAATTCAGATCCTCCACTTTGAGATTGCCCGAAGGCGTGCTCAAAATACGCATGACGATTTTCTCGCCCCACACCGTAGGCAATGCCGCCACGCGAAGATCAACCTTCTGACCGTTGTGACGTACGGTAATACGGCCATCCTGCGGCTTGCGGCGCTCGCCGATATCCATTTCGGCCATGACCTTAATGCGGCTGATCACGCCTTGGGTCATGGCGCGTGGCGCTTTTTGGAAGATATGCAGCACGCCGTCGATGCGGTAGCGTACGAGCAGACCGTCTTCCTGCGGTTCGATATGGATATCGGAGCAGTGGTCGTCGATGGCCTGGTTGATGAGCAGACTTACGAAGCGTGCCACGGGGGAGGCGTCTTCGCTGTCGTCTTGTTCAAGGTCGACTTCTTTTTTCGCGGTCGCGGCGATCTCGTGCGATAGTTCGGTCAACTCCGCATTGGCGCGCAGGAACCGGTTGATGCAGTCGCGTACCTGCGATGGCATGGCGACCATGGCGATGACGGGCATGCCGGTTGTTGCGGAAACATCGTCTACCGCGGCGAAGTTTTTTGGATTCGCCATGGCTACGGCGATGCGCCCGTTGACGATGGAAAGCGGCAGAAGCTGGTTGCGTCGGCACAGATCGTCGGGAACCATGCTGATGACTTCTTTGTCGATCTGGTATTCGTTGAGGTCCACGAACGGCAGGCTCATGCCTTGCGCCAACGCCATGGCATATTGGCGTTCGGTCTGTTCGTCCATGCCTTCGGTGGACGTTGGCATGGCGGGAAAATCTCCGGTGACGTCGCTTGTCGTTGCCGCATGGCGTGGTGTGCTCGGCGTGAACACCTGATGGATCTCGCCGGTTGTCGGCGCGATCGGATCCATACTTTGCGGGAAAGCGTTCGGCGTGTCGCTGTTTTTGTTTCGCCTGAGGAAGGGGAAACGGCCTCCCGAACCGGCGTCGCTCATAATGACCTCCTGCACCGCATGCGCGCTTATGCGCCTGTCATACGGCATAACATGAAACCCCAAGCAAACGGCAGCATTTGTGGGGCGGCTGATGTTCAGTTGTTCGAAGTCATGTGAGCTACAACGATTGCAGTATTGTGTACTGCTAAATCAGCATTGTAGCCGCAAAAACAGGTAAAAGCTAATCGGGACAAAGTTTTTTGAGAAATATGTTGCTGTGAAAACGTTGGCAGAATATCGTGATACAGTAACTCATGTTTATGGCACCGCGTTTGGTTGCGTGCCGAATTCCTGCCGCTTCCAATGATGGGGTGGCATCTTGTGAAGGAGCTGCTCATGGAGTACAGCTTGCGCACAGCGGGAGACGCCCCCGATTCAGGGGTTGCGGCGAGTCGCGTCAATCGATTGCCAAAACGTGGCGAGTCCGGCTTCACGTTGGTGGAAGTGCTGGTGGCGATCGTGGTGTTGAGCATCACGGGACTTGCCGCCGCACAGTTCGCCATTACGGCCATTCGCACGTCATATGCGCAGCAGCAGCGGTCCACCGCCGTGTCGCTGGGTGACGACGGCATGGAAAGAATGCGTGCGCAGATCGCCAATGTAGACGCCAACCAATATCTCGATGAACTCATCAAAGGCATGGGGGAAACGTCCGTCACCGCCGCGCAGAAGAATCTTTCCGACGTTGGCGCCATCACGTCGCAATTGGCGGATCTGAGTTATACCAGTTCGCCTGATCCAGACAAGAGCAAGTATATTCAGCCGGTTCGTGCCACTGCGGGCAAGGACGCCAAGCATACCGAATATACGGTGAACACGGTGGTGGAGCGCTGTTTCCGTGCCAGCGGCGAGATCTCGTGCAAGACCGCATCTCAGCTGGGCATTTCCCGTAGTTCCGCAACGAGCTATACGGCCAATACCTCAACAAGCGCCACGGCCGACATTCTGGATCCGGGCAAAACGGTATCGGGCGCGTTCACGTTCGGTGCGCACACGTATATGCCCATGATCCGCGTGGTGGTGGGCGTCACCTGGGACGACAACATGCATCAGGGCAAAACCTGCCTGTACACCACGTCGGAACTGCTGGATATTGGTGTCGACAACAAGCTCATCATCTAGTGAGGGGTTGCAATGAGCGGAACAACAAGCGGAAAACTGCGTATTCGCGCCGTCGCGCAACGTATGGCGCGCGGTGAAAGCGGCGTCACCTTGGTGGAGATGATGGTGTCGCTGTTCATCTTCGCCATCGTCTCCACCATGTTCACCACGGCGATCGTGCAATACCTGCATTCCACCAGCGCGGATGCGATACGAAGCAGGTCTTCCACGGAAATAGCCACGTCGGTGCAAAGCCTCGACCGGTATGTGCGCTACGCGGAGGGTGTTGAGTATGACGCCACGAACCATACGCTCACCATGGTCACTCCGGGGGATTCTGGTGCGAAGCAGTGCGTGGTGATCACGTACCAGGACGCCACGTGGAAGAACGGTACGGTAAGCGATTACGGCAGCGTGAAGGTAAAAACGAAGCCGTATGATGCGTCCGTCACGTCATGGAGCACGCGCGCGGTGTTGGGGTCGGTAATGAACAACGAGTCGGGAGGCACGTCTGATGATTCGCTGTTCGCCTCGCGATTATTCACGGTGGATGGCACCAATCGGGTGGTGCGTTATTCGCCGGTGACGGGGTCGTATGTGAGCGGCAAGCCGGTCACGTCGAATACGTCCACGTCGTTCACCGCACGCAATGTGAAATCGGGTGGAACTGCAATCGATTTCACTCCGTGTGGCTGAGTGTTCCGCTAGGTCTTGCGGCAGACGGCTGGTTCCTTATGGAGCCAGCCGTTTTTTGTCGCCCCGTCAGCACCCTGCGACACGCCCGAAAAGGGTGGTTATTCCAGTTTTTTCAAAAAAACGTGACTGCAAAGATTTGCTGAGCGATTGTACTGAAAAACAAGCTATTTGTGGTGTTGTATTTTTTGTTGCACGATTTTGGTTTTGTGTTGTACCTTTTGTGTCCGCTTGAAAAAGTGTGATTTGCTTGATGGTTGTGAAGGGGGTTGTGGGGTAAACTAAAGCGCTTTTGTGCGGATGAAGGATGAGGGGAAAATGAATCGAAAATGAAACGCTCGTAAAACGATTGACGCCGGAATAATGGTTCTGCAAACGATGTCAATGCGGATAAAGTTAGGACTGTTGGTTATGTGAGCCAGCAGCCCCCACAAGGGGACGATCGATAGAAGAACGCCGCGAAGCTCCATCGTGGGATGCGAGCGGCGACCTTTCCCGAAGGAAAGAAGGATTCAATTATGAAGAGCGTGCGCAACGCACTCAACCGCCGCGCCAAGGGCGAAAAGGGCTTTACCCTTGTCGAGCTGCTCGTGGTGGTCATCATCATCGGCATCCTCGCCGCCATCTCCGTGCCGATCTACCTGAACCAGCGCAAGTCGGCCTGGAACTCCCAGACCGAGTCCGACGTCAAGAACGCCAGCCTTGTGATGGAAACCATCATGACTAACAATAATGGGAAAGTTCCGACTCTGAAGGCTTCTTCTTGCACCGGTTCGTCAACTAACAGCAAGTGCGACATCTATGATGGCAATGAAGTTACGGTGAGCGATGGCGTCACTATCGTGATTACTGCGACGGCGGGTGCCGGAACTTATACGGTCGAGGGCACCAACTCGAACAACACGGGCTGCAAGAACTATGTCTATAATTCGGCAAATGGTTCCGTCAGCAGTACAGATCATAAGGATTTGGTTGCGAAGCAAGACTGATTGCCCCGCTGACTATGGGATCTAAAGGTATCGGAGCGTATGAGGTATCGCTCCGATACCTTGTTCCATATCCATATTCGTTCTATTGTTCGTCAATCATTCCATGGGGGAGTAATGGCCAGGGAACAGGCGCAAGTGGCATTTCAAAACGGCACCAAGAAGTGGCGTTACAAGGGTGTTTCCGCTGACGGCCGCACCAAGCAGAAGGGCGTTATCGAAGCGCAGACGCGAGATCAGGCTATCGATCGCGTGAATAAGCTCGGTCTGATTCCAACGGAACTTGTTGACGTGAACGCAGGCACCGGTCTCAATACCAATATTGAAATCAAAGCGTTCGAAAAATATCCAAGCAAAAAAGACTTCGCGGTTATGTCACGTCAGCTTGCCACCATGGTGGCGGCAGGCGTCTCCCTGATTCGCGCACTGAATATCGTTACTGAACAAATCGGAAATGTGAAACTGCGCAATGCGGTACGTGACTGCATGCAGCAGGTTGAGGCGGGATCATCGTTTTCCGAAGCAATGGACAATAATCCCGACCATCTGTTCCCGCCCATTATGACCAACATGGTGCGGGCCGGCGAAACCGGCGGCTTCCTTGACAAATCCCTGATTACCGTGGCCGACAGCTTTGAAGCGGACGTGCGTTTGCAAGGTCAGATCAAAGGCGCACTGGCTTACCCGGTGGTGGTGCTCGGCATTGCTGTGCTGCTGGTGGGCGTGATGCTGCTGACCATCGTGCCCATGTTCGACAGCATGTATGCGTCGATGGGCGCGGAACTGCCATGGGTCACGCAGATCATGGTTGATATGGGCAAGGCCGCACCGGTTGGCATTCCCGTGATCATTGTGTGCGCGGTGGCGTTCGTCATGTTTTGGAAGCGCAATCGCAACAAAGACATCATTCGTACCTGGTGGGATCCGTTCACGTTGAAGGCGCCCGTGTTCGGCAAACTGACCACCAATGTGGCATTGGCGCGATTCTGCAACAATTTCGCATCCATGCTCGCTTCGGGCGTGCCCATTCTGCAGGCGCTTGACATTGTCGGATCCACATCCGGCAATTATGTAATCGACGAAGCATCCAAACGAGTGTCTCGACTCGTGGAACGCGGCTATAGGCTGGCGGACAGTATGGGTACCGAAAAAGTGTTCCCGAACATGATGGTGCAGATGGCGGCGATCGGTGAGGATTCCGGCGCCATCGACCAGATGCTCGCCAGCGCGGGCAAAGCGTATGACGAAGAAGCGCAATCCATCGCCAAACAGCTCACTTCGTTGCTGGAACCGTTGATGATTCTGGTGCTCGGTAGCGTGGTTGGCTTCATGGTGGTGGCATTGTACATGCCGATGTTCTCCATGTTCGACGCCATCAACGGGCAAGCGTAAGCGAAAGCGGGAAGGTTGAACATGAAGAACGGATTGTGGGCCGGACTCAACCGCAGGTATCGTGCCAGATTATGCCAACGCATGGGGGAGCGGGGCGCGGCCATGATGCTCGCGGTACTGTTCGTAATGGTGGTGCTCACCACGTCGGCACTGGTAATGACCATACTGCTTTCGCAAGCATTGCCGTACAGGAATAATAAGGAGAACGCGCAAGTCGGGTATGCCGCCGAATCTGGACTCGAAGTGGCATTGAGTTTCCTGCGCGAAGCGGAAGCAAGCAAGGACTATAAGAAACTGCTACCGTCGACCGCATCAAACACTGGCAATGCCAGCTTGGATGAGACCTTCACTACAGCATCGGACGGGTCGGTGCTGCTCAACAATGCGGAAGTCAGCAACGACGTGTCGGCAACGGGCGTGAGCTCGTTCACTCCAGACGATATCTCGTACCGAGTGCAAATCGGATATTATGACGACGATCCAAGCTCATCGCCGGCCAAACGACTCACATCCGAAAGCGAGCTGAAGAACGCGAAATATGCGTGGGTGCGTTCCTACGGGTATATCAACAGGTATCCGAATGGGCGAAGCGCGGGTACGGAAACCAGCGCGCGCCGAGCCATGAGCGCCATCTACCAATTCGAGACAGCGAGCGGTGATGACAGCTACGTGATTTCCACCAAGGGTGGACGTCTCGGTATGGGCTTCTACGCGGCAGCGCCAAACAACGAGCGCCGTACCAACCAGCCGACCTGGAAGGAAATCGCCTCATATGATGTCGATGAGAACGGTGATCCGACCGGCATGGTGAACTATGTCAACAAGCCTGGCTCCAAGAATGCGGCCGACGCTATGAGCAATACCATCACTATGAATCCGGCAAACCAAACTTGCATGCTTGCCACCACCAAGCCTGTAGACAAGGTCGAAACGCTTGACGCCATGCTTGACCCGAACGGCAAGCCGGTGGAAGGATCGGCGTTGGTGATTCTTATGCAAGCGCATAAGAAAGACTCCAGCAGCGACGACCTGTATTACACGGAACAGTGCAAAGCCAACGGCGCCTACAAAGACCTGAACACATGGGTGTATTGGAAGGATGATTCCATTCGCCCTGCATCCAATCTGACATTGTGCGTTACCGGAGCTGACATTACGCATGTTGGCGGAGGCACTGCAGGAGCCGCCACATTGCAGAAATGCGGCGAGTCGTACGGCCCCAACTACCAAAGCGACTATTACACCGATCCTGACAAGAAAGCGCAGCAAGACGAAAAGAACGATCCGTCAAGCCTGCTCAACAAATACCAGAAGTGGGCGTTCTATAACGGTTTCATCAATGCGGGCTACTACAACGAGCTAGATAGCGTGCGCGATGAGGCGAACAAGTATGATGCGTCTCTGCCGGAATCGCAAGGCTATGCCGTTGGCGGTGTGCAAATGCAGAAGAAGACCCGCTTCCAAGTGCTGGAAGTTTCCAACAAGGCGAATGTGGGCGTCACTATTCAATATCTGAGCGGCGGTCACTGGGCGTCCAACGTCGATGATGCTGCCGATTTGACTCCGCATTTCCTGATGGTGTCGAAGTGGAATTATTCGCTCACCGACGTGAAATCCTGGTTCGACGTGAACGGTGATTTCGAAGACGCCACCGCATCGTTCGGACAGGCGGGAGAAGCCGGCTATGCCACGAAGCAGATCGTCAATGAAACGTCCGGATTCTGCATTTCGTCATCGCAAGACGGATTCGACGCATACACGTCAACCTGCCGAGTGGGTGGCGGTGATTTCAACCCATACTGCTACCACAACACCATCAATGGCAATCCGGCGCAATCATCTTCCGATCTGCATCAGATCGACTACTGCGGGGTGTCCGATTCCACCAAGCGTAAAACCGATCAGGCCGAATATGTTGAAGACACGTCGAGTGACGGCAGTGGCGTGAACACGCAGATTTGGACGATGGTGAACGGGTCGAAGCGTTGCTATGGGTTCGGCGGTTCGGGCAAATTCCAACTTATGGAATGCTCGGCTGCGCCAACATTCACCCGATACAACGAAAAAGCGTCTGACGAGCACAGTAAAGGTACGTTCCAACTCAACGGTCAAATGCCTGACGGAAGTGTATCCGGGAGACAAAAATCGACGGCAATCCCTCATACTCCGGACGTATCGACGGGCATGCCGACGTGATTATGGCCAAATGCGGATCGTCACGAGACTTTTTGAACCGAGAAATCAAATCGCAGGTGTGGAATGCCTCGGTTAACCTCGGAACAGGCGGCTCAGGCGGCGGCGTGATTTATGGCGGTGGTAGTTCTACCACATTGGAGCCATCCTCCACCAAAGGCTACGTGACATCCAAAGAACTGAACCCGTCCACTATCGCATGGTGAGCGCTGCGCGAGATGGATGTGAACATGAGCATTGTGAACGATACGCCAACTGTGGTGCTGCTACTCGTGGCATCGCTGGTAATCGGCTGCATTTTCGGATCGTTTCTGAACGTGGTGATTTGGCGCGTGCCCAACCACATCAGCTTGGTAAATCCGAAACGCAGTTTCTGCCCGAACTGCGAAGCCCCGATCGCATGGTATGACAATATTCCCATCATTTCTTGGCTGGTGCTCGGCGCGAAATGCCGGCATTGCAAAGAGCCGATCGCCGTACGCTACCCGATTGTGGAAGCGTTGGGCGGACTGTCGTTCCTCGCCGTCACCTTGGGGGCGCTATTCGGCGCGTATTCGCCATGGATATTGCCGGAACTCTACGTATTCGCAGCGGTTTCGATCGTAATCGCATACATTGATCTCGACCATCATCTGATCCTCAATGTTGTGCTATTGCCAACGCTGATTGCAACACTGGCACTGCTGGCTTTGGCATCACTCGGTACGAATGAGTGGAACAGGCTCGGTCGCGCTGTGATATGTGCGATAGTGCTCGGCGCGTTCTACCTATTGCTTTCCATCATATGGAAAGGTGGCATGGGCGATGGCGATATCAAACTTGCGTTCATACTTGGCTTGATTACGGGCTGGCTCGGATGGTCGCAATTCATCATCGGGGCGTTCGCAGCCTTCTTTATTGGAGGATTCTTAAGTCTTGTGCTGATTATCGGCAAAAAAGTCGATATGCATGGAGGCATACCGTTCGGACCGTCCATGCTGCTCGGCATATGGCTTGGCATATTCGTCGGGGCTCCGATCGCCACACTGTACTTGCAAGTGACGGGACTCGCCTGAACCAATCCCCAGCCAACCTGCAACACGTTATATATAAGGAGAGAGCATGAGATCAATAACGGCGCTGTCGATCGCGAACGACGCCATCCGTGCGGCGGTCATAGCAGACCCGTATTCGGATCTGCCCACCATCAAGCATTTCCAGGCGATCCCGTTGCCGAACGGAGCCGTAGTGGATGGCGAAGTGGTCGACCATGATGTGGTGGCCGGACTGCTGAACACACTGGTGAAGCGATTCAAATTCCCCCGCGAGGACACGACTCTCGTCTACTCCAGCCGACGCATGGTGTTTCGCGAGGCGGACTTTCCCTACATGTCGCTGAACGATCTGAAATCCACTTTGCCTTTCCAAGCCAAAGGCATGATTCCGCTGCCTATTGAGGAATCCGAGCTCGACTTCGTGCCATTGAACGTCATCGACAGCGAACAAGGCAAACAGTTGCACGGCATACTCGTGGCGACATTGCGTAACGGACTGGAAAAAACCGCGCGCACAGCCGAAGACGCGGGATTTGTGATCACATCGATCGATGCGGGCCCGTTCGCGCTTGCCAGACTGTTCGCCGACACCAACCAGCAGCAGACCGAAGCGGTGGTCAACATCAGCGGCAACGGCACCGACGTGATCGTGCTCGAAAACGGGCAGCCCGCCTACATGCGCGTCGTGCCATCCGGCGCGGATGACGTGACTGACGCCATCGCCAACGCGCTCAGTATCTCATTCGAAGACGCCGAACGCATCAAAAACCAGATCGGCCTGCAAAACGTGACCGGCGACGAACGACTCGAAAAAGCCGAGGAAGTCATCCGCGAAACCACGGCGCAGCTGATCGTCGGCATCCGCAATACGCTCAACCTGTACGACGTGGACCATGCGGGCGGCACCATCAGCGGCGTGGTGCTTACCGGAACCGGCGCACGGCTGATCGGACTGCCGCCGGTATTGGCCAGTTCCATCAACAAAGTGGTGCGGATCGGCGACCCCTTCATCCGTTTCCGGCTTTCCAAAGAAGTGGAACGGCAGAACATCATGGCGCACGCGATCGATTTGGGCGCAGTGCTTGGACTGGTAATCGGAAAGAAGCCGAGGTGAACGGACGATGAGCAGAAAAAACAACGGAAGCATGAAGCAGATCGGCAGCTCCCACCGCGGTCGACGCGGCAAAATCGAGGATAATCCGAATCCTGAAACCAGTGATGGCGAGAAAACCTCGATTTTGTCGATGAATATTTCCGACATTGGCAAAGCGCTGCGTGCGAGCAGTTCGAAACCTCCAAAAGGCTGATCTGCCCGCCGAATGGAATGTGCGCGCCAACCTGCTGCCACGTTCCATCGTGACGCTCAACCGTGATCGTGCCATCAAATACTTGCTGTCATACGTGCTTATCGTGGTGGTGGTTGCGGCCATTGCCATCAGCGCGGGCATGGCGGTGCGCGTGAGCTGGGCCGACCATCGCGTGGAGGAGGCACAGGCGAAAACCCTGTCGTTGCAGAAGGAAAAGGCGGAATTCAAAGACGTGGAAGACACGTTGAACTCGCTGTCCGATTCGCAAAGGTCACGTATCGCCGCGCTCTACGACGAAATGGATTGGATGAAGGTGGTGGATTCGCTCAATGGCGCGCTGCCAGCCGGAGGCCAGTACACGAACCTGTCGTTGAGCAGCTTCCAGATTGACGGGTCTGACGCTTCTTCGCATAGCGCTACATCTTCAGTATGGTCTGGGAATGGTGTGATTTCCGTTGATTTTACCGTTCTTTCTCCAGATTTCATATCTGCAAAAGATTTTATCGGTAATTTTGCTGCAATTCCTACCTATAAAACAGGCTATGTGAGTTCCATTACCGAAAACAGCGATGAAAACGGCACCACCTATACATACACGGGAACGGTGTCGTTGAAGATGGATACCAATACCACGTCACGAAGCGACAACGCGGCCGGTGCTGACGAAGCCAACCGAGCATTGCAGCAGCAGCTACGCGACAGCCTGAACAAAGCCGCGGCAGGGGAGTCGACTGATACTACCGACAGCGCGACCGCAACTGACGAAACATCCAATGAATGATCGGGAGCAATCATGAACAAGCATAAAATCGCATGGATCGCATTGGCCGCAGGTATTGTCTTCGTCATCATGCTGACATGGCTGGTCGGCGTTTCCCCGCAAATCAGCCATATCAAATCATCCGACGCGCAAACTGCGCAAATCGATGAGAACAATAAGGAAACACGCGACGAAATCGAAACATTACGCATCGCCAGCGAAACGATCGGCCTGCAGAAAGACCGTTTGCGCCAGTTGCAGCGGCAGATTCCAGACGGCTATAACCAGCAGGAATTCATCAATTCGTTGGATGCGTCCGCTGCGGGAACCGGCGTCGCCATCAAATCGGTGAATTTCGATGATGCGGTCGACGCCGACATTCCAGCTGAAATGCAAGGTACCATTCAAGCCGGTCAGCTGGTGCAGGTGTCGGTAAGTATCACCGCCACGGGAAGCTATGATGCCATGCGTAATTTCGTGGCATCCGTGCAGAACATCAACCGTATCGCCGTGCCGGAAAATGTGACCTACACACTTGACAGAAACGGTGACGAAACGAAAAATGCCGTGGTGATCGATTGCAAGATCTGGTCGCTATTGCTCGACAACGACACGGTTGAAGACGAGAACGCCACGAAACAGTAACGCGGGTGGCGTTCTGTCACCGCGTAAAGGTAGGCTTTGCGCTTGTAAAGACCCCAAACCGTTCAAACCAGAAGGTGCATTGTGGCTGTATCCAAACTCGATGAAGTCGTATCCCTCGCCAAGCGTCGTGGCTTTGTTTTTCCCGCCGGTGAAATCTATGGTGGAACCCGTTCCGCGTGGGATTACGGTCCGCTCGGCGTTGCGCTGAAAGACAATATCAAGCGCGAATGGTGGCGTTCCATGGTCGTCACCCGTGGCGACGTGGTGGGCGTTGACACGTCCATTATTCTTCCGCCGGCCGTGTGGGTGGCTTCCGGTCACGTGTCCGTGTTCAACGATCCGCTGATCGAATGCCTCAACTGCCACAAGCGCCACCGCGCCGACAAGCTTGAGGAATCCTATGCCGAAAAGCATGGCGACAAGCTGCCGGAAAACGGCCTGAAAGACATTGTGTGCCCGGATTGCGGCACCCGTGGCAACTGGACCGAACCGCGCGACTTCAACATGATGCTGCGCACCCACCTCGGACCGGTCGAAGACGAGAACTCGCTGCACTACCTGCGTCCGGAAACCGCACAGGGCATTTTCGTGGACTTCAAGAACGTGATGACTTCTTCGCGTTCCAAGCCGCCGTTCGGCATCGCCAACATGGGCAAGTCCTTCCGTAACGAGATCACTCCGGGCAACTTCATCTTCCGCACCCGCGAGTTCGAGCAGATGGAGTGCGAGTTCTTCTGCAAGCCCGGCACCGACCTCGAGTGGTTCAGCTACTGGAAGGACTACTGCGAGAACTGGCTGCTGAGCCTCGGCATCAAGAAGGAGCATCTGCGCCTGCGCGACCACGAGCCTGCCGAGCTGGCCTTCTACAGCCGCGCCACCACCGGACATCGAGTACGCCTTCCCCTTCACCGACTGGGCGAGCTGTGGGGCATCGCCGACCGCACCAACTACGACCTGAGCCGCCATCAGGAGGCCTCCGGCAAGAGCCTTGAGTATTTCGACAGCGAGACCAACGAGCACTACGATCCCCGTACGTCATCGAGCCCTCTCTGGCTGCGACCGCGTGGCGCTGGCTTTCCCTGTGCGAGGCCTACGACGAGGAGCATCTGACCGACAGCAAGGGCAAGGAGGACATCCGCACCGTCCTGCACCTGCACCCGGCTCTGGCTCCCTATAAGTGCGCTGTCCTGCCCCTGAGCAAGAAGCTGGGCGACAAGGCCATGGAGATCCGCAATGAGCTGAGCAAGTACTTCATGGTGGACTACGACGACACCGGCTCCATCGGCAAGCGCTACCGCCGTGAGGACGAGATCGGCACCCCCTACTGCGTCACCGTGGACTTCGACACTGTGGGCGACGAGGCCAAGGGCATCGCAGCCGACAACTGCGTCACCGTCCGCGACCGCGACACCATGGAGCAGGTGCGTATGCCCATCTCCGAGCTGAAAGCTTATATCGAGAGCAAGATCGAGTTCTGATAAAACTCGCTTTTGTGAGTGAAAAAACAGCCCCGCCGTTGCAATTTCGGCGGGGCTGTGGTATAATACAACTAAAGAAAGTGCTGTCTGGCAAACGGTCAGCACCTTTCCGATAAGTCAATTACAAGAAATGATCGCTCGAGTGGAGGCCGGGAAGTCATTTTTTGTTAATTGAAGATCTTGTACGCTATATCGAACGGCGCCAAAACCTACCGTTGCGAGCAACGTAGCAAAGCTAAAGTTTCCAAAAGCGTCATAGAACATCCCAAAGTTTACAGTTGCAAGCAATACTACAGCCCCGCCGTTGCAATTTCGGCGGGGGCTGTGGTATAATATAAACGAAGAGAGTGCTGTCTGGCAAACGGTCAGCACCTTTCCGGCAGATCAACAAAAAATGATCGCTCTAGTTTGGACACTGGGGGGCGGTCATTTTTTGTTATGAAAAATTTTATACGCTATATCGATGTGCCGAAGCCCACCGTTGCGAGCAACGTGG
>ENA-OQBV01000514-OQBV01000514.1-human-gut-metagenome-genome-assembly--contig:-NODE-514-length-21738-cov-3.009116_pt1 | contig 21738 bp, 29 predicted proteins | sample MGYA00242750_ERZ504559 | MGnify/ENA primary metagenome ERZ504559 (study PRJEB26092, sample SAMD00036230) | human gut metagenome | host: Homo sapiens | study: EMG produced TPA metagenomics assembly of... | reverse complement strand
GGTATACTGTTCACATAAAATTCCAATTCCGAAAACCAACAATAGAAAACTCTCTAAAATCCTAAACATTCCATAAACTCCTTCTAAAATTTACATTGCGATTTAATGGTATCTATTCCAAGTATAATTTCACACAGATTTTTAAATGAGCCTCCTATATGCCGAGCATACTTCTTCGCATCACCTGCGGCATAAGCCAACACAACCAATTTTGCAGCCTTTTTAACTCCGCCTAGGGTCTTAATGTATTTTACTACTTTTGCAACTTTCGCTGCCGCAATAACTGTACCCGCAACGATCAAACCGATTGCAGCTGCACATTTTGCAATTTTCCATGCAGATGGATCTGCAATAACAGGAAATGTCGTTTTTTCATCAAAATTAACAACCTGTGTTAAAATATTTTCGTTGACAACATAGTAGGTATCCACATCATTCCCATTTGCATCAACAGCCCATGCTGCATCAATAACTGTATCTATTACGTTATCTTTATTAACAATGTAAACTTCACCTGTATCATAATCATTTTCATTTACCGCTTCATTGTCAATTATATCACAATAATAATCTTTTGCAGTTATCAATGAATATCCCTCTGGTAGATCATAAGCAAAAGTATATTCTTTAGATGCTGTAGATTCATTAATAGTAATAAGTGTCCTTACTCCCTCAAAAGAAACATTACCAGTTTCATCTTTTAGCGGTTGCACACCTATTGTTACTGCATCATCTTCTTTACCATATATCATTGTTCCATTCTTAGTCAATATCCCATCATCATCACTAGCCTCAATGGGCAACTTCATCTCAATGGTCGCCCTATATATACCCATTCCGTAGAATGACTCGCAAGAATTTCATCTAAGTCTACTTTTGTTATTTCTTTGATATTTTTTGAGTCTGACGATTGTATTTTGATTTTTGAATTACTAGTAACCAAACATGCAATCATAAAAAGTACCCTCCTTTAATAAGAGAATATCATAATTCTGCATATTTTCCACTATAACTCCGTCAACGGTCGATTTTAAATTTAATATTACCTTTGTAGATACTTCTTCTCCATTACCTTCTAGAGAAAATCTTCCATTATTTCGACACACTATTTCACGCACATTTCTAAGTCCTATACCATGATTTTTTTATCCTGTTTTTTGGTCATTATGTTTTTTCATAATCCTCTATAAGCACAGTTGAACTATTTCTGATAGTAATCATCAAATAAACCTTTCCCGTCTTTATCTCAATTTTTATATATGGGTTTGTGCATGAATATGCTCTAATTTCGAAATTCTACAACTGGTCCCGTTTTGAAATGATATCCACTGGACTCAAAAGAATCTGTCATATCAGACATTATATCTATAATTTTAAGATCATTTTCATTTTCTGGTAAAAGCAGATATTGTTCTGATCCTTTAAACTTAATTTGATCTGCTGCTGCCCAAAAACTGTTTCCTATATCTAAAGTTCCGTCTTTAAGAATATTAATTTTAATTTTCTCATTTTGAATCTGTCCTTTTTCTCCATATAAGATCATTGTCTCCTGAAGAACTTTCTCTCCCTGAAAAAACTTCATCACGACTTGAAAAAAGGTCGATTTCTTTTATGTTCAATTCTTTTTGTAAGAAATTCCTTACTTTTGTAAAATATTTTCCAGAAGTCCATGAACGAGGAGTAATAAAAATGTACTGTCCATTATCGCATAACAATTCAATTGCTTTCGCCATAAACAATCCATACAGATTAGGCTGTCCATATACATATGTCTTCATTGCCGTTGCTTCTACAGAATCTTTTCTTACTTTCATATATGGAGGATTGCATATGACAATATCGTATAAATAGGAGGATTCCCATAATATGAAGTTTTGATCAACATAATGAATGAAACATTCTGCATGATATGATTCACAGATTTGCCTAATTTTAGTAATTGTATATTCTAAGACTGGCAAAATCTCTTTATCTGTTTCAATCAGTGTAATATCAAGCCGTTTATACCCACTTCTTAGTAATTTATCAATCACAGCAAAAGATAAAATGCCGTTTCCTGCTCCTGGATCTAATACCCTTATCCATTGATTCTTCGGATATTCACTTTCTACAGCAGCCATTCTCATTGAACCTCTGCCGGTGTAAAAAACTGTCCTTTTTTCTTTCGGATTTCCTTTTGTGTTGTATCTTTATATTCATTTGTGTACATTTCGATTGTACGCAACATTATCAATAGACTCCTTTATATCATTGCAATAAAAGAGTCACACTGCCATAACATTTGGGAATGTGACTGTTTTTTATTGGTTATTTGTTTCAATCCACGGTTGGTAATTTCACAGAGTCCAACATGTCGGGAATACCGACGTTGCTTGACCTTATGTCCGTAGGGGATACCGATTTCTCTCCGCCCGCTACTGCCGTTTCATTTTCTTTTTGATAATTCCTCTCCTACCTATGTTTTACACCTAGAGTAAGAGATTCCTTATTATTTGTTTGTTAAATAACGTATAAATTATCAGATGAATCCATAATCAGTTCATTTACAGTTTATCATTAATTTTATTTTGTGCAATAAAATTAATCTCTTTGCACCAAAAGAATATTTTTTTAAAATCCCACAGCCAAAAGACTGCGGGATCATCCTTCTTACTCTTTCCACAAAATGAGAAGGCTCCTATAAGTTTTAATGTCTGTTCCAGTCCATTCTTTCTGCTGACACCTGTGACACGGTTCTGGTCATCATAAGTATAAGTTGTGACATTTCTGTTCCCATCATCTGCCGTCTTATTGATAATCGTATCTTTTCATTTAACTATGTTTCTTTGTTTTATTGCACCTCTTTTTTCCGACTTCGTAAGATCCACGAGACCTTAAATTTGTATCCTACCTATTTCATAAAATCTATTCTATTTTCTTTACATAAAAAGCAACTAATATATTCAAACAAAATAGAAAAAACCTAGCACTCCTCCTAAAACTATAAAAAGTATTTTATATTTCATATATTTCTTACCTGTAAGGCAAAAAACTATTACTAAAATTAATAAATTGATAATAATTGCTAACAAAAATTGGTTCTCCCATTGATAAGAAATCAAAGTAAATGAACAATACATAACAGGTAATCCTGATAAAATTAATGATAAAATGCCTTCTTTATGATAATAATATAGAATTATTCCTAGTCCTCCAAAAATCACAGGAATAATAATCGCTTCACCTAATCCACATAAAATATAATCATAATTCTGTTTTCCAAATTCAAAAAAAAGTTCTATATTCTTAATCCATGTTGAACCAATAACAAATGATAATCCAAATATGGCACAGTTTATACCTAATTTTATTTTCTCCTTAGTTATTACCATAATAATCGTAATAACTAACACAATAAAAACGCCATCACCTAGAATACATTCTAAACTGATTGACATATCTGTTCTTCTTGATGTTAAATATCCTAGTACAATTCCACACAACAAAATAATTACTTTTTTTAAATACATTACAATTTTCTCCATCTCTATATCTCCTCTTTTTTATACTTCAATAACATCATTAAGGTTTATATTTTTTTTAATGGATTTTCATGATTATAATAATTTTTGCTTTCCTCCATATCTAGGATAATACACTTTTTTCTTTTTATCATATCTATAAGATAATCCATATGGATAACTAGATGCATACACAACACATTGACATTTTTTAGCCATAATTTTAGCCACACTATTTTTGTCTCCTATTCCTCCCTTACATGAAAGCAATACTATTCTTCTTTTTTATTTTTTCTTTTTTAAAGCTAACAACTCTTTTAAATTCATATCAGAACCATCAAAATACAAACAACTAACCCCACCATGCAAATATAAATATAATTCAGATGTTCCTTTTGGTATTTTATCCCACTCTTTTTTAAATTGTGCTTTTTTAATCACAGATTTAAATGTAACTTGACTATTCTTATAATATGGAGAATGCATTGCTTGTTTCTTAAAACCCTTCCCTTTTTTATTATAATAAATTACTGTTTTAGCCTTATGTCCACTAGGATCACATAATTCACCGATTATTCGCACAATAAGCATATAAATGTCCTGTCTCTGGTTTAGCAGTCTCTCCTCGATAAGTATCCTCTGTCACAAACCGTCCATCTTCTGGATTATAATACCTTGCATTCAGATAATAAAGCCCTGTACTATGATCATAGATTCCTCCAGTATAACAAACCTCATTCTCTGCTTTGTTATCTCCGTTGATCGTTGTCTCTCCAAAGTCTGTATACCGGTATGTTGCATCAGCACTTCCATCTTCTTTTACAAGACTTGTGGTACTTCCCTGGATATCTTTATGATACAACAGATAGTCCGTATGGTCACTTCCATATCTCTGTGTTGCAAGGATATTTCCGTCGGTTCCGATCAGGTTCTGGGATGTCTGGCTGTTCTCTCCATCGGTTGTGTAAGAAACTACTCCGTCCTGATAGTAATAGTTCGTCGTTTTGCTTCCTTCCACTTTCTGGATCCTCTGTCCTTCTCCGTTATAACGGTTCTGCTGGATCACAGCTGTCTTTCCATCTTTGTCAGTTACCGCTACTTTGCTTAAGCGGTTCTCTGCATCATAAGTATAGGATTCTGTCTGTCCAGTCTTTGTGTTTTTGACATCTGTCTGATTCCCATTGGCATCATAGCTGTACTGGCGGACTTCATCAACTGCAGTTCTTTTTTCTTTTGTGGATGTCTTTAACTGATCCAGTCCGTTATAAGTATACGATGTTGTCGTTGTTCCGTCATCTTCTTTGAGCCGGTTTCCAACATTATCATAGGTATATGTGACCGTCTTTGTCTTATCATCCTTGTTATGATCTGTTGTTACAGTCTTTGTCAGTCGTCCAAGTGTATCATAAGTATAAGATTTTGTCTCATTAACTTTGTCTGCATCTTCCTTCGGATAGTTATTGACCTGCGTTTTCTTTGTGATATTAGAGTTCTTATCATAGCTGTACTGATAAGATTCCATCACTTTTCCTGTTTCAAGATCTGTGTAGATCATCTCTTTGACACGGTCAAAACTGTCATAGGTATAGATTTTTTGAACTGCCTGAGCACCGTTCTTTAACCGATTTCTGTAGTCCTTGATCTCTTTGACCTTTCCATACGCATCGTAACTGTAACTTCTGAGGACTTTCTCTGTTGTCTGCCCCTTGGAATGCAGTTCTCCTTTGATCTCCTGCAGCCATCCGTTTTCATCATAAATATAAGATAATGACTGGATTCCATCTTTGGTGGTCGGATAGGATACCTTACTGAGATTTCCATTCTCATTATAAGTATACCGGATCTGATGGGCTTTGATATCATCTGCCGTTGGCTGGGCGTTCTGACTGATCTCTGCAAATGCTGTGATCCTTCCTCTTTGATCATAAGTATATTCTGTATAACGATACGCAGTCTCTGTTTCAGATGATACCCTGTAATCTGTCATCTCCAGCAACTGCCCATAATCATCATAACGATACCGGCTGATCAGTGTTTTTGTTCCTTCTTTGTCATAAGATTGTGTTTTTACAACAAGATTCCGGTTGTTATATTCATAGGTCTTTTTCGCCCCGTTGGCATAGACTTCTGAGATCTTATTTCCACGGTCATCATAGGTATACTTTGTTGTAATGGATTCACTGCCGTCTCCAAGATTCCGATGTTGTTGTCACTGATCCGGATGCACTGGCTGTTTCCTGCTTGACATGTCCATTCGCATCTGTAACACTTGTTGTCGTTGATCCGTCTGAATTCACCTGATAGGAAACTTTTGTCTTCTGTCCTCCTGTGTGATCTCGGTTACACGATTCTGGTCATCATAGCATAGGCATATCTGATCTCCATTACCATTCGGTTTTTGTGTCTCATTTCCCTTGTGTTCATACTCTGTTTTCTGTAAGATAGAACTGTTTCCAACCTTTACTGCGGCATCAGAAGTCCCTTTTGTGATCTCTGGATTCTGGATCGCAGCTGTCTGTTTTCCTTCTTTGTCATATAACTGCAAGGCAATCTTTCCATCTCCGGAAGTCTTCGTTCCAAGACTGATCGTTGCGATCTCTTTTCCGTCACTGGTGAACACATGATCCGTATATAATCCATGGCTGAAACTTCTGACGATCTGCCCCGCTGCATCTGTCCATGACTTTTCACTGACACGTCCATTGGTCTTTGTTGTCTGAACGCTCAGATCCTGATAGTCTTTCGTTCCATTCAGCGTATGAATCTGTGCATCTTCATATCCATAGGAAGTTTCCGTGACGGTATCTGTCCCGTCTACTGATTCTGTTGCTTTGATCACGCGGTTTAGTGAATCATAACGATACGCTGTCTTTATTCCTGATGCACTGGTTTCTGTTGCCACCGTTCCGTTATCATCATATGTTTTGGATTCTGTCTGTGTCACGCCATCGGATGTTACTTTCGTCTGTATCGCTCTTCCCATGAAATCATACGATGTTTCCGTACTGCTTAAGATATTTCCTTTCCTGTCCTTACTGGTATTTTCTGTTTCACGTCCCATGGCATCTGTTTTTGTCACAGATGTCTCTTTCTCTTCTCCCTGTGTCGTTGTTGTTGTCTGTGTCGTTCCCTGTACAGTATCCTGATATGTCGTTTGTTCTACAGAATCAGGAGCTCCTTCCTTTGTTGTCGTGACTGTTGTTGGCTGTCCGTGATCATCATAGGATGTGACTGTTTTGGTTTCTTCTTTTCCTTGTCTGTTTTCAAAAATTTCACCAGTCCGGCAGCATCCAGCTCCTGATAATCCACTTCCGTTTTGATCTTTCTTACAAGATATTCATTTACCCAGCCATTTTGTTCTCCGCCTTTTCCTCCATCATCATAACTGTAACTGCTTTCAATTCCATTGGCATCCTTCTTTTTCAGGATCTTTCCTGTATTCTTGTCAAAACTCATGGAATCCTGTGCTGTTTTGATTCCGTCTGCCTTGTGGGAAGATACCGTCGTTGTTCCATCTCCATAAGAAAGCTGCTGGTATTCTCCATTCGGACGGATAAATCTTTCTGCTTTTTCTCCTGTATAAGTGATCTGGTACCCGTTCTTCTTTGCATCAATGATCTTGCTCATCTTCCCATTACTTCCATAAGCATATGCCTGATCTACGGAAGCTGTTTCTCCGCTGTTTTTGTGAGAAACATTTGCAAGTTTCCCTTCATCATATGACCGAGGATTCCCACTCTAGTTTCCTAACTATGATTATAGGCTCTCAACTCACAATTTTCAATAGCTTCTTTTCCTTTACTCTTGACGGAGAAAAGGCATCTATGATAGTATAAAGTTTAGTTTCACAGATTACGGACCATTTGAAAGGGATAACGACTGTGGGGCACATTTTTTGTGCTCCTGTCGTTGTCCCTTTTTTGTGCACATATTAAAGAAAAGGAAGGAAAGAGACATGTATTTAATGATTGATAATTATGACTCATTTGTATATAATCTGAAAGCTTATTTTGAAGAGCTTGGAAAGGAAATTGCCGTCATCCGCTGTGACAAGATCACGCTGGAAGAGATTGAAGATATGCAGCCTTCCGGGATTATTCTCTCGCCAGGGCCAAAACGCCCGCAGGACGCGACGCTTTGCATCGATATTGTAGAAAAATTCCAAGAGAAAATACCGATACTTGGCGTCTGCTTAGGTCACCAGGTGCTAGGACTCTGCTCTGGTGCAACGGTGGAAAAAGGGATATTTCCGATCCATGGGAAAATCTCTGAGATTTCCAACAATGGGCTTCGTCTCTTCGCCGGTCTTCCGACGAAATTCAATGTAACAAGATATCATTCCCTCGTCGTAAATAAAGACACTATTTCCAATAACTACAGCATCGATGCCACAACCGCGGACGGTGTTGTCATGGGGATCTCTCATAAAACGCTTCCACTATACGGCGTACAGTTTCACCCGGAGGCAGTATGTACCGAATATGGACATGCACTTTTAAATAACTTTTGCAAAATCGCAGAGCAGCGAGGATAATGGAGGATTTTTTTCATGCAGAACACGAATACAATAATTAAAAAACTAGATATGTACATTCCGGCAGCTAAGATTTTTCAAGTACTGCCTTCCGAAGAAAATGCGATTTTTCTCGATTCTTCTCTTGTAAATGAGCTTGGTCACTATTCCATCATCGGCCGCAAACCTTATCTGAAGCTTGAAAAACGTGAAGATCGTTTTTATATTAATGATACAGAAGAAACCTCGATTTCTTTCGAAAAATTATCTGAGATCTTATCTGGATAAACAGAAAACTGCGAATTCTTCCCACCTGCCACTTGCGTCAGGTGCACTTGGATATTTTTCTTACGAATATGCCGTAGACTCATGGAATTCCATCTTCCACAAAGACACAATCTCTATTCCAGATGCAGTACTCATATTTTACGATGCATTTATTATTGAAGATTGTCACAAAAAAGAGAGTTACCTCATTACCAATGGAATTACCGAACCTGCTGATATACTTTTAAAAAATTGGAAGATGCCATTTTAAAAACAAGTGACAGTGAACCTGTAAAGCCTGTCAAAGAAAAATATCCGATCCAGGTTCATGCAAACTTTGAAAAAGAGGATTACAAAAAATCAATCAGCGATATGATCCACTACATTTACGAAGGAGACATTTATATCGCCAACATGACACAGCAACTGACGATTGAAAGCAAAAAAAGCACCACAGGATGTATTTTACGATCTCCGTAAAAAATAACCCTTCTCCCTTTGGTGGCTATTTGGATTTTGATCATTATCAGATTGTATGTGCTTCACCGGAGCGTTTTCTAAAACTCACTGACGGTCATGTAGAGACAAGACCGATCAAAGGGACCCGCAAAAGAGGAGAAACTGAAAAAGAGGATCTGCGTTTGCGAAAGGAACTGGAAAACTCTGAAAAAGATAAAAGTGAACTTCTTATGATTGTCGATCTGGAACGAAATGATCTGAATAAAATCTGCAAAAGTGGCAGCGTGAAAGTAACTGATTTATTTACCATCGAAGAATACGCAACAGTCTTTCATCTCGTATCCGGGATTGAAGGTGATCTGGCGGACGAGAAAAACTTTGCCGATCTTCTTATGGCGACATTTCCAGGTGGTTCTATTACTGGTGCACCAAAGTACCGCGCCATGGAAGTGATTGACGAACTGGAACATGGAAAGCGAAATCTTTACACCGGCTCGATTGGTTATCTTTCTCTGGATGGAAACTGTGATTTTAACATTGTCATCCGGACTGTCTTGCACGTGGACGGTCACTATCACTTAGGTGTCGGTGGCGGCATTACAGCGGAATCGGAGACAGAATTTGAATACGAAGAAACATTGCAGAAGGCAAAAGCTATCCTTGATGCCCTGCAGTAATATGGAAATGATAATACGAAAGGAAACGAACATGAATCTGCATATAGATGACGGAGTACAATTCGGATTGGGTGCCTTTGAGACGATCGCAGTGGAGAAAAACAAACCTGTTTTTCTTGAAAGACATTTACAAAGGCTTCAGCACGCAGCCGATGTATTTGACCTTGGAAATTTAGAAAACCGCCAGGTTACCGTAAATTCCATTGAAGATTATTTGAACAGTACTTATATTGAACATGGTGCACTGAAGATAATATTAACGAAAGAAAATGTCATTTTTCTGACCGAAAATCACCTTATACAAGTGCTCATTATGAAAATGGTTTTACTTCCGCAATAAGTAGCATAAGACGAAACGAAACATCCCCCTTCACGTTTCATAAAACGTTAAATTATGGCGATAATATTTTAGAAAAAAGAGCTGCCATAAATGCTGGCATCAATGAGAAAATCTTTCTGAACACGAAGGGTCAGATCTGTGAAGGCACAGTGAGCAACATTTTCTTTGTAAAGAAAAGAAACTCTATACGCCTACACTCTCCTGCGGCCTGCTACCGGGGAATCCTTCGGGCATACATACTGGAAACTTATGATGTCAAAGAGACCATCCTTTATCCGGAAGATCTTGTGACATTTGATGAGTGCTTTCTGACGAATTCACTGATGGGGATTATGCCTCTTTTTCAGATTGAAAATGTGGCTTTTAAAGAACGAACGGTAACAAATCAGCTTCGTAAATCTTATCTGGAAATGTATGTCAACCACCCGGGGATGTAACCATAGGCATGCTGTACCGCATGTAGATGCTTTTGCATCCAGCGAATGAGTACATTTAAACATAAAAAAGCCTCCAATCCAAAGTTAGATTAGAGGAGGAAATTAATTTTCTGGTATTTTATGTGACATGCTCCCACCACTTAAATCCCTGATTTTGAAGTGGGGGCTTCTTGCTCAATGGCTCTACTGAGCCAAGTATCTACAAGCTATCCTCGCGTGCCCCGCGATTCTTTTGCCCGGACACGGGCATGTTTTCTTATTATCCAATTGTCCGGATACGGACAGTTTATGCTGTCAACATCCTTCTTACCTCTTCACGGATGTTGATCGCTGCATTATGATCTCTGTCCATCTTATTTCCACACTCACAGTGATAGATATGCCTTTTCCAGATGAAGCTGGACATTTCCAGTGCCAGCGAATCTACTTCTTTCAGAAATGGATATTCCCTTTTATACATGGCCGGTGTGTTTTTTAACATTTTCTTTGTCTTTTCATACTCTCGAATCTTATCATCAAGCATCTGATTGTACAGAAAACGACAACAGCCAAATGTTTTGCCAAGAAGTATCTTCTGTTCTTCGGTCGGATAGATCCGGAAACGATATGCTATGTTCAATGCTTTTTCTCTCCCTGGGTTTCGATGTATTGACGGATCACTTCTACTGGAGTGCCTGCTACTGGCACTTTTATAAGCATTGATAAATTTACTAAGTTCTGTTCTCGGCTGCGCACGGAACATTATTACACTTCATTTTTAATACAAACATCCAATTTCTGATATGGTATCTCGATTCCTTCCTCATCAAATCGAATCTTAATCTCTTCATTTAACGCCCATTTGGTTGCTACATAATCAGATGTTGGAACCCAGCACCTGATCCCCATCATGACAGAGCTGTCTGCTAAACTGCTCACAAAGATATTAACTCCATCCTGATCAAGAATTCTTTTTTCATTTTTTGCTATGTCTGTAAGAATTCTTTTGACTTCTTTAATATCTGCATCATAAGAGATCCCAACTTCAATATCGATCAATCTTCGTTCCTGTTTTGTGTTGTTGATCAGATTTGAATTGCTTAACGTTCCGTTAGGAATGACGATCACTCGGTTATCAATTGTCTTAAGCTTTGTATAGAAAATATCCATCGCTGCAACTTCTCCTTCGCAGTCGGTTCCTGTTAATACGATGTAATCTCCTACCTGAAATGGTTTCAGGATTAATAGTAAAACTCCACCTGCTACATTAGAAAGTGTTCCTTGTAATGCTAAACCTACTGCTACACCTGCAGATCCTAATAATGCGATAAAAGAACTTACCTCTACCCCCATATGTGCAACTGCCATAAAAATTACAATACAACGCAATCCAATCCTTATGAAGGAGCAGGAAAATGAGATAACTCCATAATCGATCTCTGCCTTCTCAAGGGTTGTTTTTAACAATTTAATTAAGATCTTAATCAATTTAAATCCAATTGCAATGATCAAAAATGATACTATAACTTTTCCTATGATACTCATTGCAATTTCCAGATATTTTTCTAAAAACTGATTCCAGTTAATCTTGCCCAAGTCCACTACTGCGAACATCGCTTGTATTTGTGCTAACATAAACTCTCCTCTTTTTTTCTTGTGTTTCTTTTGATATCCATTTCACAAATATGCTTAACATGAAAGAAACACGTATTTCTACGTGTTTCTTATCATAGCAAGTTTATCTATTCATTACAATACTTATTTTTTTGTAATATATCCTTTTGCTTTTAATGTCTCAGCACATAAAACAGCTCCACCTGCTGCTCCACGAACTGTGTTATGAGAAAGTCCTACAAATTTGTAATCGTATACAGTGTCTTCTCTTAAACGTCCAACAGAGATTCCCATTCCATTTTCGTAATCAACATCTTCTCTTACCTGTGGGCGGTTATCTTCTTCTAAGTACTGGATCATCTGTTTTGGAGCACTTGGAAGTTCTAATTCCTGTGGAAGTCCGCTGAAGTTTACTAATTTCTCGATCAACTGTTCTTTTGTTGGTTTCTTCTTGAATTTAACGAAGACTGCTGCTGTATGTCCGTTTAATACTGGTACACGGATACACTGTGTTGTGATCACTGGTGTTTCAGCTTTCACGATCACACCGTCTTCAATATGTCCCCATAAACGAAGAGGCTCCTGTTCGCTCTTTTCTTCTTCTCCACCGATGTATGGAATGATGTTTCCTTCCATCTCTGGCCAATCTTTGAAAGTTTTTCCTGCTCCAGAAATTGCCTGATATGTTGTAGCAACAACTTCATATGGTTCAAATTCTTTCCATGCTGTTAAAACTGGTGCATAACTCTGGATAGAGCAGTTAGGTTTTACTGCTATGAAACCTTTTGTTGTTCCTAAACGTTTCTTCTGGCTTTCGATCACTTCGAAGTGTTCTGGGTTGATCTCAGGTACTACCATTGGTACATCTGGTGTCCAGCGGTGAGCACTGTTGTTAGATACAACTGGTGTTTCTGTTTTTGCATAGTCTTCTTCGATCTTTTTGATCTCGTCTTTAGACATATCTACTGCACTAAATACAAAATCTACGTGAGAAGCAACTTCTTCTACTTCATAACGTTTTTTACGACATAGATTTTACTGTTTCTGGCATTGGAGTATCCATTTTCCAACGTCCACCAACTGCTTCTTCATATGTCTTTCCAGCAGAACGAGGGCTTGCTGCTAATGTTGTAACTTCAAACCATGGATGATTCTCAAGTAATGAAATAAAACGCTGTCCACCATTCCAGTTGCACCTAAATACCAACTCTTAATTTTTCACTCATTTTTTCTCTCCTATAGTACACGAACACGAACGACTCCGTCGATCTGTTCCATTTTCTTGATTGTCTCTTCTGTTGGTGCTTTCTTTTCCATGTCAACATAGAATAAGCCCATTCACCTTTGGATTTATTCAACATATTGGAAATGTTATGTCCATCTGCTGCCAAGATCGCTGTTAACTGACCGATCATATTTGGAAGATTCTTATGATGTACTGTAATACGAGCTGCTCCACTTGCTTCTCCAAGATCACAGTTTGGATAGTTTACTGAATTGACAATATTACCATTCTCTAAATAATTCATCAACTGATCCACTGCCATCTCTGCACAATTTTCTTCTGATTCTTCTGTAGATGCTCCTAAGTGTGGAATTGTGATCACTTTATCTACTCCAGCGATTTCTGCACTTGGGAAATCTGTTACATAATGTTTTACTTTTCCTGATGCTAATCCTTCGATCACTGCCTGATTATCAACAAGTTCTCCTCTGGCGAAGTTTAATAATGTAACTCCGTCTTTCATCTTATCGATAGCTTCTTTGTTAATCATTCCTTTTGTAGAATCCATGTATGGAACGTGAATTGTAATATAATCACATGTCTCAAATAATTCGTCAATGGAAGCGATATGTTTTACCATTCTTGATAAGCTCCATGCAGAACGTACGGATACGTATGGATCATATCCATAAACTTTCATTCCAAGACGATTGCAGATATTTGCTACTAAAACACCGATTGCTCCAAGTCCGATAACTCCGATACTTTTTCCTTTTAATTCGTTACCTGCATACTGTTTTTTCTGTTTCTCAACAAGTTTTGCAAGGTTCTCTTCGGATGCATTTTCCTTAACCCAGTTATATCCACCGATGATATCACGAGATGCAAGTAAAAGTCCTGCAACAACAAGTTCTTTTACACCATTGGCATTCGCTCCTGGTGTGTTGAATGCTACGATTCCCTTCTTTGCATATTCATCTAATGGAATATTGTTAACTCCTGCTCCAGCTCTTGCAACTGCAAGAAGGCTTTCTGGAACTGCAAGATCGTGCATAGCTGCACTTCTTACTAAAACTGCATCTGCTTTATCTAAGTCATCGATCACTTTAAAATCTTCTGTAAATAAATCTAGTCCTTTACTTGCGATCGGGTTTAAGCATTTTACTGTATACATGGCTCCTCCTTATTTGTTCTCTTCTTCAAACTTCTTCATAAATGCTACTAATTTCTCAACACCTTCTTTTGGCATTGCGTTATAAATACTTGCACGCATTCCACCAACTGTACGATGTCCTTTTAGGTTCTCAAATCCTGCTTCTTTTGCTTCAGCTACAAATTTGGCATCCAGATCTTTGTCTCCTGTTACAAATGGAACGTTCATTAAAGAGCGGTCTTCTTTCACAACTGTTCCTTTAAACATTTCACTCTGGTCTAAGAAATCATATAAGATTTTTGCTTTTTCTTCGTTACGTTTCTTCATTGCAGTAAGTCCACCCTGGTCCTTTAACCATTTGAAGACTTTTCCACAGATATAGATTCCGTAGCATGGAGGTGTGTTATACAGTGAATCTGCATCTGCCTGTGTTTTCCATTTTAACATGGTTGGTGTTCCTTCTAACACATCATCTGTAATCAGATCTTCACGTACGATACAAACTACAACTCCTGCTGGTCCAACATTTTTCTGTACTCCAAAATAGATCACTCCAAAGTCTTCTACATTAACTGGCTCAGATAAAATGCAGGAAGACATATCTGCAACAAGGATTTTACCTTTTGTATTTGGAATCTGCTGATATTTTGTTCCATAGATCGTGTTGTTATAGCATACATATACATAATCTGCATCTTCTGATACAGGAAGGTCAGAACAATCTGGAATATATGTATATGTTTTATCTTCTGATGAAGCTAAAATGTTTGCTTTTCCATATCTGGAAGCTTCCTGGTATGCTTTCTTTGCCCACTGTCCTGTGATGATGAAATCTGCAACTTTGTTCTTCATCAGATTCATAGGGATCGCTGAAAACTGCTGGGATGCTCCACCCTGAAGGAATAATACTTTGTAATTATCAGGGATGTTCATTAATTCTCTTAAGTCTGCTTCTGCAGTTTTGATGATATCATCAAACATCTTGGATCTGTGGCTCATCTCCATAACAGACATTCCACATCCTCTGTAATCAAGCATTTCCTCTGCTGCTTCTTTTAACACTTCTTCCGGAAGTACTGCCGGTCCAGCTGAAAAGTTGTATACTCTTGCCATTTCTTTTCTCTCCTTTATATGAAAATAAATTAAAAATTACCTTGCCTGCGCCTCAAGATCCGATTTATCAAATGCATCTTCAATAGAACCTCCTGGATTAACCATCGGCCATACTTTGTCATCTAAATCAATATGACAATCGAGAACTACTGGTTCTCCTGCATTTAAAGCTTCTTTGAATGCATCTTTGAATTGTTCGATATCCGTGATCTTCTTAGCTTGCACCCCAAGTCCTTCTGCAACTTTCACAAAGTCTACTTTGTCCTGAAGTGTTGTATACGAATATCTTTCTTCATAAAACAGATCTTGCCACTGTCTTACCATTCCTAACACGCTGTTATTGATAATAACTTCGATCACTGGAATGTTGTATCGCGAGGCTGTCGCAAGCTCATTTAAATTCATACGGAAACATCCATCTCCTGCAATGTTTACTACGATCTTATCTGGATTACCAACTTTGGCTCCAAGGCTGGCTCCAAGACCGTATCCCATTGTTCCAAGACCACCAGATGTCAAGAATTTACGTGGTTTATCATATTTATAAAACTGAGCGGCCCACATCTGATGCTGTCCAACTTCCGTTGTAATGACTGCCTCACCTTTTGTAATATCATAAATCGCTTCCATGATCTCAGGACATGTTAATCGTCCTTTATCATAAGTTAATGGATACTTTTCTTTATATTCTTTGACCGTATCAAGCCACTCTTTGTGTTCCTGGGCTTCTAAACGGCGATTGATCACTGTTAATACTGCTTTTACATCTCCGATGATAGAAGCTGATACACAAATATTCTTGTTGATCTCGACTGGGTCAACATCAATCTGTAAAATCTTTGCATTCTTTGCAAATGTTTTTGGATTTCCTAAAACTCGGTCACTAAATCTTGTTCCGACTGCGATCAGAAGGTCACAGTGAGATACTCCAAGATTTGATGCTTTTGTTCCGTGCATTCCAAGCATTCCACTATAGCGTTCATCCGTACCATTAAATGCTCCTTTTCCCATGAGGGTATCGCATACTGGTGCATCTACTTTCTCTGCAAATTCTTTTAATTCATCTGCTGCATCAGAGATCACAGCTCCACCACCAACTAAGATATATGGTCGTTTTGCTTCTCTGATCATGCTGATCGCGTTCTGGATATCTACTTCTTTGATATATTCACTGGAACGTATGATCTTCGCTGGTTTGTATTTTTCATATAGGGTCGTTGTTGCTGTCACATCTTTTGGAATATCGATCAAAACAGGTCCTGGTCTTCCTGTCTTTGCAATTCTAAATGCTCTTCGGATCGTGTCTGCAAGTTCTTCTATATTCTTTACAATAAAGTTATGCTTTGTGATCGGAATTGTGACTCCGGAAATATCAACTTCCTGGAAGCTGTCCTTTCCAAGAAGGCTGACTCCTACGTTACATGTGATCGCAACAACTGGCACTGAATCCATATTCGCTGTTGCAAGTCCTGTAACGATATTTGTCGCTCCCGGTCCACTGGTTGCAAAGCACACTCCGACTTTTCCTGTAGATCTTGCATATCCATCTGCTGCATGAGAAGCTCCCTGCTCATGAGATGTCAGGATATGTGTAAAATCCTTTTTCTGTTTATATAATTCATCATAAATGTTTAAGATTGCTCCGCCTGGATACCCAAAAACGGTATCCACGCCTTGCTCTTTCAAACATTCTAAAACAATCTGAGCACCTGTCAATTGTTTCATCATTTGATCCTCTTTTCTTACTTAATTACTGTTTGATTTCTAAAACTGCTCCGCGGTTTCCAGATGTAACTAACGATGCATATCTTGCAAGATAACCTGTTGTAACCTTAGGTGTTCTAGGTTCCCAGTTTTCTTTTCTCTTTGCTAATTCTTCGTCAGAAACTTTTACATTTAATGTATTGGCATCGATATCAATTGCAATAATATCTCCTTCTTCTACTAATGCAATCGGTCCTCCAACTGCTGCTTCTGGAGAAACATGTCCGATACAAGCTCCTCTGGAAGCTCCAGAGAATCTTCCATCTGTGATCAGGGCTACGCTTGATCCAAGTCCCATACCCATGATCGCTGATGTAGGATTTAACATCTCTCTCATACCTGGTCCACCTTTTGGTCCTTCATAGCGGATCACTACGACATCCCCTGGTTTAATATCTCCACCTTTGATCGCCTTGATCGCATCTTCTTCACAATCAAAGACTCTGGCTGGTCCTTCCATCTTAAGCATCTCAGGAGCAACTGCAGAACGTTTTACAACACCTGAATCTGGTGCTAATTTCCTTTTAATACAGCAATTCCACCAGTCTGGCTGTATGGATCGTCAATCGGACGAATAACTTCTGGATTCTTGTTTACGCATCCTTCAATGTTCTCTGCTACTGTCTTACCTGTTGCAGTGATAAGATCTGTATGCAAGAAGATTCTTCTTATTTAATTCATTCATAACAGCATAAACTCCACCAGCTTCATTTAACTCTTCAATATATGTATGTCCTGCTGGTGCAAGATGACATAAGTTTGGAGTTCTACTTACTGATCTCATTTGCCTTCTCAAGATTCAGATCAACACCTGCTTCATGTGCGATTGCTGGTAAATGAAGCATACTGTTTGTACTGCATCCAAGTGCCATATCAACCGTTAAGGCATTCTCAAACGCTTTCTCTGTTAAGATATCTCTTGGGCGGATATTCTTCTCTAATAATTCCATAACCTTCATACCTGCATGTTTTGCAAGACGGATTCTTTCAGAATATACAGCTGGAATTGTTCCATTTCCCTGTAATCCCATACCAAGAACTTCTGTTAAACAGTTCATAGAGTTTGCTGTGTACATACCGGAACATGATCCACATGTAGGACATGTTTTGTTTTCAAATTCATCTAATTCTTCTTTTGTGATCTTACCTGCTGCATAAGATCCAACAGCCTCAAACATGCTTGATAAGCTTGTTTTACATCCTTTTACACGTCCGGCAAGCATTGGTCCGCCACTGACGAACACTGTGGGTACATTAACACGTGCAGCGGCCATTAATAGTCCTGGTACATTCTTATCGCAGTTTGGAACCATAACTAAAGCATCAAACTGATGTGCTAATGCCATACATTCTGTAGAATCAGCGATCAGATCTCTTGTCACCAGTGAATATTTCATTCCAACATGTCCCATGGCAATTCCATCACATACTGCGATCGCTGGGAATACAACTGGTGTTCCACCTGCCATAGCAACTCCAAGTTTTACTGCATCTACGATCTTGTCAATATTCATATGCCCTGGCACGATCTCATTATACGAACTTACGATTCCGACCAATGGCTTTCTCATCTCTTCTTTTGTGAAACCTAATGCGTTAAATAACGATCTTTGAGGTGCAAATGCTTCTCCCTCTGTAAATGTATTACTCATAAAACTAACCTCCTAGTATAATATATCTCATTCTATCTATGGTGAGCATCGAATTCTTATTTGATCTGATCAATGATCAGCTGTCCCATTTCTTTACATCCGACTTTCTTCATTCCATCTGACATAATGTCAACTGTTCTGTATCCATCTGCTAAAACTGCTTTGACTGCTTTTTCGATCTCATCTGCTTCTTTATCTAAATCAAATGAATACGAAGCATCATAGCTGCGGAAAGAATTGTTGCGATTGGGTTTTGCAATATCCTGTCCTGCGATATCCGGAGCTGATCCGTGGCTTGGCTCATATAATCCAAACTTACCTTCTGCAAGACTTGCGGATGATAACATTCCAATAGAACCTGTGATCATACTTGCTTCATCTGATAAAAATATCTCCAAAACATATTCTCTGTTAAGATCACATCAAACTGACGTGGATTATTAACTAACTGCATTGCACAGTTATCAACTAACATATGTTCATATGTAGCATCTTCGTAGTCCTTGGCTACTTCTTCTACAACTGTTCTCCATAATCTGGAAGAATCAAGTTACATTTTGCCTTTAATCAACACTTGATCACATGATTTTTTACGTTTTCTTGCAATGTCAAATGCTTTGATCGCAATTCTTCTGATTTCATTTTCATTGTAAGATAATGTATCAACGGCTGTTCTTACACCATCAATTTCTTCTGTATGTCTTTCTCCAAAGTAAAGACCACCTGTTAATTCTCTCATGATGACCATATCAAATCCATCACCGATCACTTCATCACGAAGTGGGCATGCTTTCTTTAATTCATCATATAAGTATGCTGGTCTGATGTTAGCAAATAATCCAAGAGATTTACGAAGTTTTAATAAGCCTGCCTCAGGTCTTAACTGTGCTGGAAGTTTATACCATGGAGATGTACTTGTATTTCCACCGATCGAACCCATTAATACTGCATCACTCTTCTTAGCAATCTCTAAAGCTTCCTCTGTTAATGGTTCTCCATGAACATCAATGGATGCTCCACCCATCAGTATCTGTGTATAAGAAAATGTATGTCCATACTTTTCTCCTACAGCATCTAAAACTCTCATTGCTTCTGTGACGATCTCTGGCCCGATCCCGTCACCTTTAATGACTGCTAAATTACAATTCATATCTTCTTCCTCATTTCTTCTTGATATTACTTATGTCTGTCAATGAATTGGCAGATTAATTTACCCTAAAACTACTAATGCGATAAATGCTCCGATACAGCTTGCACATGCAACTGTAACAATATTTTTTTTATTATATGCAAAAATCATCGCAATTGCAAATCCAATTGTCGATGCGATCAAATTTCCTGTCGCATAAAACACTGCTGGCATGATCATTGCTGCCAGTACTGCATATGGAACATAGTATAAAAATGATCGAAAAAATCTATTCTCTATCTTCTTCTGTATTGCAACCAATGGGATGACTCGTATTAGATATGTAGAAACTGCTGTGACTGCAATATAAACTAATAATCTGCTAAGATTCATGAGTCTCCTCCTCTTCTACTGGGAATAAAATTGCTCCAAATGTTGCTGCGATCAAGGTACAAATGATGATCACGAACCCACTGGATATAAAAGATAACGCTTTGATATATTTAAATAATAAACTAACGATCATGGAAAGAATGATCACGATAGTTATATGCTTATCTTGTCTGGCTGGTGGGATGATAATCCCGATCAACATTCCATAAATTGCAAGTCCAAGTGCATTCCTTAAGATCAATGGTAATAATGTATTGGCCGTCGCTCCTAAAAGAGTTCCAATGGTCCAGCTGATCCATGGAATTGACATCAAAGCATAAAAATATCTGGGCGTAATCTCATGTCTCCCCGCACAGGATACTGCAAAAATCTCATCCGTTACCATAAATGCCATTGAGATCCGATTCCACAATGTCGACTTCTCACTTAATTTCTGTCCGATCGCAATTGACATGATCGAATATCTTAAATTAATAATGATCTGTGATAAAACTAATTCCACCAAAGATCCTCCTGCCGTCATTGTTATGATCGCTGCAAACTGTCCTGCAGAAGTTACACAGGTTGCTGAGATCAAAGTAAGTGCCCATACAGGAATTCCCTTAGACGCTCCTGAAATTCCAAATGCAAACGAAACAGCCACATATGCTAGTCCGATTGGAATTCCATCAATTAATCCTCTTCGAAATTCATTGTCTGATTTCATTATCTGCTCCTATAGTTCAAAATAATTCGATTCCTGTAAAAATATAGAAAATTTCCCCCCAAAAATCGAGCTTATATATTAGAATACCACATTCTTAGACAGATTGGAAACTATTTTTCATTTTATAAAAGAATTCTTTTCAACTTTTCAGAAATTTCACAACATTCTAACCTAATCTCGCAGAAAATATGTTCTCGTTGAAAAACTACACAAAACATATTATAATGACACTAACGATCGACAATGAATATGAGGGGTATTATATATGAACAAAAAACAAATTTTATGTACTGGATTATCTCTTGCACTTCTTCTATCAAGTGTAATAACCACACCAGCTTCTATAGCTGCAGGGAAATATTTTAAGATTCAGTACATACATTCTAAGAAAAAAGTCAAAAAGAAAGCCATCAATGCCAGATATAATAATAAGGTTATAAGTACAAAAATTCCAGGATATATTGAAGGTTCTACTTCTATGTATTCTGCATACTGGATCTTCGGTCACTGTTCTTCTCTTGGAACAAAATATTCATATTCAAGTTCCAAAAAAAGAGTTACATTACAACGAAATTCTCAGAAACTTGTGATGACTTTAAACAGCAGAACAGCTACCTTGAATGGGAAGAAATTCACCCTTCCATCTGCACCTCGAAAAATCCGTTATATCGCAAAAAAGAAAAATTATATCATGGTTCCCGGAGATATCGTTGCAAAAAAACTAGGCTTAAATTATTCATGGAACAATCGTCTGTTATCAGGAGTGATCTCAAAGGGCAGTACTAATAAACCTGCTCCTTCCACTCCATCAAATACA
>ENA-OQBV01000513-OQBV01000513.1-human-gut-metagenome-genome-assembly--contig:-NODE-513-length-21743-cov-4.141377_pt1 | contig 21743 bp, 20 predicted proteins | sample MGYA00242750_ERZ504559 | MGnify/ENA primary metagenome ERZ504559 (study PRJEB26092, sample SAMD00036230) | human gut metagenome | host: Homo sapiens | study: EMG produced TPA metagenomics assembly of... | reverse complement strand
TTCCAGCCATAAACAGAAAGATGATCTGGAACGACAGATTGATAATGTTAAGACATATCTTCTGGCAAAAGGACAGCCATTTGAGATAATAAGTGATATCGGTTCCGGAATTAATTATAAGAAAAAAAGGACTTCAGGAATTGATCAGGCGAATATCTCAAAATCAGGTTGAAAAGGTTGTTGTTTTATATAAAGACCGGCTATTGCGATTTGGTTTTGAGTTGATAGAATATATCGCTTCACTTTATAATTGTGAGATTGAGATTATTGATAATACTGAAAAATCCGAACAGCAGGAACTTGTTGAAGATCTGGTTCAGATAATCACAGTATTCAGTTGCAAATTACAAGGAAAACGAGCGAATAAAGCCAAGAAACTTATCCGGGAACTGATACAGGAGGAAGTAGATGGTAAAAGCCATAAAAGTAATGTTGATACCAAACAATGTACAGAAAACTAAGATGTTTCAGTACGCAGGTGCTTCAAGATTTGCTTATAACTGGGCTTTGGCAAGGGAAATAGAAAACTATGAAAAAGGCGGAAAATTCATTTCAGATGCAGAACTCAGAAAAGAATTTACAAAGCTTAGACATTCTGATGAATACGCATGGTTATTGAGTATTTCAAATAATGTAACCAAACAGGCAATCAAAGATGCCTGTACTGCTTATAAGAACTTTTTCAGGGGTTTGCAGAAATTCCCAAGATTCAAGTCAAAAAAGAGATCAATGCCGAAGTTCTATCAGGATAATATTAAGATACAATTCAGTAATACTCATGTTAAGTTTGAAGGATTTTCTTCGAGCAGGAAAAGAAATAAACAAAAACTAAATTGGGTAAGACTTGCAGAGCATGGTCGTATTCCTACAGATGCTAAATACATGAATCCGAGAATATCTTTTGATGGGTTGAACTGGTGGATCAGCGTATGTGTGGAATTTCCTGATTGCATAGAAAAACTTAATGATGATGGGATTGGTATAGATCTAGGAATCAAAGATCTGGCTATTTGCTCTGATGGAGCTAAGTATAAGAACATCAATAAGAGTCAGAAAGTAAAGAAACTAGAAAAACAGAAACGCAGATTACAGCGTAGTATCTCTCGCTCTTACGAGAAAAATAAGAAAGGAGAAAGTTACTGCAAAACAAATAATGTAATCAAAAAGGAAAAACTTTTATTAAAACGAAATCACAGATTAACAAATATCCGTAAGAACTATTTGAATCAGACTACATCTGAAATTGTAAGTCGAAAACCAAGATTTATTTGTATTGAAGATTTGAATGTTAGTGGAATGATGAAAAATAGACATTTATCAAAAGCAGTTCAGAATCAGGGGTTTTTTGAGTTTAGAAAGCAGCTTGAACACAAGTGCAGGGATAAAGGGATCCAGCTTATTGTGGCTGATCGGTTTTATCCATCATCAAAGCTTTGCAGTTGCTGTGGAAACATTAAAAAAGACTTGAAATTATCTGACAGAATTTATAAATGTGATTGTGGAAATGTCATTGATAGAGATTTTCAGGCATCTATAAATCTCAAGGCTTATGGAGAAAGAGTTGCAAGCTAACACTAAAACGTTAGTGCAAATATGTACGGGTATGTTAATCCGGAATTTACGCCTATGGAGAGTACAAGAACTTGTGAGTAGATAGATATTTATATCATCAAAAACATACTCGTTGAAGTAGGAATGAAACATAGAAGTTTATAACTTTTTATAAGTTTTCAGTAACGGAGCATTCATATGAAATACGACTTCACTTCCATCATTGACCGACATGGCAGAGATTCCATCGCAGTAGACGGCCTGAAGGGCGATGGTTTCTCTCCTGCCCCGCCGAAGGAGGGCTTCGATGCCATCCCAATGTGGGTAGCAGACATGAACTTTCCTACTGTACCTACCATACAGCAGGCGATCATCGAACGGGCCAGTCACCCGGCCTTCGGTTACTTCGAAGCCCCGCCGGAATATTATAAAGCCATCATCCGCTGGCAGGAAACACGCCACGGTGTCACCGGTCTGAAGCCCAGGCACATTGGCTACGAAAATGGCGTTCTGGGCGGAGTTATCAGTGCACTGAACTGCATCTGCTCCCGCGGTGATAACGTCCTGGTCCACAGCCCGACATACATAGGCTTCACCTCAAGCCTGAAAAACAACGGCTACGAGGCCGTACATTCTCCGCTGGTAAGGGATGAAAACGGCATATGGAGAATGGATTATGCAGACATGGAAAAACAACTCCGTGAAAAGAAGATCCACGCTGCCATTCTCTGCAATCCACACAATCCCTGCGGACGCGTGTGGGAACGCCGGGAGCTGGAAAAAGCCATGGAGCTGTACCGAAAATATGATGTCTACGTCATCTCAGACGAGATCTGGTCTGACCTCATCCTGAATGGCCATAAGCATATCCCCAGCCAGTCCATCAGCGAAGATGCCCGCCAGCGTACAGCGGCCTTCTACGCTCCATCCAAAACCTTTAATCTGGCAGGACTTGTTGGCAGCTATCACATTGTATACAACAGCTGGTGGCGGGATCGTATTTTGAAGGAGTCCAGTCTGAGCCATTATAATATGATGAATGTTCTGTCCATGCACGCTCTGCTTGGCGCTTATCAGCCTGAAGGCTATGAATGGACCGATGAACTATGCGAAGTACTAAGCGGAAATGTAAGCTTTGCCTGTGATTACATTGACCGGCACTTTAAGGGTGTCAACGTTTCCAGACCGGAAGGCACCTACATGCTCTTTGCCGACTGCACCGGCTGGTGTACTGCCCATGGCAAAACAATCGAAGATGTGGAAAAAGCCTGCTGGGATGTCGGCGTTGCCGTCCAGGACGGCAGGATGTTTTTCGGTCCCTGTCACCTGAGAATGAATCTGGCCTCACCCCGTTCCCGCATAGAAGAAGCCTTCCGTCGAATGGATCGGTACGTCTTCAACAGGTAAAAATCCACTCTGCCATTCATTACAATCTATGCTATAATAGAGCTCATAACATCAGCGTTCCATCCTGTCACTTTCCGGAACGCTGTAAACAGGAGGAAATCAATATGGATATTAAAGAGGAAATCCACGCATTATCAGAAGAAATGCTCACAAATCTTGGCAGACTGGTTGCCATTGACTCCCAGCTCGGTACCCCTTCCGAGGGAAAGCCATTTGGTGAGGGTCCTGCAAAAGCCCTGGAAGAGGGACTGAAGATTGCCGAAGAGCTTGGCTTTAAAACCGTAAACCTGAATAACTACTGCGGTTATGCCGAAATGGGTGAGGGCGATGAGATCGTCGGCATCGCCGGTCATCTGGATATCGTTCCTGTAGGCGGAGACTGGACCTACGATCCGTTCCGCCTTACCCGTGAAGACGATCATGTATACGGCCGCGGGACCACTGATGACAAAGGCCCTATCCTGGAAGCGCTCTATGCCATGAAGCTTCTCCGCGACCACGGCGTGAAGCTGAACAAAAGAGTCCGCCTGATCATGGGCTGCAACGAGGAAACAGGTTCCAGATGTATGGATCACTACAATCAGGTAGCAGAAGAGCTTTCCTGCGGTTTCACACCGGATGCCAGCTTCCCGTGTATCCACGGTGAAAAAGGTCAGCTTGCCATGATCGCCTGCTCAAAAAACACCCGGATCATCTCCATGAACGGCGGTTTTGTATCCAATGCAATGTGTGACACCTGTACAACCGTTGTTCCCGATGAGGACGGTCTGAAGGAAAAGCTGGAATCCGCACTTTCCCGGACGAAGCTCCAGGAATATAAGGTAACCGAAGAAAATGGTGAGCTCACCATCTACGCCAAAGGTATTCCGGCTCATGCCAGCACTCCCCATCTCGGTGTCAATGCTGCAGGAGTAACCTTTGAATGTCTGGCAAAAGCAGGCTTTGAAGATGACTTTGTGGAATTCTATAACTCCCATATCGGCACTGCATGTGACGGCTCCGGCATTGGTCTGAAATTTGCAGATGAATACGGCGATCTGACGTTATGCAACGGAATCGTCAAAACAGAAAACGGTGTCATTTCCTGTACCATCGATATCCGTGTTCCGGTAACTCTTAATGAGACCGATATCCGCAGAATGTGCCAGGACAGACTGGAAGATAAAAACGGCCGTATTGAGATCACAAATATTGTTGCCCCGTTATTCTTCCCAAGAGAATCTCCGCTGGTAAATGCTCTTTACAAAGCGTACACAGATGTGACTGGCGATACCGAACACAAACCAATGGTCATCGGAGGCGGCACTTACGCAAAATCCCTCAAAAACATCATAGCCTTCGGACCTGAAAAAGAGGGAATTGACTACCGCATCCACGGAGCCGATGAATTTATCCTGGTCTCCGGCATGGAAGAAGCAGTCCTGATCTATATGGAAGCGATCAAAAATATGCTTGCAATCTGAAATCAGGAGGATAAGAAATCATGAGTACAAAAGCTGAACACGCTACAAAATTACACGAGAATGGCTGTAACTGTGCACAGGCAGTTGCCTGTTCTTTCTGCCAGGAATTTGGCATCGATGAAAACGAGATGTTCCGTATTGCCGAGGGCTTCGGCCTTGGAATGGGTGTTATGGAAATGTGCGGTGCTCTTTCCGGTATGGCTATGATCATCGGACTTTCCAACAGCCGCGGAAATACCGAAGAAGGTTCCGGCTCCAAAGGTGACACTTACAAAAAGCTCCGCACCTATATCCAGAAATTCAAAGAAAAAAACGGTTCCTGTATCTGCCGTGAATTAAAAGGTGTAGAAACAGGCAAGGTTCTCTGCAGCTGCCCGCAGTGTATCACCGATGCGGTTGCTCTTACAGAAGAATATCTTGCGGAAAACAGATAATCTCATAAAATAAAACAGCAGAATTGTATATTCCCTGTAATCCTGGGACATACAGCTCTGCTGTTTTCTGTTTCTATTCGCTTTTCACTGTCAGATCCTTCACCCATCTGTATTTCTTATAATTCAGGTACACAGCCGGGATCTTTACAACTTCATCCAGACTGATGAGCTTTCTGGTAAAAATGCCGGCGCTCTTTTATTTTCCATTTATTTTTGCCCACGCCTCTTCGTCAAACTTACGGTCTTTCACGCTTTTCTATTTCATCTCGATCTTAAACAGTCTGGCCGCTTTTTCCTGTGGCATCTTCACTACAAGATTTCCATTTTCGATCTTATATCCGCACATCTCTTCCTTCGGATAGATCACGGATACTCTGCGGACCTGCTCTGCATTTTCCAGCGGGATCACTGCTTCTGTTGTTCCCGGTGTCCATACCGAAAGATAGGTATTCTTCTCTGCTTTCACTCCGTAAGCAAGAACTTCAGATTTCAGATTTCCAAAACCAAGCGGGAAGAACGGCACGCCGTCACGGACTTCCTCACGGATCTCCTTATACAGGGAGATTCCCTCCTTCATACGGTTCATGGAATTTTCGCCCAGCTTCCATACCATACCGCTGATATATGGGCGGAGAAGCATACCATTTACTACATTGTAGATCACATGCTCTTCTTCATCCTCATACGGATATACCCACATACCACCCTGCTCCGGAGTTACCGCACTGGCTACATTGGCAGCGATATTGGCATTGTAGAGATAATCTGTCTGATCACTGGTAGACTGCAGGCTTAAGATCTTCAGCATACCATAATCCATACGCTGTCCGCCGGAACCGCAGTTCTCCACAACAAGCTCCGGATGATCCCGGAAGATTTCCTCATACCACTGGTGAAGACATTCATAATGCTCACGGATGGCATCTGCACAGCTGTCACTGTTCAGATCACTTCCATATCCCATGGTTACGTTATAGTCCACTTTAAAGTACTCTACACCGTAATCATTGATCAGCCTGTCTACTACATCACGGCAATATTTCCGTACCTCCGGATTGCGGAAATCCAGCATATAGCGTTTATTGTCAATGTGGCGTTTTCCATGACGACAGACAAACCAGTCATCCGGAAGCTTGTTTGCCAGTTCGCAGGCAACTCCCATAACCTCGATTTCCAGCCAGAGTCCCATTTTCAGGCCTTTACTGTGTGCATGATCGCAGACTTCTTTCAGACCATTGGGGAATCTTCCGGATGCTTCTTTCCATTCCCCGACACGGTCCCACCAGAATCCGTCGTCATACCAGCCTGCATCCAGGCAGTAATATTCGCATCCGAGCTCTGCTGCCTTGTCAATGATGGAAAGCTCCCGCTCCGTTGTAGGGTCTCCCATCAGGCAGTTCATATAATCATTAAATACCACGTTCAGCTTCTCATCGTCCGTATTCGGTCTGCGTACTTTTCTCCGATATCTGGTCAGTGCCGCTGCTGCCGGATTCAGGCCACCTTTTACAACCGCTGCCCCTGCCGGAACGGTTGTAAAGCTTTCTCCCGGTTTCAGATTCTTATACCAGCCATGCTCCTGCTCTGTGGCGCCGCTTAAGGCAAGATACAGATTTCCGCCCTGTGCAGAGCCATATTCTGCCAGCCACTGTCCGGAGCTTTCAATCTGGAAAATATACGTCTCCCCTGTTTCTCTGTCCTCGGCAATTCCCATGGGAAGATACTCACAGGTAGACCCGGTGCCCTTTCCACTGTAACAATAACGGTTCAGGCCATATCCCTGATGATTGAAGCCATCTACGACCATTCCGTTTAAATTCAGCGTTTCTGCATCGTATTTCTGCCACTGTGCCTCACAGCACCAGCTGTTAAACGGCACATAGATATCTGTTTTTTTATAATAAGGCTTCTCGCCGCCTCTGGAGATTCCCTGATACATAAAAGAAGAAACATAGGTCAGCCCCTGCTCCTCGCTTCCCTCGTTGATGATCTCTGTCCAGGTCTGTACTGCCGGCACTCCGTCAAACAGGCGCATATGATATACTGCCTTCAGCTTTTCCGGGGAAATCATTACGATCTCCAGCTCTTTTCCGCCGGCCTGTGCCTTCAGCTCATGGTTCTCATAAACGAAATCCACAGAGGACTGATTGATGTTGTTTTTGTAGGCATGCATGTTTAAGCTTCCTGTGCCGCTTCTGTGGATCTCAACAGCCGGATAACAAATATCCTCCTTCGGCTCCATGACTGCTTTTTTTACTTCCTGTGAAGAAAAATCTGCCAGCTCTACCACGCCGTTTTCCCGGATACGAAACTGGATATCCAGGCCATTCTCATGTAATTCGATCATTTTCATGTTTTCATTTTTATAGCTCATAGAAAATACCCTCCGTTTTTCTGATTCTGATCACAGTATAATATCTGTTTTTTTATAAGGTGACAGGTATCATCCCCTGAATGTAAAAATGCAATATATTGTCGTATTTATTTTTGCGTGATATACTGTTTGCTGACAGTAAAGAGTACAGTCAGTCAGACATGTAGGGCGATTTAATCGAATATCTGCATCTGTCCGACTCGCAATTTACAGCTGAAATATTTACATTCCGCTTCGCAGCATACTCAGGAGGTTTTTTCATGCCAGATATTTTCCAGGACTCTTCCCGATATTTCCATATTTCTGCTTTTTATGCTCTCTCCCTGCCTTATTATCATATGGAGCATCACACACATTCCAGCTATGAGATCATGTATATCACCTCCGGTTCCTGCCGGGTTTTCTGCCTGGATGGCACACAGGACACGGAATTCCCACTGAAATCCGGGCAATTTATCTTTATCCGGCCGGATGTACCTCACAGGCTGGAGATTCCGGATGGTTTTCCCTGCTCGATCCTGAATCTGGAATTTTCCCTTACTCCCGAAAAAAGTCCGGTTGCTCTGGAGCTTCTCCTGAAAAAGGATCCCGGATTTTCCCAGTTCTGGAATTTTATGGAAGCCTCCCAGGGCTTCTGCTCCGGCGCGGATTCCCGCAGCTTCGGATACAGCCTGAAGGATCTGCTCACCTTTTTACAACAAAATTCCGGTCAGATACAAAAGGAAGAATTTCTCTTCTTTCTTCTTTTCAACCGTATGCTTACAGAGCTTGCATTCTGCGCCCGCTCCAGCCGGAGCACCCAGAGAATCGTCTATCTGAAAAAAGCGCTCCGCTATATTGACGAGCATTATCTGGAAGACATTGATATTCCTGCCATCTCCGCATATGCAGGGATCAACAAATCCTACCTGCAGGCGCTCTTTACAGAAAAAAACGGCTGCACCATCAATACCTATATCAACCGCAAGCGTATGGAACAGGCCGCCTTTCTTCTGTGCAACAGTACTCTGCACATTACGGATATTGCCTTTTCTTCCGGATACAACAGCCGGCAGCATTTTGCACATACCTTCGAAAAATTTTATCATATGAGCCCCTCCAGGTACCGAAGCCTTCATACCCGGCCTCTCCGTTCGGATACCCAAAAGAAACGCTATCATATGACTGACGGACTGACGTTGGAAAGCGAACCCTTTCCTCAGGAATAAAACTTACTTCATACACCTTCAGGCTGATACCTGTAATCCACGTCTGAGCAGCCTAAAAAAACGGCCAGGTACGAAGCTCTTATCTCTTCGATAACCTGGCCGGCTTTTTATATTTATTGTCAAGCGGATATTCGCAATCCTACAGGGGACTTACTTGATTCGGTTAAAAATTTTCTATGGAAGCAGATTCTGCATACTCTTCAGGCTGATCGCCAGTGTGGAGGTATTATGCAGAAGTGCGGATGAAGTCGGCTGCAGGATACCTGCAACGCCACAGGCGATAAGACCTGCGTTAAAGGTAATAATAAAACGGTAATTGCGTCTGATACGCTTCATCAGTGCATTGCTGATCTCTTTCAGAACAACCAGCTCCTGAAGATCATCTGCACCTACAGTAATATCTGCAATCTCCCGGGCAATTTCAGCACCATCACTGATGGCGATACCGACATTGGCTGCGGAAAGTGCCGGAGAATCATTGATTCCGTCACCTACCATGATAACCTTTCTTCCGGCTGCCTTTTCTTTTTCGATGAAGTTGGCCTTATCCTCCGGAAGTACCTCGGAATAATATTCGTCCACTCCCACACGTCTGGCAATGGCTGCTGCTGTACGCTCACTGTCCCCTGTCATCATAACGATCTTGGAAATCCCTGCCCCACGCAGTGCTTCTACAGAAGCTTTCGCCTCCTCACGAAGAGGATCTTCAATACAGATCACGGCTGCAAGGCGTCCGTCAATGGCAAGATACAGATGGGAATACTCTTCCGGAATATTGTCGAATTTCTCCTTGCCATCCTCCGGGATCAGACATTTCTCATCTTCAAATACAAAGTGATAGCTTCCGATCACGGCCTTATGGTCTTCGATCATAGTGGAAATTCCATGCGCTACTACATATTCAACCTTTGAATGCATCTCCTCATGGGCCAGATGCTTCTTCCTGGCAGCACTGACAACAGCCTTAGCCATGGAGTGTGGAAAATGCTCTTCCATACATGCGGCGATACGCAGCATCTCCTCCGGATCATTGTTGTCAAAAGGAACCACATCCACAACGGTTGGCTTCGCCTTTGTCAGAGTTCCTGTCTTATCAAATACGATGGTATCTGCCTCAGCCATTGCTTCCAGATATTTACCGCCCTTAACTGTAGCCTTATGTGTACCGGCCTCACGGATCGCAGACAATACAGAGATCGGCATTGCAAGCTTAAGCGCGCAGGAGAAATCCACCATCAGGATCGCAAGGGCCTTGGTGGCATTTCTGGTAAGGAGATATGTAAGTGCTGTTCCTCCAAGAGTATAGGGAACCAGCTTATCTGCCAGATGCTCTGCCTTTTCCCTCCAAAGAAGATTTCAGCTTCTCAGACTCCTCGATCATGGTAACGATCTTGTCATAGCGGCTGGAACCACCTACCGTCTTTACACGGATGGTGATCTCACCTTCCTCCACAACAGTGCCTGCATAGGCAACGCTGCCCTCTTTCTTGCATACAGGTACAGACTCACCGGTAAGAGAAGCCTGATTGACCATAGCCTCTCCATCTGTAACACTTCCGTCAAAAGGAATTACGGTACCCATACGTACAATAACATCATCTCCCGGCTGGACCTCTCCGGACTCTACCAGGATCTCCTGATCCTCTCTCTTCAGCCATACCCTGCCAACATTCAGGGACATGGTTCTTGCAAGATCACCTACGGATTTCTTGTGCGTCCACTCTTCCAGAATCTCTCCGATTCCAAGCAGGAACATGATGGAGCCTGCAGTACCAAAGTCCTGACGTAATACAGACACTCCAATTGCAGTGGCATCCAGGACCGGCACCTCGATCTTACGGTGAAGAAGTGTATCGATTCCCTTCCAGATATATTTCAGGGAAGTAGCTGTTGTATAAATGGCATTCAGCGGATATGGCAGAAAAAGCCTTCTTCCGTAATGGCAGATCACCTTGGAGATCAGCTTCTCCTGATATTCTGCATTCAGTGCTCTCCCTGAGCTCTGCAGCACCTGTGAAGGAACCTCTACATCCTGATAATGAAATTCGCTGATACCACGGATAACCGCAGCTCTACTGCCCCGATAATTTACAACTGCGTCACAGGTTCTCTCGTATACCTTGGCAGAAACCACTCCATCAAGATTCTCGAGATAATACAACAGCGTATCTGCCTGCCCGTAGCTCATCCTCTTCTGAGCAAGATGGATACGAAGCCGGCCTCTTGTCTCATGTTTGATATAAAATTTCACGGAAAATCGCCTCTTTACTCAGCTGTCTCTTCTGCTGCTTCTTCTGTCTCTTCTGCTGTTTCTTTGAATGCATCCTCATCTGCAGTTTCCTCTGCTTCTGTCTCAACATCCTCTACAGCCTCTTCAGCTGCTGCTCTTTCCTCATTGATCTCCTTAGCTTCAGCATAAATATCTTCAGCATTCTCCTGAAGATTCGTAGCTGTTTTCATAATGCAGTCCTTAGCTCTTAAAACGGCTGCTGTGCATCCTGTGTAAAGCTTCTTCGCATCCTTGCTTGTGAGGATCTTGATTCCTGCTGTTCCGAAAAGAACGCCTGCTGCAAAAAGTCCTGATTTTTTGAATTTAAAGTCTGCCATAATAATTTCCTCCTGATATATGATTTTTATTTTTTTCTGTTTCCCGGTGAGGATTTTTCATGTCCGCCCCGATATTTTCATTATTATAAAATGTCTGTAAAAAAAAGTCCAGTGTTTTTTGTGTGAATTCAACACAATTCGTTAAATTTTCAGTTATTTTTACCTAACAGTTAATTTTTACTAATAGTTTAATCTATCTAATTCTTAGTCTGTACAAACCTCTTCTTTCCTATTATATTGTGCCATAGCTTTTCCATACTCACCCGACCTCATGAACAGGCAGCAGCGCCAGAGTACGGATATTCTGTTCACTGATCTCCCCGCAGGCCCGAAGTCCTGCAAGGATCACTTCATTAAGCTTCTGTCCGGACAGATGGCATATCGTATCATCATCCAGTTCTACTGTGCAGACGCCTTTTGTGCTGCATGCCACGCGATACATATTCTTTCGGCTGATAGCACCGATGGATTCCAGCGTATTGACCATACGGTATACTGTAGCTACACCGATCTTCGGATCCAGTGCGGAAGCCCTGTAATAGATTTCCTTACAACAGGAGCACTCTCCCTCCAGGATAATGTCCAGAAGAATCTTTCTCTGTCTGGTAATGCGGAGCCCCTTCTCCTTCAGTTTCTCTATAATAAGATCCCTCTGCATCTCTGTATGTCGGTAGCATCCTGTTTTTTTCTCTTCTGTTTCGGCTTCTGCAATATGCATTCTGATCCCTCCTTTATTGAGAAAACTTTTCTTTTATCTAATAAGTTAGTATACTCCAACTTAGGTTAGTTGTAAATAACTCATTTGAACTTTTTTACATATTGAGGATTCTGCCTGAATACCGTATAATGTTTCGTGAACCTGTACATAGGAAACCGTCGTTTTGACAAAATGACGAAAAATCCCCTTTCGTTTTTTCGTCAGAATGACAAGAAACTGCCGGAAACTTTGTAAGATTCAGCTCTAGCCCTTTTCTCTCATTTTCGATATACTGTTAACCAGCAAAGGAAATTACGTAAAACAATATATTAATTTTGGAGGGAAACAACAATGGCAAGTTTATCATTATCTCACATTAATAAAACTTATCCGAACGGCTTCCAGGCAGTTAAAGATTTCAATCTGGAGATCGAAGATAAAGAATTCATCATTTTCGTAGGACCATCCGGATGTGGTAAATCTACAACACTTCGTATGATCGCAGGTCTTGAGGAGATCAGCGGTGGTACACTTAAGATCGGTGACAAAGTCATGAACGATGTTGAGCCTAAGGACCGTGATATCGCAATGGTATTCCAGAACTACGCTCTGTATCCTCATATGACAGTATATGATAACATGGCATTCGGACTTAAGCTTCGTAAAGTTCCGAAGGACCAGATTGACAAGGCTGTTCGTGAAGCAGCAAGAATCCTTGACCTTGACAAGCTTCTTGATCGTAAACCGAAGGCTCTTTCCGGTGGTCAGAGACAGCGTGTTGCTATGGGACGTGCTATCGTTCGTAATCCTAAGGTATTCCTTATGGATGAGCCTCTTTCCAACCTGGATGCTAAACTTCGTGTACAGATGCGTATCGAGATCTCCAAGATCCATCAGAGACTTGGCGCTACTATCATCTATGTAACACATGACCAGACAGAGGCTATGACACTTGGTACCAGAATCGTTGTTATGAAAGACGGTGTTGTTCAGCAGGTAGATACACCTCAGAACCTGTATCAGAAACCAGGCAACCTCTTCGTTGCAGGATTCATGGGATCTCCGCAGATGAACTTCCTTGATGCTGTTATCTCCGAGAAAGGCGGCAATGTAATTGCTACAATCGGTGGTGAGCATGAGGTTATCGTTCCGGCAGCTAAGGCTAAAGTCCTGAAAGACAAAGGCTATGTTGGAAAGAAAGTTGTTCTTGGTATCCGTCCTGAGGATATCCATGATTCTCAGATGTTCCTTGAGACATCTCCAAGCAAACCAATGAACTCCGTAGTTAAAGTTTACGAGCTTCTTGGTGCTGAAGTATTCCTGTACTTCGATGTTGACGGAACTCAGGTTACAGCACGAGTTGATCCTCGTACAACAGCTAAGACCGGTGATCCGATCAGATTTGCATTCGATATGGAGAAAGCTCACTTCTTCGACAAAGAGACAGAGCTTACTATCACAAACTAATTCTCGTCGAATCATAAAAACAGAATGTAACCCCGGGGGATATGATTTCCCGGGGTTTCTTTTTATTTCACTAGTTTTATTTCACATCAGAAAGGACGCTTTTTATGAAAATACAGCAAACAATTCAAAAATGTCTGGATGACTGGAACCGGATCAGCGGTCTTGATTTCTGTATTCTGGATGAAAATGACCAGATATACATTTCCACAGGGGACCGTCGACTTCCTTCTTCTGAAAAGCTTGCTCAGTTCCGGGAGGATCCTGCCTTATGCATCTCCAACCGCAGCTGCAGTCTGTACAAGCTGAACAACACACCTCAGAGCAATATGCTTCTGATCGTATGGGGCTCCGGAGAGCAGGCTTCTACCATCGGAGAGCTTGCTGTCTGCCAGGTAGAAAGTCTCCTCACCGCCTATACGGAAAAAACAGACAAGAACTCCTTTATGCAGAATCTTCTCCTGGACCGCTATTCCCAGGTAGAAGCTTTTAACAAGGCTGCCCGTCTTCATATCACACCTTCTGCCCGCCGTGCGGTATTTCTTGTGGAAACCAAGCAGCACAAGGACGAAAATGCCCTGGCTACCATCCGCAACATCTTTTCTGCCCGTACACGGGATTTTATCACTGCACTGGATGATTCCGGCATCATCGTAGTCACGTGAGCTTCAGAGCACCGAAAGCTACGAAGAGCTGGAGGGTATCGCCTGCATGCTGGTGGATATGCTCAATACAGAGGCCATGACCTCTGCCTGGGTTTCCTACAGCAATGTTGCAGATGATATCATGGAGCTTTCCGATGCCTACAAGGAAGCCCGCACTGCTCTGGAGGTCGGCAAGATCTTTTATGCTGACAAAAACGTTTTCGGTTACAACCGTCTGGGCATCGGACGTCTGATCTATCAGCTTCCCACTCAGGTCTGCAACATGTTTGTAGGCGAGATCTTCGGAGAAGAATCCCTGGAATCTATTGACGACGAAACCCTCAATATCATCCGGACCTTCTTTGAAAATAACCTGAACCTTTCTGAAACCTCCAGACAGCTCTATGTGCACCGGAATACTCTGGTGTACCGTTTTGAAAAGCTGCAGAAGCGATTTGGCCTGGATATCCGTACCTTTGAGGATGCACTGGCCTTCAAGCTTGCCATGATGGTGTCCGATTACATCACCTATTCCGGAAATCATGGAAAATAGATTCTGCTCGTAAAATCCATCAAAAATGCAGGAACACAAAAATCCCCGGAAACAGCAGATAATGTCTGTTTCCGGGGGTTCTTTATTTCAGCAGCATCAGATGCTCCGGTGGAAGATACAGATATTCCGGAAGATCTTTATCCGGATCCTCCGTAAAGCTGTTTTTGGGACGCATCCACCATAATCCGGCAGCATTCTCTTCCGCTTTGTTTCGGATCATATACTGATGTTCAAATGTAGTTTCTATGTATTGGTCTACCTGCACTGCCATACAGTTCTCACCCGGCTCTGATTCCGGGCGGATCCAGTGGCCGCGGATCCCTACATGGGTAATATCCATATCTACGTTTTCTTCGGTATGGAGCTTCATTTTCCAGTCCGCCGCATAGATCTCGTGAGGTCCCAGCCTCTCCGCTCTGGAAAAATTCTTACAGCCGGTAAGCTTTGCTGCCTCCAGAAGTCCCGGTCTCTCAAACAGCTGCTTTGTCTCCCCGGTCACAAGGATCCTGCCTTCATGTACAATGGAAAGCTCCCTGCAGAATTTATAGGCCTCATCTCTGCTGTGTGTCACAAGGATCATATCTCCCGGATAGTCCTTGAGGAAATCCTGCATCTCCCGCTGGAGCACATCCTTCAGGTAACCGTCCAGTGCGGAAAACGGCTCATCCAGAAGAATAGCTTCCGGCTCTCCGATCATCATTCTGGCCAGTGCCACTCTCTGCTGCTGTCCGCCGGAAAGCTGTGAGGGCAGGCGCTTCTCCAGCCCCTCCAGATGATATCGCCGGATCAGATCTGCCACTTTTTCTCTGGCGAAGGATTTTTCCCCACGATAACCGCAGCGAATGTTCTGTTCCACTGTCATGGTTGGGAACAGCGCATAATTCTGAAACAGATATCCGATCCGTCGCTTCTGCGGTTTCAAATTGATCCCTTTTTCAGAATCAAACACTGTTTTTCCATTGATAACGATCCTTCCCTTATCCGGTGTTTCGATTCCTGCAATACAGCGTAAGGTCATGCTTTTTCCGCTGCCGGAAGCACCAAGAAGCCCAATGGCTGCCGAACTGCCTTCAAAATCTACCTTCAGGGAAAAATCACAGAAGTTTTTTTCGATATTTACTTTGACTGCCATCAGATCCACCTTCTTGTTTTCATACCTTTTCCGGATACGATATTGATCAGCGCTACGATCACAAAGGAGATCAGCACGATCACAACGACCCAGAATCCTGCAGTTCCGTAATTTCCGGCTGCTGTCTCTGATGCAATGGCAACAGAAACTGTTCTGGTTTTTCCAAGGATATTTCCGGCAAGCATGGAGGTTGCGCCATATTCTCCGATCGCACGTGCAAATGCCAGCACTGTTCCGGATGCGATCCCCGGTCCTGCCGCCGGCATGACTACCCGCCAGAATATCCGGCTGTCGCTCATCCCCAGAGTCTGGCCTGCATGGATAAGATTTATATCCACCTGTTCAAAAGCAGCCCGAGCATTGCGGTACATCAGCGGAAATGCGATCACTGCCGCTGCGACCACACAGCCCTTCCAGGTCTGCACGATCTTAATATCAAAATTATCCAGAAGAAAGCTTCCGAAGGGCCTTTTCAGACTGAAGATCAGTAGCAGAAAAAAATCCAGCCACTGTAGGAGGAAGTACCAGCGGAAGAGTAAGGATCCCGTCCAGTACTGCTCTGGCTCCCGGCTTCAGCTTCATGATCTTCCGGGCGCAAAATATTCCCAGAAAAAAAGCGATCACTGTGGCTGCCAGACCTGTTTTTAAGGAAATCCACAGAGGACTCCAGTTTATTTCTCTCAAAAATTCTGTCATATTTCATTCCTGTGCCGGCATTTACTGTGTTTCAATATTTACTGCCTGCCGGTTTTCTACATCATACTCATTTGGATGTGCTGTCTGCGGAAGCTGTGCTGTCCTCAGCCTCCGTGTTGTCTGCAGAAGCTTCTGTGGCATCCTCGGAATCCTCAGCCTCATATGCTGTAAATCCATAGTCCTCAAATACCTTGATCGCTGCGTCAGACTCTACATAATCAAGAAAAGCCTCTGCTGCCCTGGTATCGTCTTCCGATGCTTCCTTGTCCTCGATAAGTCCCACAGGATAAAGAACCGGCGTCTTAAGGCTGTCTGCCGGCGCCTCTGCGATGATATCTACTTTATCAGTAACAGATGCAGCATCTGTCGCATATACAACACCAACCTCATTACTTCCTTCACTGACTGCTGCAAGTACATCCGTTACATTCTTGCACTCGTTGATCTCCATTTTGTTTACATCGTCCATGATCCCAAGATTGCTAAAGATCTCACGGGCGTACTGTCCCACCGGAACATCCTCTCCTGCAAGCGCCATATTTTCAGCGTCTGTGATATTCTCGAATCCTGTTACCTTTGTCTCTCCGTCCTTTGGTCTGATCAGAACGACTTTGTTCTCAAGAAGATCCTTAACGGTGTCTTCCTTTGTCAGTTTTTCCTCTGTGAGGGCATCCATCTGTTTATCTGCTGCTGAAAAGAAAAGATCACAGCGTGCACCTTCCTCGATCTGTGTCTGCAGTGTACCTGAGCTGTCTGCACTGTAATAGATCGTTACATTCGGATAAAGCTCATTGAAATCCTTCTGGATCTCCTCCATGGAATTGCTGAGGCTGGCAGCAATAAATGCATAAACCTCTCCCTTCAGGTTCTCATCACCTTTCACTTCTGTGTCCGCCGCAAAAACAGTTCCGGTCATAAGGCCTGTTGTTAAAATTCCCGCGGTAAGGGCTGCTAAGATTTTTTTCTTCATCTTTTGTTTCTCTCCTTTTCCGTTTCGTTCAGTTTTGTTTAGTTTTGAATGGTTTTGTTTAATTTTACCGAAAGGAAAGTTTCTTGTCAAGCTATAAGGCATTGCTGTTTTTCTCTACAAGTGCTATCATAAATACATAGTTGACAAGCCAGGCAGATGTTCACGATCCGCTTCGTTTCTTATCATGAGTGGCTTACAGCACTCCTGATACAGACAAATCCCACACAAGGTTCATTGCTCTGCACAACGGAAGCAGAGAATTTGCCTGATCCGGTTCATTCAATATTCAAAAAAAGGAGAATTACTTATGAAACTCAGTGCACGTAATCAGTTAAAAGGAAAAATCATCAACATCAACCAGGGAGCTGTAAATTCCATCGTTTCCATCGATATCGGTGGTGGAAATATCATCACTGCTACCATCTCCTGTGCGGCGGTGGAAGAACTTGGACTGAAAGTAGGCTCTGATGCTTACGCAGTTATTAAGGCAACCAATGTTATGGTAGGTATCGATGAATAAAGTCTACACAGCACAGGAAGTTGCAGATAAACTAAAGATCAAAAAATCCACAGTATATGACCTGATCAAACGCGGAGAGCTTTCCTCCTCCAAAGTCGGCAAACAGCTACGGGTCAGCGAGGAACAGCTGTTTCAGTATCTTAAGGGTTCGGAATGTTCTGCGTCTTCTGCTCAGTCTTATGATCACCAGCCGGAGAGCTCTCTTTTGAAAAGGGATTATCTTCTGCATTCCAGTGGACTGATCATCAGCGGACAGTCTTCTCCGGCTCTGGATTTTCTCCTGAATCAGCTTCCCACACACCCGAACAATCTGCCGGTTCTGCAGTCTCACATGAACACCTACAACGGACTGTATTCTCTCTATTTTGAAAAAGTCCACATTGCCTGTGCATCCGCCTCACCGGAAGATATCCATAGCCTTATACCCGGCATCCCACTGACTGTGATCTCTCTGTGTCAATATCCCGTCGGCTTCTATGTAAAAAAAGAAAATCCCAAGAATATCCGGGGATTTTCTGATCTTACACGGGCAGATATTATTTTTGTGAACCGCGAAAAAGGAAGCAGCCGTCGCATCCTTCTTGACCGTACACTTCTGTCTTCCGAAATTTCACCGGATTCCATATCCGGATATCGAAATGAGCTTGTTACCGATCACTCCACGGCTGCTGCAGTGGCTGGCGGACAGGCAGACATAGCTCTTGGCGAGGCCTGTGTAGCGAGAAACTTTCCGGAGCTGGATTTTCTTCCTGTTTGCCAGGAATCACTCTTCCTGGTTATGCAGACCAAAAATCTGAGCACCCCGGCTTTCAGGCCGTAGCGGAAACCATTGCATCCGAACCTTTCCGCCGGTTCCTGTCCCTCCAGACAGGATATGATACAAGCCATACAGGAGAAATTTTTCTATCTGAGCCTGTTTCTATACAATAAAAATCCTGAATGCTGATATATATCAGAAGCCCGGACATCTATTCTGTCCGGTAAAAAAGATGTTTATCAGAATTCAGGATTTTTATATTTTATATAATCTGTTCTGCTTTCACACAGATGTTCTGGATCAGGCGGTTGTATCCGCTTACCTTTTTCAGCCATTCCAGCGCTATGGACACTGCCAGTGAAGCCAGCAGAAGCGTCAGTGTATTGGTCAGAAAATATCCACTCACATACACAAAAGAAGATTTTCTTATAAATGTATGTATCAGAAATATATTCATGGAATGTTTTCCGAGGAACAATAAAATCTGTCGCACTCCCGGAATGACATTAATAAATTCGCAGCAAAATGCCATAAATACAATTGGATACACACCCCAGTGGATCTCACTGTATACCGTCAGCGGCAAAGTTCTGTACGCTTTATACAAAATAAACACCGCAAGAAGCTCCAGAAGAAATTTGAAAACATGCTTCATTCCAGCATTCCATATCTTAAACCATCGGTTAAACAGATCATACTTGGCTACACACATTCCCATGAGAAATACCGGTAAAAATGCATAAATACCCGTAATTCCCATAACCTCCAGGGAAATTATCCGTGGAAATGCCGCAACAGCCACAAGAATAAATACCAGATATTCTTCCTTTATCATAAACAGTGGCACACAGATGATAAAAATGATCGCCGCACTCATATACCACCAGGTTCCGTTCAGAGTCGAAGTTCCGAAAAGTTTCGCCAGACCAAAAAAATCCAGCACCATTGCGCTAACACCTTTGGCAATATTCCCGTTTCCGAAATATCTGGCCACGGCATAGCCGTTATAAAGCTGTGAGCTCACAACAGAAAGCCCCCATATAATCCAGAACCCTCCCATTGTTTTTATCAGTCTTTTGGCTGTCCACTTGCCAGGTGTAGAATTATTTTTTCTGTAACTGAGATACAGTCCGTATCCGGAAATAAATGCATAGATCGGTACACAGATCTTAAATGTTCTGCACAGATACATGATCCGATCTGCTGAAAACGGAGTGAAAACAACATTCAGCCCCTCAAATCTGTCTTGACTCAGATACATATGATGGAACAGCATTATAACAATGGCAATGCCCTTCATCGCCTGAGAATTATATTTATCAAACTTTATTGCCTGCTTTCCTTCCAAAATCCAACCTCCATATTACCGATTCTCGATGATCCTCTCATAAACTCGTTTGGAACAGTTACGGTCATTAAATGCAAAGGTCTCATCCATTCGTTTCCGATATTCCTCTTTCATCTGACAGCCGTCTGCCATATATTCGATGATCCGGTCCACAGTTCCGTCCAGTGTATGCTCCACCTCTCCGAAGCCATCTCTCTCATAGTCAAAGTATCCCTCTGTGTAGGAATGCGCGCCACTGAAAAAGCTGTCTCTGTCAAACTGGGAGTATACGATGGGTTTTCTCAAATATGCAAAATCAAAGGCAACCGAAGAATAGTCCGTGATCATCAGATCTGTCTGGGCAAAAATGTCCTTGTAGGAATAAGACGAATCCATAAATTTTACCCGTGGATCATGACGGAACATATGCAGACCGTCAATGGTATTTGGGTGAGGCATGAAGCAGATGGTATATCCGTACTTCTCTGCCGCTCCCAGAAGTCTTTCGCTGTTGAGAAGATCATCATAAAAATGGAAATATTCGCTTTCCTGAAATTCTTTTCCAAGCTGCCATACCCCTCTGGCATCGGTTCCTGAGGAAAGGCTTTTGCGCCAGGTAGGCATCACCGTCACATACTTACGCTCATCATGGACCAGACGGTCATAACGCGGCATTCCCGTAAGCCAGATATTTTTTTCCGGATAAAAATAGTCATAGGTAAAGGCAGAATCATATTCCGGCTTTGTGCTGACGATAAATCCGAAAAGATTACGGTTGTATTTGTTCAGCCACTTGGACTGGTTGTCTTTGGTCACACCATGCTGTAAAAATACCAGCTTTTTGTCATAGATGATATCGCGGTACAGATACTCCAGCTTTCCAAAAGGATTGATCACCGGTTTGTTAGCCTGGGAGGACAGTGAAAATTCATTCAGCAGGAACAGAAGCTTATGCTTCCAGGAGAAAGGCTCCACAACCTTTCCAAGCTTCTTCATTTCCACATAATCCTGTGTATCCTTGTTGACTACAAAGTACGGCTCCACCGTAGGGTCCGGATTGGCGCAGAGATAGCGGAACATCACTTCGCCGTTGTCATCTCCGCGTGTTGTACGATCGGAGATCAGCCAGATCTGCTTTTTCTGCTTTGCCTTCTGCATCTCGTAGAGCTTACGTACGAGAACTGCCTTTTTTCCGGCCTTTCCCTGAGAAAATATTGCTTTGGTGCGTTTTTTCTTCAGCTGTTTCTCCCTACTCTGACTGTATGGCTCTACCGTTACTTCATACTGATGGCCCAGAACCTTTGCATCTTCCTGATCCTCTCCACGGATCATCCGGACTTTTTCGTTAAGATACAGAAGCTTATCCTCTATATGCAGGAAAAGCGGCAGCTTCTTTGTAAATGGCACATATTTTCCGTAGGAAATATTGTACATTTTATTTATATGTCCATCTGTGCCTGTGCCCCAGCTGATAAACTCCCGGATCTCGGAAAGCGGAATGTCCACGATATACAGCTTCTCAACGGCACTTTCTTCTCTGCACCAGCCGGTTCTTTCCAGTGTATATTTCCATCTGGCTTCATAGGTGTTGCCACCAGTCATCATATATGCACGGTTTGTCCTGCTCACAGGCTCCACAATGGAAAATTCACAGTGAAGCTGGTCTTTTTCCGGCTGGAATATCTTGACACGGAGATTGTCATATATGGGATTCAGGATCGTGTCTGCCTGATCCGGAAATTTTTTGCATATATCCGGATAATATTTCCGGAGAAGATATACTTTGTTTGCCCTGCTGATATGCTGATTGGGAGTTTCTTTTCCCAGATACCGGTCAGCTCGGCCGATTTCAGCAGTTCCTCGCGGATGAGCTGGATCAGTTCGACTCCAGTCGGAGTGGCAATCAGGTTCTTGCGCTCCTTACGGATATAATGTCTCT
>ENA-OQBV01000509-OQBV01000509.1-human-gut-metagenome-genome-assembly--contig:-NODE-509-length-21849-cov-4.629270_pt1 | contig 21849 bp, 19 predicted proteins | sample MGYA00242750_ERZ504559 | MGnify/ENA primary metagenome ERZ504559 (study PRJEB26092, sample SAMD00036230) | human gut metagenome | host: Homo sapiens | study: EMG produced TPA metagenomics assembly of... | reverse complement strand
GGTACGTTCAGCCGTAACCGTAACTTCGTCTATTTTATGCACTTTCCCGGTAATGGAATCTCCTTTCTCCTGTAGCCTGTATTTCAAGCGGCAATAGGATAAAGACTGCAAAGCAGACAAAGCCATAGCTTATAAGCCTGGTTATTTCCTTTCATTTGAAAAAAACATATTAATGAATAAATACCGCATTCTTACCGCTGCTCTTTCCTCGAAAGCGACGGTCGATGACTTTACGTTTTGCAGGTCTTCTGACTTACTCCTGTTTACTTGCCTTCCCACCTTAATTATATATACAGGCAGTGGCGTGAGTGGATAAATAAACCTATCCCCTTATAGGGGTAGATGGAGCTTACAGCAGCGGGACTGTTCAGGACTTGCACCTGATTCCCTTTTCATCCGCTTCCTCGCATCAGTCGGAGGTACGCGGAACAAAACGTGGCAAAGATAGTTTGTTTGGATGAATAAGAAAAGGGAAATGATAAAAAATCCTTTTTTGAAATTAGTTGCAGATTTATTTCTTTCCCAGCAAAAGTAGGCGTGTGTAACGGTTCTTTTTTAGTGGCAAAACTAGTTGATTCTATCCATGTTGAAGATAAAATGAAATAGTATTGAATAAAATAAAACTGATGCTTAACAACATTCAAATATTGATTCGCTTTATTCAATATAATCACTATATTTGTTAAATGAATAATCTTAAAATACGTAATAGATGAAACATTTGAATTTTATTTTAGCCGGTTTATTTTTCCTGTGCGGTCTTTGTTGTCGGGCACAGGTGCTTCCTTTGGAAGAAAATGTGGTGTTGAACACCAAGGAAGGACAAATCAAAGGAAAACTGCTTTTGCCCGGTGGGATGAAAACCTGTCCGGTGGTGCTTATTATAGCCGGATCCGGACCTACGGATATGGATGGTAATTCAGCCATTGGCAATTTGAGGAATAATTCGTTGAAGTTCCTGGCAGAAGGCTTGGCGGCAAACGGCATCGCTTCCTTGCGCTTTGACAAGCGGGGGATAGGAACCAGTGCGTCGGCTGGTAAGGAGGAAGCGAAACTTCGTTTTGAAGATTATGTGAACGATGTAACTGGCTGGATTGATTACCTGTCGAAAGAGAAACGTTTTACGACGATCACGGTGGCAGGACATAGCGAAGGGGCGCTGATTGGAATGTTGGCCTGTCAGAACCGGCCGAAGGTGAAAGGCTATATCTCGATTGCCGGTGCGGGTCGTCCTGCCTACGAGATTATAGAGGCGCAAGTGACCGCTCAACAGAATCCGGAAGCGGTGCGGAAAGAGGTGGCATCCATTAACAGGTCTTTGAAAAACGGCAAGGAAGTGAGTGACGTGCCGGCTTATCTGCAATCATTGTATCGGGCTTCTGTCCAGCCTTATTTGATTTCCTGGTTCAAGTATAATCCCCGGACGGTGATTGCTTCCGTCAAAGTGCCGGTCCTCATTGTTCAGGGTAAAAATGATATTCAGGTATCGGTGGAGGATGCCGAATTTCTGAAAAAGGGTTGCCCGGCTGCCGAGCTGCTTTTGATTGATAAGATGAACCATGTGCTGAAAGATTGTGAGTCAAAGGCCGTACAGCAGCAGATGCTTACTTATGGGAATCCTTCTCTGCCAGTGAACAGTGCTTTGATAGCTTCTGTCAGTACATTTGTGAAAAAACTGAAATGATATGGGAGAAATAAAGAAACGTTTGCCGTTGCAATGCCCTGCGTGTAATGCACCGTTGAGGGTGGGTAGGCTTTTCTGTGGAGAATGCCGCACGGAAGTGTGCGGAGATTTTGAACTGCCTGTGCTGGCACGGCTTTCAGATAAAGAGCAGCAGTTTATTCTTGCGTTTGTCAAATCGAGCGGAAGTTTGAAGGGCATGGCGAAAAGTATGGGGGTCAGTTACCCTACGGTGAGAAATATCTTGGACGATTTAATTGATAGACTTTCTAAAATGGATGAGTAATGGGAAATAAAATGATAGGCAAAGCGGTGAATCAGTTTATACAGATTGCCGGTATGTGGGCATTGGTATGGGGGAGCGTTGGGGGGCCTCATTTCGGTCCGGTCCCAATCCTGCCTGGTGGTGTTATGCGGCAGAGCATCTGATTGTGTGGCTGTTGTGCCATATGTTGATAAATTATTTTTATGGATAAAATAAAAAAGAGGATGCAAAAAGTCTTGTTGGAGCTTTGACATCCTCTTCTATGTTATACTGATGTGTTATTTAATCTTTTCTCGAATCTTGCTAAGATAGGCACGCATCCCCGCAGCATCTTTCTTGTTGATGATATCCAACAGCTCATTTAATTCTGTACGGATACCTTCTACCTGTGCCGGGGTGCGGGGATTGAATAAAATTTCCTGCAACAGGTAGTCGTCTTCGCTTAGTACTCCTTTGGCTATCTTCATGTGGCGTTTGAAAGTAGTACCGGGAGCGTCCTGATGCTTCATCACTGCTGCAAAAACAAAAGTGGAAACAAAAGGGATAGACAGTGAATAGGCCACTGTCTCATCGTGCTCGTCGAAGGTATACTCAAAGATATTCAGACCAAGGTTTTGGTATAAGTCTTTGAAGAAGATTTTACCCAAATGGTCGCCTTCGCTGATGATGATGGCATTTTCGGTGCTCAGTTTGTCTAGGTTGGCAAATGTGGGACCGAACATGGGGTGAGTAGACACATAACGGAATCCGCATTGGTCATAAAATTCTTTCAGTCCGGTCTTTACCGAGGCAATATCGCTGATGATGCAATCCTTGGGGAGAGCGGGCAATACTTGGTGAAAAGCATCCAGTGTATATTTCACGGTTGCCGCATTGATAACCAGTTCAGGCTTGAATTCTTCAATCTCTTCGAGTGTGGTATATCGGTAGGTATTGTAAACAAAACGAAGGCGTTTCGGGTCTACATCAAATACGGCGGTTTCGTGCTGGAAGCTCAATACATCGGTAAAGAAGGAGCCCATTTTACCGGCTCCTAAAATTAATATTCTCATCGGTTTACTTATTTATGATTTCCATTTGTTGCCTTACGCTTTCTTCGTGGATGGCTTCGAATACTTTTTTAATGAAATCTGAGTCCATGCCGCACAGTGAGCCTTGTGCACCGCGCTTGTCTAGAATTTCATTGTAACGGCCTGTCTGCAGAATGGTCATATCATGTTCTTTCTTGAATGTACCGATTTCACGGCAGACACGCATACGTTTTGCCAATACCTCGATAATCTCATTGTCGCAATCATCGATTTGGTTACGCAGTTCGCCCAGGTTTTCGGTGGTTTGGGTTTCTTTGCGGATGACTAGCAGATTTAGGATATAGTCCAGCACATCGGGAGTGACTTGTTGGGCAGCATCGCTCCATGCACAGTCGGGATTGCAGTGTGATTCTACGATTAAACCGTCAAAACCTAAGTCCATCGCCTGCTGGCAGAGGGGAGCTACCAACTCGCGCTTGCCACCGATATGGCTGGGATCACAGAAAATCGGTAGTTCGGGAATGCGGCGACGCAATTCGATAGGGATATGCCATTGAGGCAGGTTACGGTAAATCTTTTTATCATAAGAAGAGAATCCGCGATGGATAGCACCCAGTTGCTTCAAACCTGCATTATTGATGCGCTCGAAAGCTCCAATCCACAATTCAAGGTCAGGGTTGACAGGGTTTTTAATCAATATAGGAATGTCCACACCTTTCAGAGCATCAGCAATTTCCTGCACGGCAAACGGGTTGGCAGTGGTGCGTGCGCCAATCCAAAGCACATCAATACCTGCCTTTAAACATTCGTAAACGTGTTTGGCTGTAGCCACTTCGGTGGCAACATACATACCGGTTTCCTGTTTCACACGTTTCAGCCATGCCAGGCCATCTACACCGATGCCTTCGAAACCTCCCGGTTTGGTACGCGGTTTCCAAATGCCGGCACGGAAAATCTTGATGCCTTTATTGGCCAGCATGAGAGCTGTATCCATAACTTGCTGTTCTGTTTCGGCACTACATGGGCCGGCGATAATCATCGGGCGTTTTTTTTCAATTCCCGGAAGTTCGATGGGTTTTAAATCTAATTCCATAATCTGATATTTTGTTTTGTTACATTATCTTTTTAATTCTTTCCAGTGCTTCAGCCAGTTTTTCTTCTTTGGCACAGAGGGAAATACGTATATAGCGTTTGCCGTTACTGCCGAAGATGAAACCCGGAGTGATGAACACACGTGCTTCGTGCAAAACTTTTTCGGTCAGTTCTTCCACGTCATTGTAAGATTCGGGAATACGTCCCCAAAGGAACATACCTACCTGATTGGGATCAAAGCTACAACCGAGTACTTTCATAATCTCTTCTGCCAGTTGGCGGCGGCGGCTATATACATTGACGTTCGCTTCTTCGTGCCATTCCACACTATTGTTGTAAGCTTGTGCGGCAGCCAGTTGCATGGGGCGGAAAGTTCCTGAATCAATATTACTCTTTATTTTCAATATCCATTGTACAAACTGCGCATTGGTGGCAAGCATTCCCACACGCCAGCCGGGCATATTGTGGCTCTTGCTCATAGAGTTGAACTCGATACAGCATTCTTTGGCTCCGGGCACATTGAGAATACTCAGTGGTTTTTTGTTCAGAATAAAGCTGTATGGGTTGTCGTTTACAATCACAATATTATGGCGGCGTGCAAAGTTTACCAGCTTTTCATAAAGTTCCATCGTGGCGTTCGCTCCGGTCGGCATATTGGGATAGTTGGTCCACATAATCTTGACGCGGCTCAAGTCCATCTTCTCCAGTTCATCAAAATCGGGTTGCCAATGGTTGTCTTCGCACAGGTTGTAGTTCACAATCTCACTGCCCAATATTTTATTTAAAGAGGTGTAGGTAGGATATCCCGGATTGGGAACTAATACTTGGTCACCAGGATTGACCAATGCCAACGTCACATGCAGGATACCTTCCTTGGAACCGATCAGAGGCTGGATTTCTGTCGCCGGATCAAGATCGACGTGATACCATCGTTTATACCAGTCGGTCATAGCTTTGCGTAGTTCGGGGATGCCGACAGTAGGTTGGTATCCGTGAACATCGGGGCGTTTTGCTTGCTCGCACAGTACTTGCACGGTTTCTTCCGAAGGAGGCATGTCAGGGCTTCCGATGCCCAAACTGATTACATTCTTACCTTCGGCATTCATTTGTGCCACTTCTTTCAGTTTACGGCTGAAGTAGTATTCGCTAACATTCGCCAGACGGTTTGCCGGCTGAATATTATATGGTTGATGTTCCTTCTGCATATTCTCCTAATATTTTAAGTTCTTTTGTCAATGGTGAAACGGCGTCGATAGATTGCTTGTATCTTAAATAATCATTGAAGATCACGTCTACGTAGAACAGATATTCCCATTCTCGGCCTATAATCGGTAATGATTGAATCTTGGTCAGGTTTATTTTATAGAAAGAAAAGATAGAGAGCACTTGCGACAAGCTTCCTTCGTTGTGAGGGAGGGAGAAAACGATGTTGGCTTTGTTTACTTTCGAACGTTCACGTAAGTCATCGGCTTTCCATGGGTCGGCCACTACAAGGAAACGCGTGAAGTTGTGTTTGTTTGTTTCGATGCCTTCTTCCAATACTTTCATTCCGTATAGATCGGCGGCATATTTGGAACAGATGGCGGCATGACCTTTCAAGTTTTCCCGTTTGATGGCTTCTGCACTTCCTGCTGTATCTTCCGTTTCTACTATCTTTAGTTTCGGATGTTGCATCAGGAACTCTCGGCATTGTGCCAAGGCAACGGGGTGGGAGTTTACTTCGGTCAATGTATTCCAGTCATCGTCGGGCAGACACATGAAACTGTGCTTGATGCGTAGTTTGTGTTCTCCGATAATGGTCATTCCACTTTCGCGCAGCAACTCATAGTTATGCAACAAGCTTCCTGCAATGGTGTTCTCGATAGCAAGCATACCAATGACATTGCTATCCTGTTTCATATTCGAAAAGATTTCTTCGAATGTGGAGCAGCAGATTAGTTCGATTTCTTCACCTGGGAAGAATTTGTGGGCGGCAATGTCATGATATGAGCCCGGTACACCTTGTATTGCTATCTTTTTCATTCGCTATTGTATTATAAAAAAATCCCGCTTCTGCCGGAAGCGGGATTTCGTTGTTATTATCACATTGATTTATTCGTTGTTTAACGTATACATACAAATTCCCGCTTCACTTTGTTGCTAAAGTAAAAGTAATAAAAGAAGAAAAAGTATGTATTGTATAATGCTTTCATTTTGTTCTTATTGTTATTGAATACGCTGCAAAAGTAATATATTTCTAGCAAAAACAAATAAATAAGAAGTTTTTTTTTCAAATTTTTTTTAGACAGTGCCTGTTTGGCTCCTGCTTTCCATAATTCCCGGCATCTGTTGTAAAGCCCAATCTACTAATCCTTCTATATGTGGTATTAAGCTTTTCCCTCTTTCTGTCAGTTCATATTCTACTCGTGGCGGAACTTCGGCATATACTCTCCGGCTCACTAGTCCGTCAGTTTCCAGTGTGCGCAGGGTTACAGTCAGCATGCGTTGTGAAGATATCGGCTATTGTCTTATGAATATCGCAAAATCGCATGGTTCCGTTAGCATTTAATGTGATAAGAACTAGCATAGACCACTTATCACCAAGCCTGCACAATACATTCCGTACAGGACAATTATCATCCGGATGAAAATTTTTTCATTTTTTAATATTTCCTATTTCCTTGTCGTTCAACAATGGTTACCTCTATGTAAGTTCCTTATCTACAGGTGCCTTCTTGTTTTTTGGAAGAAGGATACTTACATTTGTATCACAAAAGTAATAAACTTACTAAAGATAACTATTGTTTTACTAGATAAATTTATTGTTTCACTTATAATTAGTTAAGATTATGGCAAAGAAAGTAGCTGTTTTAGCAGTAAATCCGGTGAACGGATTCGGTTTGTTCCAATATTTGGAAGCGTTTTTTGAAAATGCTATATCCTATAAGGTGTATGCAGTGGCGGAAACAAAGGAAATTAAAACAAACTCGGGTATTGAATTGGTGGCCGATGATGTGATTGCAAATCTTATAGGGCATGAGGATGATTTTGATGCTTTGGTTTTTGCCTGTGGGGATGCGGTTCCTGTATTCGCTCAAAATGCGGATAAGCCTTATAATGTGGACTTGATGTCGGTCTTGAAAGCATTTGCTGGGAAAGGAAAGATCCTGATAGGTCATTGTGCTGCAGGCCTGTTGTTTGATTTTGCTGGAATTACAGAGGGAAAGAGATTAGCTGTGCATCCTTTGGCAAAACCGGCTGTAAGTAAAGGGATGGCTACTGATGAAAAATCGGTTGTTGATGGTAATTTTTATACAGCACAAAGTGAAAACTTTGTTTGGACAATGATGCCTCAGGTAATTGAAGCCTTGAAAAAATAAGGGAATTAATGTCGCCCAATGTAGAAATTTCCTATATTTGGGCGACAATTCCTAAAAATAGAAACAATGAGATACAATTTTGATAAAGTGATAGATCGCAGCGGTACGTCTGCTGAGAAAGTAGAAGGGCTGAAGCATATTTGGGGACGTACGGATTTGATTCCTTTATGGGTGGCTGATATGGATTTTTCCACAGCTCCTTTTGTAACAGATGCTATCCGTAAACGTTGCGAAAATGAAGTTCTAGGGTATACAGGTAAACCAGATAGCTATTATAATGCGATTATAAACTGGGTAAAACAGCGTTATGATCTGGTTGTGGCCAAGGAAATGATAAATTTTGTTCCCGGCATTGTACCAGGCATCGGTATGGCTATGAATTGTTTTACTCAGAAAGGGGATAAGGTAATGATTCAACCTCCTGTTTATCATCCTTTTGCATGGGTTACTACTCGTAATGAGCGCACTTTGGTTACCAATCCGTTAAAATGGGAAAACGGCATGTATCGTATGGATTTGGATACTTTTCGTGAACAGATTAAAGGTTGTAAGCTGTTTATTTTATGTAATCCTCATAATCCGGGTGGCGTTGTGTGGACTGAAGCAGAGTTACGAGCGATAGCTGATATCTGTTATGATGAGAAAGTATTGGTCTTCTCGGATGAAATTCATGCGGATTTGACTTTACCTCCTCATACACATCGTCCTTTTGCTACTGTCAGTGAAAAGGCTCGAATGAACTCTGTTACTTTTATGTCTCCTAGCAAGGCTTTTAATATGCCGGGACTATCTGCCTCACATGCTCTTATTTTTAATGAAGATTTGCGTAAACGTTTCCGTATCTATATGGATGCCGGTGAGTTGGATATGGGACATGTCTTTGCTTTTCTTTCTGTTGAGGCTGCTTATAGTCATGGTACGGAATGGCTTGACCAATGTTTGGCATATATACAAGGAAATATAGATTTTATAGACGATTTTTTGAAAAATCATGCACCTAAAATCAAGGCCATTCGTCCGGAGGCTTCTTATTTAGTTTGGCTGGATTGCCGTGAACTGAAGTTGAGCCAGAAAGATTTGAATGAATTCTTTGCAGATAAAGCACATTTGGCATTGAATGACGGGGAGATGTTTGGTAAGGAAGGTATTGGCTTTATGCGTTTAAATGTGGCAAGTCCGCGTTGTATCATCGAAAAGGCGATGAAACAACTGGCAGATGCTTATCAACTATATATAAAGTGATTATTTTAAGTATTGCGTCTTGAAAATATTCACGCATAAAATGAAGATGGATAACAATAACGGTCCGAATATGACACCCATGAATCCGAATAAAGAAAGTCCGATGACTACTCCAAAAATGGTGATGAGTGGATGGGTGTCTGCCATCTTCTTTTGCAGAATAAAACGGATGAGATTATCAATGTTTGTTACAATTAATCCACAATAAAGAAGTAATCCGATGGCATGTGTCCAATCTCCTGAAAGAGCAAGATAGGCAGCTAGCGGGAACCATACCAATGCTGTTCCTACAATAGGAATGACGGTGGCAAAGCAGGTCAGGAAGCCAAACAATAGCGCGCTGGGTACATCAAATAAATAGTAACCTAATGTAGCTATTCCTCCTTGAATGACTGCTAGTAAGGGAATACCTATCGCATTACTCCTTACAATCATATTAATTTCTTTCAGTACATTTTTTTTGTTTGTATCGCTGAAAGGAAGTAACTCATAGATATATTTTTCCATTTGAATTCCGCCAATTAGCATGAAATAGAGAACAAAGACCAATACGAAAGCATTAACGGCAAAGCTACTGATACTTCCCATCAGAAACTGTCCGATGGCAGGAAGAATTGAGGCTATGGATGAAATGTTTTCCGCATTTAGTAAGTCATATCCCGTCTTGGTATGGAGCCAATCGGCAAGATTGGTTACCGTATGGATAAAACCTGTCGTATCTACGTTTACCGTCTGTAATTTATTGATCAATAACCATACGGCCAATGATAAAGGTACAAGAAAGCACATAATAGCTTCTATCAAGAGTAAAATGGCTGTAATGCTTTTTTTGAAATGCTTTTCTTGGGTAAGATAAAACATTTGTTTTCTTACCATAATGTAAATGGTGCATGCTCCTAAAATACCTCCCATGAAAGGAGACATTTTTATAAATAAAATAAGTCCTAATCCCAGTATAATGGTGATAAGGGAGTATTTCCAATATTGTTCTTTTACGCTCATGTGTTTTTTGCTTATTTTGTATATAAATAAACAATAAAACGAATTGAAATGTTCCGCTTTTAAAACGGAACATTCTTAGTCATGTTTTCATAATTATTGTATTGACCGCTAATATTAATTTCATTTTCAGGAGCCAGTTCTATTGCTTTCTTCATATCTTCCACAGATCCGTCTTTGTCTCCTTTAAGTAATTTGATACGTCCTCGTTCATGATATGCTTTGGCAAAGTTTGGATTGATTTCAATGGCTTCATCATATATAGCCAATGCTTTGTCAAAATCTTTGTTTGCCAGATATAGTTCGCCTGACAGGATATAGGCCTTTTCATTGAACGGATTGAGTGACAATACTTGATTAAAACATTCTTGTGCTTGTTCCGGTTCATTGGTGGCGGCTAGAATTTCTCCTTTCAAGAGCAAGGCTTGTTCGTCTTCGGGATTGAGGCTGAGTAACTTTTGTATATCTTCAGCAGCATCTTTTGCTTGTTTCATTTTCCAAAGTACTTCAGCGCGTAGCTGGTATGCTTCGGTATAATCTTCTTTCAATACGATAGCTTTAGTCAGCATGGCAATGGCAGTGATATCATCTTTCATGCCGATAGCTGCTTTTGCTGTCAAATAGAAAGATAGGGGGTTCTTATTATCTAAAACCAAAGCTTTTTGGCAGGCATCTTTCATATTTTCGTAATCTTCCTGCATATAGCAGATGCCAGCTAGTGAAAGGAAGGTGTTTACTTGTTCAGGATCTTTTGTAGCCATGCGGTCTAGTGTGATACGGGCGTCATCTAGTCGGTTCGCCTGTGTATAAGCAGTGGCTAGCAGGCTGAGAGTTTCTAATTCATCGTTGATGGCAACTGCCTCTTCAAAACATTTAATGGCATAAGGTAGTTTACCCATACGTTGGGCGCGGATGCCATCGTATTTTAAAATCTCGAAGTTCTTTTTATCATTTTTCTCTTTTTCGGTTTCGGGGATGTTGTTTCCGCCGAATAAGGATTTAAATAAGCCCATAATTTATAGTTGTTTTATTTGTCTATTGTTATAATAAATCGTCTGAGGTAAATTTCTTGTTCCTGATGCTGCATGTTGGTAAAACGTACTGCCTTTATTGGTTTCTGTTGTAAACTGGCAGTCAGTAGGTTCTTTTCTTGTGTAAAGTTTACTTTACTCCAATCTTTTCCATTTGCAGATATCTCAAGGCTTCCCCAAGTTGCGATTTCCGGTTTCCCGAAATCTATCTCTATATTTTCTCCGGGATAAACTTGATCCAGTTCGATAGTCAATGAACCATTACCGGGCCATTTGATAACTTCCAGCGCCGGAGAAATCTGAATGCGGTTTATCTTTACCTGTAAAGGTAAGTTCTTTATCTGACTGATATCGCTTATTAGTTTATGCGGCATATAGTCGGTTTCAGCATTCAGCAGTGTACTATATTTTTGGTTATAGCATTGCGTGACGGTGGCGAAAGTTTGATCAATCAATGGCTTGATTACCCTTCCTGCTGTCTTTATACCCGGCTGGTAAGGGTTTTGGTTGTATGTCTGGTCAATTTGAAACATTTGTTGTTGCAAGGCTTTCACGTGCTTGTATTTACGCATAAATAAAGATTGGTCATTTTTGTCGTATGCTTTGACCATTGCCAATACTTCATTTCCGGTTTCTCCCAATAGTTTGAATTGATAAAGCCAAGGCATGATTTCTACTATAATCGGATTTTTATCAGCATGGGCGACTAAAATATCACTTGATTCAATCATCTGGCTGAAGGTTTCTTGTAGAATAGAGAAATCTTTTTCAGTGTAAGTTTTATTTTTTATGTAACTTTCAGTAAAGCTTTGCGCTGTAGGTTGGAGATTTACAGATTCCTCTCGGCGATATTTATGTCCATTGGGACCCAAGTCCGAATTGTGGGCAGCAAAGAATTCCAATTCAGTGGCTGCATCGGGCAAAATGTTCATAATAGCATCTTTCCAAGTTTTTTCACTGTTATATTTTTGGGGATTCCAAGCGTATGAGGCTACACTATAAATAGCTATTTTAGAAGCCTCGGCATGTTCCATCGGATTAGTTACAAAGCCAGACATCTGATGGGCTATTTGAGTATCGTTTCCATATACTGGTCCCATGAGCAGATGATCTCTAACGTAATCGGAAACAGGAAAGTTCCACCATATATATGCCGGACGTTTAATCCGGTCGTTTATCCATTGAATACCATCTTGGGTAATATCGGAAATAACTCGGTCTCCTGTCCACATAATTTGTATGGATGGATTCAGTTTGTCTCCTAAAGTCGTAAGATATCCTTTAGCAGGGTCGGACCAACTTTTATTGTATTCCGTGGGACACATGATAAGGGGAGTTACATCTGGTTTACTTTTACAAAATGTTCATCTATGTAGTTCAGCAGTTCTACTTGTTTCACAGGGTTAGTACCTTCTCCTGAAATATCATCAAAGAAGACGGCAAAAGAACGGACACCGAGATGATACATCTTTTCAAATTTTGCCAATAATAGTTCACGGTCTTCCTTATTCCATTTGATGTCTTGCCCTGGATGGATGGCCCAAACAAAATCTATTTCGTTTTCTTGGGCTACTTTTACTAATTCCTGTAATTGTTTTGCTTCTTTTTCGGGGTAAGGCAAGCGCCAGTTGGGAGAACTATGGTAAGGATCATCTTTAGGACCGTATATATAGGTGTTCATTTTGTTTTCACCATAAAATTGAAGTTGGCGAAGACGGGCATTATGGCTCCAGGGAGTCCCGTAAAATCCTTCTACGACACCACGGTAGCATATGGCCGGATAGTCTTGTATCTCTATTATCGGTAATTGGTTATCTTTGAGCAATTGTTTTAAGGTTTGCAAGGCATAGTAGGTTCCACGTTCATCGTTCCCTGCCAGAATTATTTCCTTATTATTGATGGATAGATAATAACCTTCCTTTTGGTTGGGGATTTGACGAGTAAACTTGCGGATAGACTTGTCTCCTTTTTCTCCAATATAAATGCGCAAACCGGTATTGGCCGGGTGTTTTCCACCTAATAAATCTTTTAATTCTTGTACGGCATATGGATTAGCTTCAGTTTCTCCCAAGAGCTGGTAAGTTTCAGGTAAATTGATTTGTCCGCCTTGTTTGGAAACTTGTTGAGGGATGGGCTGTACATCTATGTTTTGGGCAAAGATAGTACAACCGGTAAAAAGACAAATGATTGCCAGATGCATTTTTTTCATATTCTGTTGGGGTAAAAGGTTAATAAATCAATGGCAAAGATACGATTTATACAGAAAGAATTCCATTTTTTAATTGTATTATTTCTTCGGAAAGTAGGTAGGAGAGTACCTTTTCCGCTTTTTCACGATTGCTATTCAATTGGTTCAGTAGTTCTGAAACAGGCATGGCGTTTGCCTGTAATAGCTGTTTGATTTGTTTTTCCAATTCTTGAAATTCCCCCTGTTTTATTCCTGAATGATGTTTGTTAAGGCATACATCACATTGTCCGCAGTTGTGTTCGTTCTTTTCTCCAAAATATCTGAGTAGCATTCGGCTACGACATTTATCATCGGCTGTGGCATATTCTATCATAGCCTTGATTCGGGTGGTATAGCTTTTTTTTCGGTCTTCGTTATATTTCCCGAGTTTAGGACAATGGCGATTCTTTTCTTGCCTGTTCACGGGTATATATAATATAAGGTGTCTTTTTCCGTGGAATGTAATGTATGATATGTCTACGAGTTAGCGTCAGTAGAATTTCATAGATTCGTTGGCGGGTTAATCCGGAACGGATTACTAAGGAATCTTCGTTAATATAGGCATAATCAGTAAATAATCCTGTATAAGAACGCAAGATGATGTTTATCAGTTTCTCTGTATCTGTATCATTCTCGTGTAGTTTATAGAGTTCGTCGCGTTTCATAGTGAAAAGAATACGTGAAGCATTATCTTGCTCGTCCGTATATTCTAAATATCCGGCACGGGTCAGAATCTTTAAAGCGCTGTCTGCTTGTACGGGGAAATGTTTGAAGTTACGACAGAATTCATCCAAGTTAAAAGCAAAGGTACAACCTATACCGTCTCCCATGGCCATTTGAAAATAGTAGTTGATATCTTCGTACACTTTTCGGATATAATCCTTGTCGGGAAATGTATCACTGATACGTTTGTTGAGAGTGATTTTATCACTTTGGGCGTATAGCAGAACAGCATATGCTTTCTGCCCGTCACGCCCTGCTCGTCCGGCTTCTTGAAAATAGGCTTCAGGAGAATCAGGCATATCTATGTGGATAACGATACGTACATCTGGCTTGTCGATACCCATGCCGAAAGCGTTGGTTGCTACCATAGTACGGCTTTCTCCGGTGAGCCAGCTTTTTTGACGTTGATCTTTTACATCATTATTCAAACCGGCATGATAGAAAGTGGCAGTTATGCCGTTATTGACCAGTAGTTCGGCAATTTCACGTGTGCGTTTCCGGTTGCGGGTATAGACAATGGCGCAGCCGGGCACACTATTTAAAATATGTAATAGCTCTTCCTGTTTATTTTCTGTAGGACGTACAATATAAGCCAAGTTTTTCTTTCGAAACTCATTCGGAAAACCTGACTGGTTTTTTTAAAGTTTAGTTTTGTTTGAATATCTGTTACTACTTCCGGAGTGGCAGTTGCTGTCAGTGCCAATATAGGTATGTCAGGAAGGAGTTCTCGAATTTCTGCAATTTTCAGATAAGCAGGGCGGAAATCATATCCCCATTGAGAGATACAGTGTGACTCATCTACTGTGATCATACTTACCTTCATGTTCCGTAGTTTGTTACGGAATATTTCAGTATCCAGTCTTTCCGGAGAAATATAAAGGAATTTATAGTCGCCGAAGATACAGTTTTCCAATGCAACGATGATCTCTTCGCGCGTCATGCCTGAATAAATTGCTAAAGCTTTGATACCCCGGTCGCGTAAATTGCGTACCTGGTCCTTCATCAGGGCAATAAGAGGTGTGATAACTAAACATAATCCGGGTTGTGCTAAAGCTGGTACTTGGAAGGTAATGGATTTGCCGCCACCGGTAGGCATCAATCCTAGCGTGTCGTGACCGTTGCCTATACTTTCAATGATTTCTTTCTGTATGCCCCGAAAGTTATCATATCCCCAATATTGTTTTAGAATTTCTTTATAGGTCATTGGAAGGAGAATAAGAAAATTATGTCAAAACCCCAATGACTTGTCATCTTATTATTCTGATAAGTATCTGATAACGTCATTAAAGTTTTGACATATTTCAAAGATAAATTTTTACCATTATTCCTCACTGGGTTTTATATCTTCTATTTGCAATTGTACTTCACCACGCTTGTGCGTATTCTCTTCAATGGTATAACAAATATCAAAAGAACGTTTGGTCTTAATATAGCGTGCTTGTGAACTTTGTCCGAAAGCGATGCCATTCATCACATTGTTTGATTTATTGTCTACCAATTCCAACTTGATATGCTCCTGATCACGACCTACTACTTTGCTGGTACCATAATCATATACATTATGTGTACAAAAGATAGGTTTGTGGTTGTCTGGTCCGAAGGGATTGAACTTTTTCAGGTCGGCATGGAACTTCGGAGTGATATCCCGGAAGTCAATTTCTGCATCAATATCTATTACAGCACTAGTCTGTTCCGGCAAAATATGTTCTGTGACATAGGTCTCAAAACGGCGGGTGAATTCTTCCACATTTTCCACTTTCATGGATAGTCCTGCAGCGTAAGTGTGTCCTCCAAAATTTTCCAACAAGTCACGACAATATTCGATAGCTTTGTAAACATCGAAACCTGATACGGAACGGGCAGAACCAGTTGCTAGATTATCTGTACGGGTTAATACAACTGCCGGGCGATAATAAATCTCTGTAAGGCGTGAAGCTACGATACCGATAACACCTTTGTGCCACGCTTCATTATAGATGACAATGGAACGCCGGTCTGCTAGTCCTTCCAAGTGGTCTACAATTTGGTTGGCCTCTTCGGTCATGGTCTTATCCAGATCTTTACGGGTTTCATTGTATTGGTTGATTTGGTTGGCTTTCTCTAATGCTGCCGAGAAGTCCTTTTCTATGAGCAATTCCACCGCTTCTTTTCCGTTCTGTATACGTCCGGATGCGTTGATGCGCGGACCTATCTTGAATACGATATCACCTACGGTAATTTCTTTTTCTGATAATCCGCATACATCAATAATAGCTTTCAGACCTACACTGGGATTGGAGTTCAACTGCTTTAAACCATGATGTGTCAGCACTCGGTTCTCTCCCATGATAGGTACGATGTCTGATGCTACACTGACAGCAACCAAATCTAATAAAGGAGTTAGTTGATGAAATTCAATGCCATTATTCAAAGCGAAAGCCTGCATGAATTTGAAGCCTACACCACACCCTGAAAGATGATCGTAAGGATACGTATTGTCTGCCCGTTTGGCATTCAGAATAGCTACGGCTGGTGGCAATATATCATCAGGTACATGGTGGTCGCAGATGATGAAATCGATACCTTTTTCTTTTGCATAAGCAATTTCCTCTACGGCTTTAATACCGCAATCTAACACAATAATAAGTTTTACACCTGTTTCACAGGCATAATCCACTCCTTTTACTGATACTCCGTAGCCCTCATTATATCGGTCGGGAATATAGTAGTCAATGTTCGAATAGAACTGCTGGAGAAATTTGTATACCAATGCTACAGCTGTTGTACCGTCTACATCATAATCTCCATAAACCATGATACGTTCTTTCCTGCCCATAGCTTGATTGAGCCGTTCTACGGCAATGCTCATATCCTTCATCAGGAATGGGTCGTGTAGCTCGTTAAGCTGGGGACGGAAAAATCTTTTAGCCTCTGCTGCTGAGGTTATACCTCTTTCCAGCAACAGCTTACAAAGAATCGGGCTGATCCCTGTTTCCTTTGCTAATGCTTTAGCTGCTTCTGTCTGTTCTTGGCTTGGAGGTTGATAATTCCATTTGTGATTCATTTTATATATTGTTTTTTCTTTTTTCTGCTCTCGGAGACGGGATGATACCATTTTCTAGTTATACTTACCCAATCAATCCGTAAAGTTAGGAAAAAACAAATAAAAAAACCGCTAATTCCATATATATTTTATGGAATTAGCGGTAAAGTATTGTATAGTAGCGGATTATTTGATGCCTAATTTTTTAGCAATTTCTTTAGGCAGTGCATTTTTATTGACTACGATATTCATGGTTTTGTAACGAACGAATGCTTTTGAGGCGTACCATAAGCCTTCGTATTTTCCAGCTTTTCCCCAAGAATTCTTTACCATATAATAGTCATTTCCTTCTTGGTCTTTAGCTATACCGTAAATCAACATGCCATGATCGTCGGTTGTTTCCCAATTGTCATATGCTTCCTGGCGTTCTTCTTGTGTACACCATTTCTGAGGTTGTGGTTTGGTGTTCAGTTTCTTTTCTTCCGGTTTCATTTTCAACCAATGAGCCATGTCTGACCCACTTAGTTCTTGCACTTTTTCCGTGTCGGGCATAACAGCTACGCCATCACGTGTAAAACCTTGTTCACTGACATCAGATCCCCATGCGATTGGATAGCCGTTATTAATGGCATTGTCAAAAACCTGCATGAATTCATCAATGGGAAGGTTGTATGATTGTCCCCAACGCCAGTTGTCTTGAATTTCAAGGACAAATGGTTCGTAGAACGGATGGTGGGTATACGAGGTTAATGAAATGTAATCATTTGGATTTAATCCTGTTGATTCGAAGAATGAATGGGGAGTGTATTCTTTTCCTTTATAAGTGAATTTTTCAGGGCATTTACCTAAATAGATATCATGAATAGCGGCAATGGCCTTTTTCCATAATGGATTATGGTTATTATCTGTTTGGAGTTTGCGTAATTTTCCTTTGGCTATTGCTGCTACTACAGCATCCGATACGGCTGTAAGTTCTGTATGGTTACTTAGTGTATCACCATACATGACTCCCGGACGCATAACTTCTTCGGGCACCAGACCAAATTTTTTCATTCCATAGATAACGTCATAGAATGATCCTCCTTGGGAAAAAGATACATCTCCATGAGTACGTACGGCGGCATCAGCTCGATCCAAATAAGTTTGGTGTACGATGTACATTTCAGAAAAGTCGTATTCTCCTTTTCCCATACGAAGTAATTCTGATTCTAGAAAGGCCATACTGGAATAGCACCAGCAAGTACCGGCACGGCTTTGGTTCTTGACAGAAGTAATAGGCAGTTCTTTTACTGTAGTGAATACAAACCCTTCTTCCTTTGGCTCTTCTTTTTGTGCATCTTGTGCAAAGAGGCTTATACTGCATAAACCTAATGCTGCTAATAATGTAAATCTTTTCATTTTAGAAATAAAAGTTTTGTTTGTTATGTTACTCATTCATAATAGTTTCTACTTCTTCGATAGTGATAGGGATGCGTTTCTCGCCAGTGAAACGGGAGCCTTCCGAAGTAATCAAAATATCATCTTCCAAGCGGATGCCTCCAAAATCTTTGAATTTTTCAATAGCATCAAAGTTCAGGAAGTCTGTATGCATTTTCTCTGCTTTCCATTTGTCAATCAATGCTGGAATAAAATAACAACCCGGTTCATCAGTAATTACAAAGCCTTTCTGTAAGCGACGTCCCATGCGTAGAGAGGCTAGCCCGAACTGGGAAGAAGGACGGATTTCATCGTCATATCCTACGTAAATTTGTCCTAGGTCTTCCATGTCATGTACATCCAATCCCATCATATGACCTAATCCATGAGGCAGGAATAAAGCATGTGCACCAGCGACAACAGCTTCTTCCACGTCGCCCTTCATGAGTCCCAGGTCTTTTAATCCTTGAACTAGCACTTTGCAGACTTCTAAGTGTACAGACATATAGGTTATACCTGGACGAGTAATTTCCAATGCTTTATCATGGCAAGCCAATACAATATTATACACATCTTTTTGCCGTCCTTCAAATTTGCCTCCCACAGGTACGGTACGTGTATGGTCTGAACAATAATTTGTGACTCTTTCAGCTCCGGCATCTGTTAGCATCATGCGCCCTGGCTCTAAGATATGGCTATGGTCATGGTTATGTAATGTCTCCCCATGTTGAGTCAGGATAGTGGCAAATGAAGTCATGCTTCCATAAGAAGCGGCGATGCCATCCAGTACTCCGGCGATATATTGTTCCTTTATTCCTGGTTTACATAGACGCATGGCGGTTGTGTGCATTTCATAACCAATATTACATGCCAAGTCGATTTCTGCTATTTCGCAAGCTTCTTTTACAGAACGTAAATCAACTACAGCTTTTATCAATTCTACAGAAGCATATTTCTTTACTATAGCCGCACGGATACCGGTTAAGTCTTCTAAGAGCATCATATTATCGAATCGGTAGGGAGGAAGGAAATGTACTTTTCTCCCTTGTGTGATAGCTTTTTTTACCACTTCTTTTAGCTGGGGGAAAGGAAAACTTTTCTGAATACCTACTTGTGCAGCCAATTCTTTCACACTGGGTTGGGGCCCCATCCAGATAATGTCGTCCATATCTACATCATTTCCGAAGAAATAATCTTCTCCTGCTTCTATATCTATTACACCTGCATATCCGGGGTGAGAATGACCGAAGAAGTAGAGGAATGAACTGTCCTGACGGAATTTATATGTGTTATCCGGATAGTTTGCCGGAGCTTCATTATTACCTAGTATAAGGATAATACCATTTTGCACTTTATTTCTAAGTGCCTGACGGCGTCTTTGATAAGTTGCGGAATCAAACATGGTTAACTTTATTTTAATTGAATATTTATTGAACTGTGTTGCAAATGTAATAATTATAATCTTAAAAGTACTATTTGCTTATTTGATTTTTTAATCGATTTCGGCTTTATTTTTATCATTTGTCAATCTTGCTTTTCTAATTTCACAGGTTTCTCTTATATTTCCTTGATAAGTTGCCATTCAGTAATTTATAATGAAGGAGAATTTGATTGATTTTTATGATGGAATGCAATTATTTAATAAATATAAAAGATACGGCTAAATACTTTGAAAAGGTTAACTTTGCAGTGAACTCTTTCAAGGATAGATTTGTTCCTCAACATTGATTATGAAAATAGATGATAAAACAGGACTGGTACTGGAAGGCGGAGGTATGCGCGGAGTTTTTACCTGCGGGGTATTAGACTATATGATGGATAAGAAGGTTTGGTTTCCGTATGGGGTAGGAGTTTCTGCCGGAGCGTGCAATGGTCTTTCATATATGTCTCGCCAGCGTGGTAGAGCTAAGTTTAGTAATATTGATTTATTGGAGAAATATCATTATATCGGCATAAAGCATTTATGGCGTAAGCACAGTATTCTTGATCAGGAATTGCTTTATGAACATTTTCCTAAGGAAATTCTTCCTTATGATTATAAAACATATGCTGAAAATTCTGCTCGTTTTGAAATGGTGACTACTAATTGCATTACGGGTAGGGCGTGTTATTTGGAAGAGAAACATGATCCTCGACGTATTATTGCCATAGCTAAGGCGTCCAGCAGTCTTCCTTATGTTTGTCCTATAGCTTATGTAGATGGTGAGCCGATGCTTGATGGGGGAATTGTGGATTCTATTCCTGTGTTGCGTGCTATTGAACAAGGATATGATAAAAATGTAGTGGTACTTACCCGTAATCGGGGATATCGCAAAAAAGGAAAGGATATGAAAATTCCTCATTTTATCTATAAAAAATACCCTCGTTTGCGCGTGGTTTTAAGTAAACGTTGCCGTATTTACAACGAACAGCTTGATTTAGTAGAGCAATTGGAAGACAAGGGCAGGATTGTGGTAATTCGTCCTGAAAAGCCGATGGAAGTGGATCGTATTGAAACAGATATAAAGAAATTGACCGATTTATATGAGGAAGGGTATGTCTGTGCAAAAAAAATGTTTGAAGAAAAACAAATACTTCAAAAATAAATTTTTGGCCAAGAATGTTTTTATAAATGGGGATATTGGAGGAATGGGGGATCATTCTTGTTATATGGGGTGGAACTTCATCTGCCCCATATAACAAGAATGAATGCTCTTTCCTTTTGGAAAGAAAGATAATATATTAGTAATATAAATGTGACGGTACAGTTAATACTTGCTCGGTATAAACTTGCTCGACAGTCGGATAATCTATAGTGAATGTCTTTTTTAAATCTTCAAAAAAAGCCATGAGGACTATGGGGGAAGTCCTGGAAGAAGGTATATATTCGGAAATTATAAATGTTCTTTTGGGCTGTTCTGGAAGAGTTAAATCAAATGAGATGAGATGTTTTGTCCCCCATTGTTCATTTTCTATTTCATTGGACTTTCTTTCAAAACTACCTTCTATAGCTTTGTCTCCAAACTTTTCTTGATAAACCAGTACTTTGCCTCTTGCTATTTCTGCATCCGTATAGATAAATTTGTATCCTCCTCCTGTTTTTACTGGTATTGTAGCTAATGCTTTTTCTTTAATTGTTTGTTTTTCAGAGTCTTTTAAATCTCCTGTAAGAAATATATCCTGTTTGCTTACAATGTAATTATCGGTGTAATAGTCTACTATTACATGAATGTCAAGTGTGTTTCCTGATTGATCTTTTACAGTAATAATTGCTTCACCTAATGCTAATGCTTTTATGGATATGTCACAAGAAGAAATCATTTTAGTTTCTATAATTTCCGGTTTATCGCAGCTTATTTCATAATTCCCGTCTCCTCCTTGCAAGGGAAAAGAGTATGTCTGATTATTAGGATAGTTTAATTTTATATTTGCTGTTTCTCTATTTTTTAAGGAGATGGGAGCAAGTTCATCATTGCTGCACGATGAAATTACTAAAGAGCAAAGGAAAATAAGCACTGTGGCTAGCATACTGTTAAGTCTCATAGTTTGATCTTATTTTATGTTCTACATAGTTTAAATGAGAGATTAGATGATTTACTGCTTGGCAATTAGAAATTTATTTTTTCTTGAATTTGTCCAGTCTGTGGATAAAATATGAGAATGTAAAATGAAAAATCCCTCTTCCTTCTAAAGAAAAAGAGGGATTATAGTTGAGTTTCTAGTTTCTGATTTTTATTTGGCAAAACTTACGGCACGTGTTTCGCGGATGACTGTAATCTTCA
>ENA-OQBV01000507-OQBV01000507.1-human-gut-metagenome-genome-assembly--contig:-NODE-507-length-21893-cov-3.943352_pt1 | contig 21893 bp, 21 predicted proteins | sample MGYA00242750_ERZ504559 | MGnify/ENA primary metagenome ERZ504559 (study PRJEB26092, sample SAMD00036230) | human gut metagenome | host: Homo sapiens | study: EMG produced TPA metagenomics assembly of... | reverse complement strand
AACTATGAATACAAATCTGTCTCTTCGTCGCAGGCTGGGGTTAGAGATAGCCCGTAAGATAACGAATACATTGGTCGAACAGCATCCTCTGAAACAATTATTCTGGGAATGTACTTTACGCTGTAACTTGCATTGCCGTCACTGTGGCAGCGATTGCAAGAAAATATCCGGTTATGCCGATATGCCTAAAGAAGATTTTCTTCGGGTTTTGGATAATATAGCTTTGCATACCGATCCGCATCATGTTTTTGTGGTAATCACGGGTGGAGAGCCTCTTATGCGTGAAGATTTGGAAGAGTGTGGAAAAGCTATTCACGACAAAGGATTTCCGTGGGGAATGGTGACAAATGGGCTGGCTATGACTCCCGAACGCTTTACTGCTTTGCTGAAGGCCGGAATGCATACTGCTACAGTCAGTCTGGACGGGTTTGCCGATGAGCATAACTGGATGCGCGGACATCCGCAAAGCTTTGACAAGGCTATTCGAGCCATTCGTATGATGGCCGCTATTCCCGGATTTGTGTTCGATGTGGTAACATGTGTCAATAAGCATAATTATGCGCAGTTAAATGAATTGAAAGAGTTTCTCATTGGCATAGGGTTAAAACAGTGGAGGTTGTTTACGGTATTTCCTGTAGGACGTGCAGCCAGTGATGCCGAACTTCAATTGTCCGGCGAGGAATTTCGTGGAATGCTGGATTTTATCAAGCAAACTCGTAAGGAAGGGCGTATACGCATTAGTTATGGATGTGAGGGATTTTTAGGTAATTATGAAGGTGATGTACGCGATCATTTCTTTTCCTGTCAGGCAGGGATAACAGTGGGATCAGTCCTTATCGATGGCTCTATATCCGCTTGCCCCAGCATTCGTGCCGATTTCCATCAGGGAAACATTTATAAAGATGAGTTTATGGATGTATGGGAGAATAACTATCAGCCTTATCGCGACCGCACATGGATGAAGAAAGGAGAGTGTGCTACATGCAAGTATTTCCGCTATTGTCGTGGAAATGGTATGCATTTGCGTGATGGACAAGGAGAGTTAATGGTCTGCCATTTGAAAAGAATCGTCAATCCTTAATGTAAAAAATCATACAGTTATGAGAAAGAAAGTTAGTTGTTTTAGTACTCGAGTCTGGGCTGGATTTCTTGCTTTGCTAGGCTTTGCTTCATGCACCAGTAATGAGGATCCAGAAGATATTCCATTGGAATATGGAACACCTACGGTTGGTTTTCAGGTGCAAGGAGTAGTAACCGACGAGGAAGGCAATCCGCTGGAAGACATTCAGGTTATCGTACGCAGAGCGTATAATAATGATTATCGTTCGGGGGATACAATTTACACGGACAATAAAGGGGCGTTTGCCGCAGAGAAATTTGTTACAACTGGTTTCGAGCCAGATGAGCAGAAAGTTTATTTCAATGACGAAAAGAAGGTTTTCAAGTCGGATTCTATTTTACTGAAAGATATGAAGCTTGAAAAAATAGAGGAAGGGTCTGGCTGGAGCCATGGTACTTATCAGGCCACTACGGAGGTAAAGTTGAAGAAGGCAGAAAAAGAAGAATAAAGCAGCTTTTCCCTTTGAAAAAAGACGATGAATTATGGCGAAAAATCTGTACGAAGTTTCCTGATCTTTGTACAGAAAAAATAAAAACTTCAGCATCTTTTCCCGAAAAGATGCTGAAGTTTTTTTATATTGTTACATAACAAACTTTACAGCCACCCAGCGGTTCTTTTCCCGATGGTGAACGAAAGTCATTCCCAGACTTTCAGCCTTTTCGCGGATAGCAGGAATGTCTTCTACGTAGAATCCACTCATATAAAGTTCAGAACCCTTGTGCATGCATGCTGCATAGGCAGCCATATCATTCAGCAGAATATTACGGTTGATATTAGCTATGATGATGTCGAACGGCTTGCGTCCTTTCAGAAGCGATGCATCACCCAGTTCTACTGTGATGTTTGCAATATTGTTCAGGGCAATATTATCGCGTGAATTGTTTACACACCAGTCGTCTATATCAATAGCAGTTACCGGATCTGCTCCTCTCATGCTTGCCAGAATAGCCAGAATAGATGTTCCGCATCCCATATCGAGTACTGACTTGCCTTTCAGGTCGGCATCCAGCAGTTCGCCCAGAATAGAACTTGTTGTTTCATGATGTCCAGTTCCGAAAGCCATTTGCGGATTGATTACAATATCATATTCAGCCTGTGGGTAGTCATGATGGAAGGTGCTGTGTATCACGCAGCGGTCTTCTATCACGATAGGCTGGAAAAAATTCTTTTCCCATTCCTCGTTCCAGTCTTTGTCTTCCGGTTCGGTAATGGTATAAGTAATTTGGGTGTCGGGTATAGGAAAGTTTGCCAGTGTTCTTTCAGGGCATTTTCATCGAACAAGCTTTGCTGTACATAAGCCTGAACGCCTCCTTCACACTCAACAAAACTCTCGAAACCTATTTCGCCTGCCAGTGCCGACAGGACATCGGTTACAATTTCATTGCACGGCTGTGCAGTAAAAGTGACTTCAAAGTATTTCATATATAGAGATATTCGTTTGTTTACACAAAGGTAGTGAAAATAGGGAAAACCCTATACTGAAATAGGGAATTTCTACTTGCCTGTAAGAATTTACTTCTTACTTTTGTAATTGAAATAAACCGTATAAAATGATATAAGTATGAAAAGTAGAATATGTGCTTCGCTGCTGATAGCTTGCTTGCCGTGGCTGGCTATGGCTCAAAGCAACGACGACCTTTACTTTATTCCGAAAAAAGAAAGAAAACGGAACAGAAGGCAGAGGTTAAGTCCGTTCCGAAGCAGACTTCAAACAATACGACGGTATATGCAGCTCCAGGGTCGACTATCGTGGTGAAAGACGTTACAGGAAAGACTCGTGACATTGACGAATACAATCGCCGTATACTTCACGCGATAATACCTTTTCTATGCAGAACGATACACTGTATATCGAAGAGAAGCCTTATGGAGAGCGTGGAGAGTGGGTTAACGGTTTCGAAGGTTCGCAGGATGATTATGAATATGCCATGCGAATCATACGTTTCCGCAGTCCGCGATATGCCATACCTGTAAGCAGCCCGCTTTATTGGGATGTTGTATACGGGGGATATGCTTCATGGGACTGGAATATTTATGAAGACGGATTGTATGCATATGTTTTCCCGACATCTACGAACCCGTTGTGGTGGGACTGGCGCTGGAATTGGGGCGTTGCAGGTCCGAGATGGGGATTCAGCTGGGGATGGTCTTCTCCGTGGTATTATAGCAGTTGGTATTCTCCTTACTGGTATGGTGGCTACTGGGGTGGCTATTGGGGAAGTTACTATGGCGGTTACTGGGGTGGTTACTGGGGACCTGCCTGGCATCATCACCATCATTATCCGTACTGGGCAGGCAACTACCGTGTCGGACATACAGACTACCGCCCGTCAAGATATACAGGATATTCTTCTTCCAGACGCAGTACGTCAGGATTTGGTAATACCAGCAGATTTACAACTAGCTCACGAAGAGGGTCTTCAAGTGGTGTAGGTCGGGTTGTTCGTCCGGGAAGTGGAGCAGGAAGTTCTTCGTCTACTTCTGTTCGTCCTTCAGGTGGAGGATCAAGTTTCCAGCAGAACGGTCCATCGTCAATAACTCGTCCGTCACGTGGAAACGGAAGCAGCTATGTACGTCCTAGTAGTACAGTAGACCGTACAGGATCTATCTACAGCCGTCCTAGCAGTACCCGACGCAGCTCGAACTATAACAATAACCGTTCGAATACTCGTTCCAGCAGTAGTTATTCCACTCCTCGTAGCTCAGGAAGCTCTTTCTCAAGAGGAAGCAGCAGTTATAGCCGAGGTTCAGCAACGGGAGGAAGTTCTTCACGTTCCAGCTCAAGAGGTGGTAGCTCAAGCAGAAGATAAAGAAACAAAATTAGAAGGTCATTCGAATTATGAAAAAGAAAATAATGGTTCTGACTGTGGCTGGTGCATTAGCTTCGGCCGCAGCAGCACAAAATCAATATGATGCACTTCGTTTCTTAGGAAACGATGTAAATGGTACGGCACGCTTTGTCGGTATGGGAGGAGCTATGAGTTCACTGGGGGCAGATTTGTCTACTATTGGAACAAACCCTGCCGGCATCGGACTTTACAGAAGTAATGATGTTGCGTTGAGTTTTGGCTTTAATGCCAACAAATCGCATAGCGACTTTAATGGTAGTGTGATGGATGAAAGCCGTAATCGTGCTTCGTTCGATCAGGTTGGTTTTGTATGGAGTACGAAAATTGGCAACAAGACCGATTTGCGTTTTCTGAATTTCGCATTCAATTATCATAAGCGTGTTAATTTTAACCGTCAGTTCGCTTCGAAAGGTGGTTTGAATGGGAATTCGCTTACCTGGCAGATGGCTGATATGATAGATGGAGCTGGATATCAGACTGATAATCATTTTAACGGTCTGCTGGATGCCAACAATCCTTATACTGAAAGTTCGTTTTATGATACTCCATATTTAGGTGCTATGGGAGCACGTACCGGTCTGGTCGATGTGGATTGGGATGATAAAGGAAATATTCTTAATATCTATGGATGGAATGGTATAGATGGAGAATATTACAGCCGTGAGACAGGCTCTGTCAATGAGTACGATTTCAATGTTTCCTTTAATGTTCGCGACCGCTTTTATTTTGGTGCAACCTTGGGCGTTTATGATATTGATTACTTGCGTTACTCTTCGTATGGAGAAAACATGCAAAGATTAAATGGAGAGTATCAGGGAAATTTCACCTTAAACAATACGTATAAAACAGAAGGTACAGGAATTGATCTGAAAGTCGGTACTATCATTCGTCCGTTCGAATATTCTCCGTTCCGTTTTGGTCTGGCTATACATACGCCTATATTATATAATATGTCCGACCGTTATACATCGGTGCTGACGAGTAATTTGCCGTCGGCTAGTTATACTGAGAATTTAGCGGATTATTTATATGGCGGGCAATATGCATGGGATTACAGACTGATTACTCCGTGGCGCTTCAACGTTAGTGTCGGTACGATTGTAGGAGGCATTATGGCTTTGGACGCTGAATATGAGTTTGAAAACTATTCTGCAACCAAACTTCAGAATGCTGAAGGTGTGGAACTGAACGGTCAGTCAGCTATTAAGGAGACCTTGAAAGGGGTTCACTCATTCCGTGTAGGTATGGAAACAAAAGTTTCATCTGCCTTCAGTGTACGTGCCGGATATCATTTCCGCTCGACACCTATTACGAGTGACGCATTCAAGAATATTCCGGTTACCGACAATACCCGTACCGATGCCGAATATCTGAATCTGAAGTCACGTCAGGCTGTCAGTGTTGGATTGGGTTACAGAGGTCGTCTGGTTTATGCAGATGTTGCTTATAAATATGATTTCTATAAAGGTGATTTTTACGCGTTTGACGGAGGTCTTGACCAGTCAGGAAATTTATTATTATCACCGACAAAAGTGAACAATGAGCGTCATCAATTGTTATTTACTATAGGAGTACATTTCTAAAAGATAGGATTATAATTGTGTGTGTTTATCGGCTTCACCTCGGGTAATGATATTACTTGGGGTGAAGTTTTTTTATACTTTTCCTGTCTGTATTCTTTTCTTTTCCAGAAATTGAATCCGGCGTATATACGTAAGCTTCCGAAAGAGTTTGTCATCGAGAAATCAGATTTGCGATAGTCATACGTATTTAATACGAGTGAGGCCCCCGATATAATATTTGCTGTTGTTCCATGTTATGCCTGCGCGGGTTACCAGATCGAAATTAATATCGTTTATCCACTCAAACCAGTCGTTTCCCATATCTGTTGGTTTTCCGTTCATTTTAGCTTTTTTATAAGCGATAGCTGGCATTAGCGAAACGTTGAGCAGACAGTTCTTGGCAAATACCCAGTTATATCCGTATCCGAAACTTAAATTGTAATCACGATATTTCAGGCTGTTGAATTTTAGTGACGATTGTATTTGTTCAATCATCTCGGCTGGTAGTTTGGTATGATTGAAAGAAATACTATGGTGTGAGTATGAAAAACCAGCCATAAACGAACCACAGCTGCGGCGCTGATTAGTAGACTGGCTGTATGCTGCCGGATATGAAAATTTCTTGTTGTTGAAAATCCAGTATGCATTAAGGCCGACTATTTTGCTTTGGAAGCCTTCGAATTTCTGACCTACATAATCTTCCGGAAGATTGAATCCTGAATAGGAATTTATATGAAAGTCGCTACCTGTTTTTCTGTAATAAAAGTCAGCTCCAACTCGTGAACTGTATAGGTTGAAAACATATTCTTTCTTCGATTTGCCGCTTTGGCTTTTGCCTATGAGATCGGGAATGCTGAATGACATTCCTAAAAATATCCATCTCCAGCCGAAATAGGCTCCTATCTTAGGAGTTGGAGTAGGTGCAAAACTGATGTTTTGTCTTTCTTCGTTTATTCGGGTTCCCAGACGGTAACGTTCATGCCAGAAACTTTGTTCCACCATAAACGTCAGATTATATTTGTTGGGAGCAATGTAGGTGGTATCTGTTTCTGTAAAAATCTTTTCCAAATGTTGCATAAATTTATTCTGCTTTTCGGTCTGTGCCTGTATTGTCTGACCGAAAAGCAGTAGGATTATGCCGATATGTCGGAAAAATTTCATGACGTCTGTATTGAGTGGCGCGATGAATAAAGTTTTTCAGAGTTTATTTAGAATACGGTCCATTACCCAGTTTGTAGGAGTTGCACTCACCCCGTCGCATGTGCAGATTGCTTTCCCTTGTAAATGTTCTACCACAGCCTGAATCAACGGAAGTTGTACATATGGCGGATTCTGTGGGAGTATTTCCTCACGACCGCGTTCAGTGTGCAGGGCAATCGGATCATAGGTAAAGACAGAGAAGCAAATCATACCCTTGTCACCTATAATTTCTATACGGTCTTCTTTTGCCGATTCGTGAGCAACGAAGCACCATGAACCTGAACCAGGCAGTCCGGAAGCAAACTTAAAGCAGGCACTGATAGTATCTTCTGCCTGATAAAGCCCTCCACGGTTGCTTGTATAACCTTCTGCTTCGAGTATACATCCGAACATTTCCTGAAGAAAGTCCAACTGATGGGGGGCCAGATCGTAAAAATATCCTCCTCCTGCGATGTCGGGCTGTACTCGCCATGGAAGATTGGTGCTGTTGTAATCGAGTGCTCGCGGAGGCTGTGCGAAACGTATCTGTACATTGATAACATTTCCTATCTCTCCCTCTTCAACCAGTTGTCGTACTTTTTGGAAATAGGGCAGATATCTGCGGTAGTAAGCTACAAAACAAGGAACACCTGTTTCTTGCGATATACGGTTGATGCGAGCGCAGTCTTCATAACTTGCGGCCATCGGCTTTTCTATATAAACAGGCTTGCCGGCTTTCATCGCCATAATAGCAAATGTAGCGTGCGAAGAAGGAGGAGTGGCAATATAAATAGCATTGACATCCTCGTCGCCTATCAGTTCCTGAGCATCTGTATACCATCGAGGTATATTGTGACGGCGTGCATACGATTTTACTTTTTCTTCGTCACGGCTCATTACTGCTACTACTTTCGAACCGTCTATCATATTGAAGGCAGGTCCACTCTTTTTCTCGGTTACTTCACCGCAACCGATAAATCCCCAGCATACGTTATTCAGTTGTATCATAGTGTACGGTGTATGTATCAGTTAAAATATTTATTGTATAGCTTTTTATATTTGGTGTTTGGACAAAATCATTGAGCCAGACGTTCAGGCTATCCAGCAGGGCAGGAGAATGTTTGCTTACTCCCCAAGGCATAAAACTGTGTAAAGCTGATGTCGGTATTGATGTCCAGATTTGGAAAAATCGTCGATAGATGCACGAGCTATATTTTCATCGCATACTGCATAGTCGATATCTCCTCCCGAAACCATAGCCAGTAATTGTTCCGGTCCATATAGCTCTACTTCATTTATGAAAATAGTATCGGCTATTTCGTCAATCAGATTATGTATACGCAGCAGTGCCGGCGATCCTTTTATCACATGAAGATGCTTATGTGCCAGATCAAGCTGACTCTGGATGTATAAACTGTCTTTTCCTTCTTCTTTCTTTCGTTGTACTAAAACCTGTTTGCTTAGTAATAGGGTCCGTGTAAAAAGCAATGTGTCTTTTAGCTGGGTTGTAACGACTGTTCCAGTAGCCAGTATATCGTATTGACCATTGATGATACCTTGCAGACGCTTTTCAAAACTCATTTCAGGAGTAATTTCCAGTTTCAGCCCTTTCTCGGAAGTAAAAGCATTCAATAGTTCGTAATCGAATCCTTGTAATGTATCTTTGCTGACATGATAGCTTACTGCATTATATTCGGTTACGGCACGCAGTTTTCCGGAACTGAGTATTTCGGCATAGTCACGTGGGGAAGAAGCCGGTTTCTCTTCTTCTTGCGTATTCAGCATGATGATACCTGCTGCTATAGCCAGTGCTATGATGATATATCGTACTCCTTTTCTTAGCATAGTGATGTGGTTCTTAATCGAAGAAGTTCCATGATAACCCGAATTTCAGCAAGCGGGGATTCAGAGGGTAGTGAGGAGCTAGGAAGTAGCTCTTTTCTCCTTGTCCTTGAATCAGATTATACATGGCTATAAAAATACGGGTACGTTTCAAATGAATATTGACATATGCGTTCAACAATGGATAACCTCCTAGCTTGAAACGGGTTTCCTTATTTTGCAGATAGAACTGTCCGATAGCAGGTGCATAGTCGGGAGCGTAGTATTGAGTGAAATACCGGACATCTGTTCCCAGTTCTACCTGAAGTACTTTCTTTGCCAGACCGAATTTGAGATAGAAGTTATGGTATAATACCAGGTCGGGCAATGGCAAGACATCCTGATTGCTCGATTTCTGATAAGTAACTTCATTGTCCAAGATGGAATATACCCAACTGGAAATCTTGATTCAATGTGGCGCTGAATATCTGGATATTACCCGTATGCTGTTTTACGGCTACATCATTTTTATAGCTTACAACTTCTTTATCCGAAGCTGTTTCGGTATATTTTACAGAAGTATTGTCAAGATATGTATAGTTCTTAATGTTTTCTACTCCAGCTTTCAGTTGGGTTTTCCAATGGTCGATACTCAGTTTCCCTTCAATACGGGTACGCATGATTTTCGATAAGTCATTGTTATCCCACCAGTAATGTTTGGAATGGAAATGTCTGTAATAGAATGTCGGATTTAGGTTTTTGATGTATGCATTCGCTTCCAGTCTGACCGTATCGCTGAACAGGCGGAAATTCAGATCACCTTTTCCTTCTATTTGAAACTGTCCGGCATCTTCTCCAGCCAGGGCTATTTCTCCCATGACGTCGTAGTGCAATGTCTTTCCTTGTTCCTTGATGAGTTGTCCTCCTACCGATACGGTATTTTCAACATAGTCGGTCGGAATACGTTGTCCCGGAGTTTGAGCAAGGGTATCTGTCATTGTGAAACGGCGGTACTCATGACTCATGAAAGCTGTCAGTCCAGCCTTGGCCCATTTGTTGAATCCCTCACGTAAAGATATACCTATGGTATTTTTTACGGCAAGATGTTCTGTTTCATCACGCTGGATGTCCGTCAAATAGTTATTCTGAAAATATTTCTGGTTCTGCTCCTCGTCGTATGAAATATATCTGCGACGGTTAATATCTACATTTACAGTATGAAGGAAACTTGTTACCGGAACAAATACTTCTGTATTGACCGTATCCTTTGCGTCTGGATTTTCACGGTAGAATCCCAAGTTGTAACGATGGGTAAGGAAAGCATGGTAACCGGTATTATGATTCCATACCTGAGATAAATTTGTTGGAATTTCGCTATTGCCATACACTTTACCTCCCTCTGCCATCGCCAGAGGGTCAGTAATGAAGCGGTCGTCAGTAATACCACCATTCTCGGCAACTTTTAAGTTGTCGTTCATGAAACTGAAATGCATGTTATACTTGTCGCCAAGATAATAAGCAAAAAGATTTCCGTTGAATAAGGCAGTAGACTGGTTCATATATTTACCTCGACCGTAAACATAATCTATATTGAAACCGAATCCCAGTCTTTTATTGGCATTTACGGCAAAATAAGCTTTAAAACGTTCTTCACCGTCTTTACTTCCTCCCTGCTTATAGTAAGTCAGATTTGAAAAAGGAGATTTGGTATTGGTGTAAACGACATCTTCTGGTCTGACAACTGTATAGTCATACGGATCCAGAAAGAAAAACTGTTCAGGATCTTTGCGGTCGAAAAAAACGTGAGCGATACGTGGAGCTCCCAAGTTTCCTAAATATGTATAGTGTCCTGTAGGTCCTCCTGTATCATTCGTATTCTGAAAATTATGCTGCAATGTATCTACCGGAATCTCTGTTCTGTTGCCGAAAAGTCTGTCTATCTTCCATGATGTAAGTCCGATAGGAATAGTACTGGCGTCAATTACGGAAGTTGTATCAATCGGGTTTCCGTTACGATCGTACAAGTTACTGTCCACTCCTGAAGCAGAACTTCCGAACTGCCCTGTGAATTGACTTTGCTGATAGGTATTTTGCGCAGATATGGTTCCGCAAATCAGTAATATTGTTGCTATAAAAAATATCTTCCTCATAATGGAGGCAAAGATACAATATAAAAACGAAAGAAACCGTGTACGGAGTGCAAAAAATACTAGAAGATATATTGATACAGAGGCGTGCAGAGCTTTCTATACAAAAACTATCTGCACGCCTCTGAGTTTTGATTGGAGTTGGTATTTATTATTTTATTTCTTTGATAATATCCATTCCTATATGGATTGCCTCTTCATTCATCGGTATCAGGTGATGATGGCGTTCAGGCAATGTTTTACGCAATGCTTTAATAACGCTTTCTATTTGATACGATAGGACTGGATTTTCAATAATCCTCCCAATACAATCATATTGAATGTCTTTGCCATTTTACGTTCGTTGGCTTCATCCATTGCATCAATACGATATACATGAATGTCTTTGCGTGTAGGAGGGTTTATAATGCCATAACCATCATAAATCAGTACACCGCCTGGTTTGATTTTGTTTTCAAATTTTGGCAAGTGAAGGCTGGTTCAGAATAATGGCTGTATCATATTTTACTTAAAATAGGAGATGAAATACGTTCGTCGCTGACGATAACCGTTACATTGGCTGTTCCTCCTCGCTGTTCGGGACCGTAGGCAGGCATCCAAGTAACTTCTTTATTTTCCATCAGTCCTGAATAAGCCAGAATTTTACCCATTGACAATACGCCTTGTCCTCCAAATCCTGCTATAATGATTTCTTCTTTCATGATAGTGCTTGTTTTGGTAATGTTATTTGTTTTCTCCGCTTGTATCTTTCAGGTCGCCTAATGGGTAGAAAGGGAACATGTTTTCTTCCATCCACTTGTTGGCTGCTTCTGGAGTCATTTTCCATCCTGAGTTACATGTAGATACGATTTCTACCAGACTCGAACCTTTGCCTTGCATGCTGTTTTCGAATGCTTTGCGGATTGCCTTTTTAGCTTTGCGGATTGCTGCTACCGTATGAACTGACTGGCGTGTTACATAGCATGTACCTTGCAGTGTTGCTGCTATTTCTGTCATTTTCAACGGATATCCGTGTATTTCCGGATTTCGTCCGTACGGACATGTTGCAGTTTTCATTCCTACCAGAGTAGTAGGAGCCATTTGTCCTCCTGTCATACCATAAATGGCATTATTGATGAATATAATGGCTATATTGTCACCTCTGTTTAGAGAATGGATTGTTTCTGCTGTACCGATACAAGCCAAGTCACCATCTCCCTGATATGTGAATACCAGACGGTCGGGCCATAAGCGTTTGATGGCTCCGGCCAGTGCAGGCGCACGTCCATGAGCTGCTTCCTGACAATCGATGTCAAGATAGTTGTACATGAATACAGCACATCCCACCGGACTAATACCGATAGCTTTTTCTGCCATACCCATTTCTTCTATAACTTCGGCAATCAGTTTATGAACTACTCCGTGGCTGCATCCCGGACAGTAGTGCATCGGATTATCATTTAATAAACGAGGTTTCTGGTAAACCAGATTCTCGGGTTTCATTATTTCTTCTTTTGTCATAAATTTCTCCTCCTTATCGGGTTAGCGTAGAAAGAAACGGAACACAAATTCCATCATCTTTACGAACAGCGATGCGCCGCATACATAAAAGAAGATAGTTTTGTCTTCTCCCAATGAAAAATAAAGAATGAAAGAAGCTGCTGCTCCTATCATGAATATCACATTGAGCACGGTTCTGATCTGATCTATATTGCCCATGAGTTTCTTACTTGTTAATGATTTTTTCTTTTAGTGCATCAATCACTTCATCTGGGTCGGGAACAATACCTCCCAAACGTCCGAAGTGTTCAACTGGTATGCTGCATTTTACAGCCAGTTCAACATCTTCAATCATCTGTCCGCTATTCAACTCTACAACAAGGATGCCTTTTATGTTTTTTGCTCTTTCAGCCAGTGGCTTGCTTGGGAATGGCCATAAAGTAATAGGGCGGAACAGTCCGACTTTAATTCCTTCTTCACGTGCGTGTTCCATTGATTTCTGTGCAATGCGGGCACATGAACCGAATGCAACAATCAGGTATTCTGCATCTTCGCAGTCTATTTCTTCATATCGTACTTCGTTGGCTTCAATTTCTGCATATTTTTCCTGCAAGTGTAAATTACGTTTTTCCATTACAGCAGGATCGAGTTCCAGTGAAGTAATGATATTCGGTTTGCGTCCCTTACATCCGGTAGCGGCCCATGGGCATTGTGCAATGATTTCCTCTTCGGTACGGCGCGGACGAGGAGCTGGAAGAACTACTTTTTCCATCATCTGTCCGATTACACCATCTGCAAGGATCATTGCAGGATTACGATATTTGAAAGCCAGTTCAAATGCAAGACCTACAAAATCGGCCATTTCCTGTACAGATGCCGGAGCTAAAGCTATTAAATGGTAATCGCCGTGTCCTCCACCTTTTGTTGTCTGGAAATAATCTGCCTGGCTCGGCTGTATGGTTCCAAGTCCCGGACCTCCACGCATTACGTTTACAATCAGGCAAGGTAATTCTGCACCGGCAATGTATGAAATACCTTCCTGTTTCAGGCTGACGCCCGGACTGGATGACGAAGTCATTACCATTTTACCGCTTCCTGCGCCTCCATATACCATATTAATTGCTGCTACTTCACTTTCAGCCTGCAATACAACCATTCCGGTTGTTTCCCACGGCTTCTGTTCGGCAAGAGTTTCCAATACTTCTGATTGGGGAGTGATAGGGTAACCGAAGTATCCGTCTACACCGATGCGGATAGCGGCATGAGCGATAGCTTCGTTACCTTTCATTAGAACTATTTCTTCTGCCATAATTCTGATTGTTTTGCTTTAAAGTTATTCTTCACATTTTGCTCTGTATACGGTTAAGCAACCGTCTGGACACACAATGGCGCACGAAGAGCATCCGTTACAGGTATCCTCTACTACCTGTTGCACATAGTTATATCCTTTTTGATTTACTTTGGCGGTGAGCGACAGTACGTGTAACGGGCAAGCTACTACGCACAAGTTGCACCCTTTGCAGCGTTCTGTATTCACTACAACTACACCTTTCATTTTAGCCATAAGTCGATTACCTTATTGATTAAACATATCTTTATTGTAAAAGTTAAGAATATCCATCACCATATTCCGTGCTTCTGCTGCCGGACTATCCGGATTTAATGCAATGGCTTCCTGATAGTTGTTCAATGCTCCTTGCCAGTCACCTTTCTTGCGGAAAGCATTTCCTAATAAATAATATGCTTCGGCAGCATATTCAGGATTTAAATTGATTAATTGATTTAATTGGTCGATAGCGTGTTCGGTAGAACCTTCGGCTATTAAATTCTTTATCTCTTTCAGCTTTTCGGTCATGGTTTTGAATATATTAGTCTACCCACAAAGATAAAGCTTATTTTCAATCGAATAGGAATTTTGGATAATTATTTCCTCTTTATGGATAAAAAAATTTTTTTGCTGATTGTATAATGTATTGATATGTAATACCTTATAGGTAGGACTTGAATGTTTCATATGAAAAAGTTGTTTGACTAATTATATGGATGGTTATAGGAGCATTAAAAGTAATTTTAATGTGTTTTGTAAAACGGTAATGAGGTCTTTGGTGGAAGATTAAGTGGGTTTCAATAGACAAAAATTTATATCGGGATGTAAAAAAAACAGCATTATAGGATGTTTTATTTAGAAATTTATATTTACTTTATAAAGAGTTATTCAGTTTTTAACTGTTTTATGTTACAGCTGATATTTGCTGACAGTACTATTTTTATTATTAATAAATAATCAAATTTATGAAAATCAAGTTATTATTGGCTGCTACGGTAGCATGTGTATTGGGCTTTTCTTCATGCTCAAATGAATCAGTGAAAACTATTCCTGTATATGGTTGGCAAGGAGAAGGTGAGGAGGCTACAGAAGCGTCTATACAGTCCGATTTCAAAAAATGGAAGGACCACGGGCTGGTAGGTATGTGTTATAATGCGGGTGGTTTCAATGTAGAAAAACATACTCGTGCTGCAAAAATAGCTCATGCTACCGGATTGGAGTATCATGCATGGATTCCTGCAATGTTGAAAGGGGATGCAGATTCTACCTGGTATGCGGTAAACCGTAAAGGCGAGTCGGCATATACTGTGCAGGCATATGTTCCTTATTATAAATGTATGTGTCCGAACAATCCGGATGTAATCAATTATCTGGTTACTGAATATAGTAAGATTGCAGAGATTCCCGAAGTTGATTTCATTCATCTGGATTATATTCGCTATGTCGATGTAATTCTGGCACGTGGACTTTGGGATAAATATGGTCTGGTGATGAATGAAGAATATCCTACAGCCGATTATTGTTACTGCGACAAATGTGTAGCCGATTTCAAGGCTGAAAGCGGTATCGATATCAAGTCGGTAGAAGATCCTTCTACTTGTGAAGAATGGAAACAGTTCCGTTACAACCGTATTACCAGTCTGGTAAATAAGATTGCGGCTGCAGTTCATGCAAAAGGCAAAAAAGTCAGTGCTGCTGTATTCCCAGGTCCGGACTCATATGCTAAAAAACTGGTTCGTCAGGAATGGAACAAATGGGATATCGATGCATTCTTCCCGATGAATTATAATGATTTCTATCTGGAACCGGCTTCTTGGGTAGGAGAAATAACTAAGGAAGAAGTAGCTTCCGTAAATGGAAAGAAGCCTGTTTACAGTGGTTTGTTCATTTGCCGTGACTGGCAGAATAAGGCTAATATCAAAGATCCGGAAGGCCACGGTCTGATTCCTTCAGAAATCGGTGAAGCTGTTCGTGGTTCTATTGAAGCAGGAGCTGCTGGAGTGGCATTGTTTATTCCTGCCAATATGACTGATGAACATTGGGCTGAATTTGATAAAGCTATTCAGGTAAAACCCTGATGCCATTGTAGCAATATAAGTAGTGAGGCTACAAAAATGAAATCTCCTTCGGAATCTTTCGGGAATCCGGAGGAGATTTTTTTATATGGCTGGGTATGTTTATACTGTTTTTCCCTAAAAATACAATGTTTCACTATGGTGGAGCGAACGTTTCATTCAAGTGAAGCTATCATTTCACAATAGTGAGGCGATAGTTTCACCTTAGTGAAATGTTTATATTATGTGGAAGAGTTGTGGATTTTATAAAATAGTAAAATCCCTTTTAAAAATGGTACGCTGACTGCTGATTTTTATAACGGTTATGATTTTATAGTTGAATTAAGAACGTTGTATGACAAAAATATACAACGAAAATTGTGATTTTGAAGATTTCTTTTGGTATTATTTTATTTAGTGGTAACTTTGCAAAATATAATGAATTGCAAAAAATAACTAACTTATAGTACGAGGAAATGAATAAAATTATTTCAAAAGAACATTTTTCAGAAAAGGTTTTTAAGCTGGTAATCGAAGCTCCCCTGATTGCTAAGTCACGTAAGGCTGGTCATTTTGTGATTGTACGTGTAGGTGAAAAAGGTGAACGTATGCCTCTTACCATTGCAGAAGCCGATCCTGTAAAGGGAACTATTACGTTGGTCGTACAAGAGGTCGGTCTGTCATCAACTCGTTTGTGTGAACTGAACGAGGGTGATTATATTACCGATGTAGTAGGTCCGTTGGGTAAAGCAACCCACATCGAGAACTTCGGAACAGTAGTTTGCGCTGGAGGTGGAGTAGGAGTAGCTCCGATGTTACCTATTGTTCAGGCTCTGAAGGCTGCTGGAAACCGTGTCATTACTGTATTGGCGGGCCGTTCTAAAGAGCTGATCATTTTGGAAAAAGAAATGAGAGAAAGTTCGGATGAAGTAATTATTATGACCGATGATGGTTCGTATGGCAAGAAAGGTTTGGTGACCGAAGGTATTGAAGAGGTAATCAAGCGTGAAAAGGTAGATAAGTGTTTTGCCATTGGTCCGGCTATCATGATGAAATTTGTTTGTCTGCTTACCAAGAAATACGAAATTCCTACCGATGTGTCGCTTAATACAATCATGGTAGATGGTACAGGTATGTGCGGAGCGTGCCGTATCACTGTGGGAGGCAAGACGAAATTCGTTTGCGTAGATGGTCCTGAGTTCGACGGACATCAGGTGGATTTCGATGAAATGTTGAAGCGTATGGGAGCGTTCAAGGATATTGAACGTGAAGAAATACATAAACTGGATGCTGTACAGCCTGATACATGTGAAGCTGTGAAGGCTGTTGAAGACCGTAATACACCGTGGCGTGCAGAGTTACGTAAAGCAATGAAGCCGAAGGAACGTACTGCCATTCCACGTGTGAAAATGAATGAACTCGATCCGGAGTACCGTTCTCACAGCCGTAAAGAAGAAGTAAACTTAGGCTTGAATGAGGAACAGGCACTGACAGAAGCTAAACGTTGTCTGGATTGTGCTAATCCATCGTGTATGGAAGGTTGTCCGGTCGGTATCAATATACCTGGATTCATTAAAAATATCGAGCGTGGTGAATTCCTAGAAGCTGCCCGTGTCTTGAAGCAGACCAGTGCTTTGCCTGCTGTATGTGGTCGTGTTTGTCCACAGGAAAAGCAGTGTGAATCAAAGTGTATTCACCTGAAGATGGGACACGAAGCAGTAGCTATTGGTTATCTGGAGCGTTTTGCTGCCGATTATGAACGTGAAAGCGGTCAGATTTCTGTTCCTGAAATAGCTGAAAAGAACGGTATCAAAGTTGCAGTTGTAGGTTCCGGACCTGCCGGACTTTCATTTGCCGGAGATATGGCAAAGCTTGGTTACGATGTAACTGTATTCGAAGCTTTGCACGAAATTGGTGGAGTGCTGAAGTACGGTATTCCTGAATTCCGTTTGCCGAACAAGATTGTTGATGTTGAAATAGAAAACCTGTCGAAGATGGGCGTACAATTTGTCAAAGACTGTATTATCGGCAAGACTATCAGCGTGGAAGAATTGGAGCAGGAAGGCTATAAAGGTGTATTCGTAGCATCTGGTGCCGGACTTCCAAACTTCATGAACATTCCGGGGGAAAATTCTATCAATATTATGTCATCCAATGAATATCTGACTCGTGTCAATCTGATGGATGCGGCTAGTGAAGATTCTGATACTCCGGTAACATTTGGCAAGCGTGTGGCTGTTATCGGTGGTGGTAATACTGCTATGGACTCTGTACGTACAGCTCGCCGCCTTGGAGCTGAAAAGGCAATGATTATTTATCGCCGTTCGGAGGCAGAAATGCCGGCTCGTCTGGAGGAAGTAAAACACGCCAAAGAGGAAGGCGTGGAATTCCTGACTTTGCATAATCCGATAGAGTATATAGCAGATGAAAAAGGACGTGTAAAACAAGTTGTTTTGCAGAAGATGGAATTGGGTGAACCGGATGCTTCAGGACGTCGCAGCCCTGTTGCTATTCCTGGAGCTGTAGAAACAATAGACATTGATATGGCTATCGTCAGCGTGGGAGTATCTCCGAATCCGATTGTCCCGAATTCGATTCCTGGACTGGAATTAGGACGAAAAGGAACAATTGCTGTAAATGATGATATGCAATCGTCTATTCCTACTATTTACGCAGGAGGCGATATTGTCCGCGGTGGAGCTACCGTAATTCTGGCAATGGGTGACGGACGCCGTGCTGCTGCCGCAATGAATAAACAGTTGCGCGGGTAAGCGGAAGAAAATTGATATTAGTATATAAATCTTATAGAGAACAGGTTGGCTGGTAATAAACCGGCTGACCTGTTTTTTTATAATTTAAAAATCACTACTTTTGTATTGATATAATTTTATTAATATAAGAGTACCTAATTTTATTATGAAAAAACATCTTTTATTAGGCATCCTGGGAGCTTGTGCGCTTTCTTCTCAGGCACAGACCTTCAAGGAATGGCAAGATCCGGAAGTAAATGCTGTCAATCGTGCTCCGATGCATACAAACTTTTTTGCTTATGAAAGTATGGATGCAGCAGCACAGGCAATCAAGGAACATTCTAACAATTTCATGACATTAAACGGCAACTGGAAATTTTTCTGGGTAAAAAATGCCGATGCACGTCCTACAGACTTCTGGAAAGTTGATTTTAATGATAAAGGATGGGATGACTTACAAGTTCCAGCTGTATGGGAACTAAATGGTTATGGTGATCCTATTTATCTTAATGTGGGTTATGCATGGAGAAATCAGTTTACGAATAATCCTCCTTATGTACCGGTAGAAAACAATCATGTAGGTTCTTACCGTCGTGAAATTGTAGTACCTGCCGACTGGAAAGGAAAAGATATCATAGCTCATTTTGGTGCAGTAAGTTCGAATATGTATCTGTGGGTAAACGGAAAGTATGTCGGATATAGCGAAGATAGTAAGCTGGAAGCTGAATTTGATCTTACTTCTTATTTGAAGCCGGGGCAGAAGAATGTAATTGCTTTTCAGGTATTCCGCTGGTGCGACGGCAGTTATTTGGAAGATCAGGATTTTTTCCGTTATACAGGTGTTGCCCGCGACTGCTATCTTTATACAAGAAATAAAAACCGTATAGATGATATTCGTGTAACTCCCGATCTGGATAGCGAATATAAAAACGGTTCTTTGGCTGTTGAGCTGAAGTTAAAGGGCAGTTCGAAAGTGACTCTGGATTTGCTTGATGTGCAGAATCAGGTTGTTGCAACCAAGGAAGTGGCAGGAAGTGGTAAAGTGTCTGCAACCATTGCTCTTGATGCACCTCATAAGTGGTCGGCAGAAACTCCTTATCTCTATACATTACGTGCTACATTGAAAAAAGGTAATGAAGTAAGTGAGGTGGTTCCTGTGAAAGTCGGATTCCGAAAAGTAGAATTGAAGGATGCTCAAATTTTAGTCAATGGACAGCCTGTACTTTTCAAAGGTGCAAACCGTCATGAAATGGATCCGGACGGAGGATATTATGTATCTCGTGAACGCATGATTCAGGACATCCAGATCATGAAACAGTTTAATATCAATGCCGTACGTACTTGTCACTATCCGGACGATAATTTCTGGTATGAATTATGTGATAAATATGGTATTTATGTAGTAGCTGAGGCTAATCTGGAATCTCATGGTATGGGGTATGAAGAAAAAACACTGGCAAAAGTTTCTTCATACAAGAAAGCACATTTAGAACGTAATCAGCGCAATGTTCAGCGTGGTTTCAATCATCCAAGCATTATCTTCTGGTCTTTGGGTAACGAAGCTGGTTACGGACCAAACTTTGAAGCTGCTTACGAATGGGTAAAGGCTGAAGATCCCAGTCGTGCTGTACAGTATGAAAGAGCAGGCCTTAACGGAAAAACGGATATTTATTGTCCGATGTATTACAGATATAAAGACTGTGAGGAATATGCAAAGAATCCTGATAGTCCAAAACCGTTGATTCAGTGCGAGTATGCTCATGCGATGGGTAATTCTGAAGGTGGTTTTAAAGAGTATTGGGATTTGATTCGCAAATATCCGAAGTATCAGGGAGGTTTTATTTGGGATTTTGTTGACCAGTCATGCCGCTGGACCGGAAAAGACGGTAAGATGATTTATGCTTATGGTGGTGACTTCAACCGTTTCGATGCCAGTGATAACAATTTCTGTGATAACGGTCTGATCAGCCCTGACCGTAAGCCTAATCCACATATGTATGAAGTAGGCTATTTCTATCAGAACATTTGGACCAGTGCTGGTGATTTATCAAAAGGTGAGATTAAAGTTTATAATGAAAACTTCTTCCGTGATTTATCTGCTTATGCATTGGAATGGGAGGTATTGAAAAATGGTAAGGCGGTTCGTAGTGGACGCGTTGAAAATTTGTCAGTAGCTCCACGTCAGACTGCTAATGTTAAACTTGATCTGGGCAAAACTTGTAAGTGTGCAGAATGGTTGCTGAATGTAAAATACGTTCAGAAAAATCGCGAAGGACTGCTTCCGGCTGGTCATGTAGTTGCCAAGGCACAGTTGACCCTGAATCCTTATAAGGCTCCTGCAATGGATCTTGCCAATGTAGAGGAGAAGAACGTAGCTGTAGTAGTTCCGCAGATAAAAGATGAAAATGTAAACCGTATAGTTGTAAAGGGAGAAAACTTCAATATCCAGTTCAATAAGCAGAGCGGATATATGGATAAATATGAAGTAAATGGCTTGGAGATGATAAAAGAAGGAGAAGCTATGACTCCGAACTTCTGGCGTGCTCCAACCGATAATGATTTTGGAGCAGGTTTGCAGCAGAAGTATGCAGCATGGAAAAACCCTGGAATCAAATTAGTGTCTTTAAAGGCTGAAATGGTCGATGGTATAGCTGTTGTTTCTGCTGAATATGAAATGAAACAGGTTTCGGCTAAGTTGGCTTTAACGTATGCTATCAACAATAAAGGTGCTGTTAAGGTGACTCAGAAAATGACCGCAGATAAGAGCGCGAAAGTGGCCAACATGTTCCGTTTTGGTATGCAGATGGTAATGCCTGCTTCTTTTGAAAAGATTTCGTATTATGGACGTGGTCCGGTTGAAAATTATGCAGACCGTAAAACTTCTACTGATCTTGGTATATATAATCAGTCGGTAGACGAACAGTTCTATGCTTATATTCGTCCGCAAGAAAATGGAACGAAATCGGATATACGCTGGTGGAAACAACTGAATGTTGCTGGAAACGGACTGATGTTTGTTGCTGAAGCTCCATTCTCAGCATCTGCTTTACACTATACTATTGAATCTCTTGATTCTGGATGGGAGAAGAAGCAGGAACACTCTAATGAAGTAGAAAAGGCTGATTTAACCAATGTATTGATAGATAAAGCTCAGATGGGACTGGGTTGTGTAGATAGTTGGGGAGCAATTCCAGAGCCACAATATCTGCTGCCTTATGGTGATTATGAATTTAGCTTTATCATGACTCCTGTTTATCATTCTTATAGATAAATAAAGTAGAGCGATCTTTTAACTGAAGTAAAAGGCAAGGGGAAATTTGAAAATACCTGATAACATTTTCAAATTTCCCCTTTGCTATTTGTTCCTGTCTGATAAATATATTAGGTATTCCGAGTGCCGATGGTGTTTATTGTAAGTCTTGCTGGGTAAGATAACAGATAAGCAATTATTTTTTCGGCTGATTATAAACAAATACATCCTTAATTCCGCAACACTTTGATTTAACTTTATTTATAAGTTCCTGAGCAACAAAAAGTTGCTCAGGATTTTGCCATGTCAGATTTTTCACTTATCTTAGTGTTGCAAATCAAAACAAGCGTAAATC
>ENA-OQBV01000503-OQBV01000503.1-human-gut-metagenome-genome-assembly--contig:-NODE-503-length-21945-cov-4.277890_pt1 | contig 21945 bp, 23 predicted proteins | sample MGYA00242750_ERZ504559 | MGnify/ENA primary metagenome ERZ504559 (study PRJEB26092, sample SAMD00036230) | human gut metagenome | host: Homo sapiens | study: EMG produced TPA metagenomics assembly of... | reverse complement strand
GCGCTACGGTTCGAAAGGTATCGCAGCGCTCGAGCGGGTACTGTACGCAGCCCGTCAAATGGGTATCATCACCATCGTTGACTGCCTGCATGGAGGCTTGCCGACTACGGTGTCCGCATTCGCCGATGTCTATTTCAAGCCGAGGTCTCCGTTGCTTGCCGACGCCATCACTTTGCTGCCATATTATGGCGCACGCTCGTTGGGCGGTGTCATTAACGATGCCCTGAACAACGGTCGAGGTGTATTCATTGCATCGCTGACCTCGAACCAAGAGGGCGCCAGCCTGCAGACCGCCATTCGTCAGGCAGGCGAGTACAAGGGCAGAACAGTGGCGTACGGCATTGCCAGCACGGCTCAGAAGTTCAATAAGGGCAATGACGGTATGGGTTCCGTAGGCTTGATCATCGGTGCCACCATCGGTCAGTGGATCAATGATTCCGGTGTCGATCCAGCCAAGTTCACTGGTCCTATTCTGTCTCCGGGCTACGGATGGCAGGGTGCTGAAACCCGCGACCTCAAGACGGTGTTCAAAGGCACCAAGGGCAATGTGCTCGTCACCGTGTCTCGCTTCATCGCCACGCATGGTCCGGATATTTCCAGTTTGGCCGCGGCTACGGAATCCGTGGCGCTCGATATTCGTCAAGCGCTCATCGAGGCCCAGAACGAAGTCGATGATGAGATTTTGGATGATGAAGAAGACGAGTAAATCATCATCGATTTGTCAACAATAATTCCTTCTTGTAAATATCTTCAGCAACTAATACAGAGTGAGGAAGCAATGACCGACTCCCAGCATGGCCGTTTGATCGTCCTTTGCGGACCGGCAGGTGTAGGCAAAGGCACTGTTCTCGGGCGCGTGCGCGAGCAGCATCCGGAAATCTGGCTGTCGGTATCCGCAACCACACGACAGCCTCGTCCAGGTGAAGTGGATGGCGTGAACTATTTCTTCATGCCCGAACAGGAGTTTCTCGACAAGGAAGCTGCCGGTGAGTTCTTGGAAACCGCCGACGTGTTTGGTCTCGCACATTACGGCACTCCCGTGAAACCTGTCGTGGAACATCTTGAGCGAAATATTCCAGTCATTCTGGGAAATCGATATTCAAGGTGCTCGCAGTGTCAAGCAGCGTGCGGGGGAGTTGGGTATCGAGGTAATGACCGTGTTCATCGCGCCGCCGTCATTTGAAGAACTGGAACGACGCTTGATCGGGCGCGGCACTGAAACTCCGGAACAGCAGGCGAAACGATTGGAAACCGCAAAAATCGAGCTTGCCGCGGAATCGGAATTCGACAAAGTCATCGTCAATAATGTTGTGGATGAGGCAGCAGATGAACTGTGGAACCTTATCGCAACGGAATTCGATTTGTAATCATAATAATTACAAGGATTGTAATATGCGCTCGAACATATCGGGCGCATATTTTTATATAAAAGAAGCCAAGTATGAAATAAAAATGAGGATTGCGCAGCATATTAACTGCACAATCCTCATTATGTTATTTAATATTCGCTAGGATCAGGCGAGACCGGAAAGCTTGTTGATCAGCTCCGGATCGCGCGTGGCACCCTTGTCTGCGGAACGGGCGAACGCCGCGTAGGCCTTCAGCGCCTGGGAGACCTTGCGGTCGCGGTGCGCCACATAGCCGTCGCCGGCTTCGAGTTCGGTGCGGCGCTGGGCCAGCTCTTCGTCGGAAAGCTCGACGTTCACCGTACGGTTCGGGATATCAATGTTAATGATGTCGCCGTTCTTGATCAGGGCAATCGGGCCCTTGTTTGCCGCCTCGGGAGCGATATGGCCGATGGCCAGACCGGAGGAGCCGCCGGAATAGCGGCCGTCGGTCAGCATGGCGACCTGCTTGCCGATACCCTTGCCCTTGACGAACGACGTTGGGTACAGCATCTCCTGCATGCCAGGGCCGCCCTTCGGGCCCTCGTAACGGATGACCAGCGCCATACCGGGCTTCAGAGTGTCGTTGAGGATGACCTCGATGGCCTGTTCCTGGGATTCGACGACCAGTGCCGGGTCCACGGAAGGTCCAAATCTCCTTCGGCACACCGGCGGTCTTCACCACGCAGCCGTCAGGGGCGAGGTTGCCACGCAGCACGGCCAGACCGCCTTCGGTGACGGCCGGATGATCGATGTCGTGAATCGCGCCGTTCACACGGTCGCGGTCGAGGGAGTCGAACAGCGTGGTATGCGTCCACGGATCAGGGGACACGATGTGACCCGGGGCCGCCAGATACATCTGCTTGGCTTCCTCGGTGCAGGTATCACGCATGATGTCCCAGTCGTTGAGTTTGTCCTCAAGCGTCTTGTAATCGATGGAATGCACGTCGCGGTGCAGCTTGCCGGCACGGTCGAGCTCGCCGAGAATGCCAGTGATGCCACCGGCGCGATGCACGTCGGAGATCTCCCATTCGCCGGACGGCGAAGCCTTGCAGATGCAGGGCACGGTGTGGGAGATGCGCTCGATGTCGTCAAGCGTGAAGTCCACGTCGGCGGACTGCGCCATGGCGAGGATATGCAGCACTGTATTGGTGGAGCCACCCATGGCCACATCCATGGTCATGGCGTTCTCGAACGCTTCCTTGGTGGCGATGGAACGCGGGAGCACAGTCTCGTCATCATCGTCGTAATACTGCTTGGCGATCTTGACGATCTGCTCGGCGGCGCGCTTGAACAAATCCTTGCGGTAGGAGTGCGAAGCCAGAATGGTGCCATTGCCTGGCAGGGCCAGGCCGATGGCCTCGGTCAAGCAGTTCATCGAATTCGCGGTGAACATGCCGGCGCAGGAACCACAGGTCGGGCAGACGGTCTTCTCATAGGCGAGCAGATCCTCTTCGTTCAGATTGTCGTCGGCGGAGGCATACATCACGTCGATCAGATCGGTGTTCTTCTTCACGGTTCCGTCGGGAAGTACCGTGGTGCCGGCCTCCATCGGACCGCCGGAGACGAAGACGGTCGGGATGTTCAGACGCAGAGCGGCCATCAGCATGCCCGGCACGACCTTGTCACAGTTCGGTATGCAGATCAGGGCGTCGGCACAGTGCGCGTTCACCTGATATTCCACGGTGTCGGCGATGATGTCACGGCTCGGCAGGGAGTACAGCATGCCGGTGTGTCCCATGGCGATGCCGTCGTCAACGGCCATCGTGTTGAACTCACGCGGAATGCCGCCAGCTTCCTTGATGGCCTCGGAGATCAGTCGACCAACCTTGTTCAGGTGCACGTGGCCGGGCAGGAACTCATCGAAGGAATTGGCAATGGCGATAATCGGTTTGCCGAAATCCTTACCGTCCACGCCAGCGGCACGGTAGAGGGCGCGTGCGCCCGCGAATACTCGTCCATTCATCAGTTTTGCAGATCGCATTTCCATGTTCTCTATTGTGGTGGTTAAGCGGGACACGGTTTTGTCAAGAGTCACTATGTGGAATTCCCAGAAGCGTTATATTCGCGAGCATTGCCGAAGATGCTTGCGCTTGCCGAAAACATGAGAGAAAGGGCTTGAATCAGGTCCAGTGGCGGTCCTATACTTAAGACTTTGGAAAAGAAGCTTTTGGCTTATCTGATGATTGGGAGATAATCAATATGGCATTCGGCACTCAGCCAACCCCGACCGGTCTTGCGGAACCGCCGATCGATGACTTGATGGAGCATGCGGACTCCAAGTACGCTCTTGCTATTTTCGCAGCCAAGCGTGCTCGCCAGATCAATTCCTATTTCACCCAGCTCAACGAGGGCCTGCTGCAGAACGTCGGTCCGCTGGTGGAGTATCAGAATCAGGAAAAGCCGCTATCCATCGCTTTCCGTGAGATCAATGATGGTCTGCTTGAAGAGACCCTCGGCGAAGACGATCTGACCGAAGGCAACTGATGTAACGGTTCTTGCGATAAGAACCGGATTCCAAGTTTTCATTCGCCCCGATACCTGAGCGGTGCGCTTTGAATAGTCCATAGTGAAGCTATTGATTGCGTATGCGAAGGACGGGGCGTTTTTTCGTAGCAATCAGAAGGGCGAACGTGTGGGGCGTTCGTGAAAGGAGCAGCCAGATGGCTGAATTGAAGTTGATTTCCGCTGAGTCAGTGACGGAGGGGCATCCGGACAAGGTCTGCGATCAGATTTCCGACGCGATTCTTGACGATATGCTTGCTCAGGATCCGCAGTCCCACGTGGCCGTGGAGACATGCGCCACGGTTGGCCAGTTCTTCGTGTTCGGCGAAGTGACGAGTGAAGGCTATTCCGATATTCAGAGCATTGTGCGTTCTGTGGTGCGCAATATCGGCTATACCAGTTCTCGCGTTGGTCTTGATGCGGATTCATGCGGCGTGACCGTTTCGTTGACCGAGCAGAGCTCTGAGATTAACCAGGGTGTGGCTCGTTTGAGTGGCGAAGCGGAGTCGAAGGCATCTCGCGAGCAGCGTTATGAGGCTCAGGGCGCCGGCGATCAGGGCGTGATGTTCGGCTATGCGTGCGACGAGACCGATGTGCTGATGCCATTGCCGATTTATTTGGCTCATCGCTTGGCTTACCGTCTTACTGAGGTTCGTAAGAATGGCGAAGTGCCTCATCTGCGTCCCGATGGCAAAACCCAGGTGACCATTGAATATGATGAGCATGATGCTCCCGTTCGTCTTGACACGGTGTTGGTGTCCACGCAGCATGATCCTCAAGTCGATCAGGCGTGGCTTAAGGAGCAGTTGACGGAACATGTGATTCGTCCTGTGCTTGATGATGTGCTTGCCGATCGTGTGGCGCATGATGAATATCGCGTGCTTGTCAATCCGACCGGTTCGTTTGTGTTGGGCGGTCCGGCTGCCGATGCCGGTCTGACCGGTCGCAAGATCATCGTCGACACGTATGGCGGTGCGGCTCATCATGGCGGTGGCGCGTTCTCCGGCAAGGATCCGAGCAAGGTGGATCGTTCCGCTGCCTATGCGGCGCGTTGGGTGGCCAAGAACATTGTGGCGGCAGGTCTGGCCCACAAGGTTGAGGTGCAGGTGGCGTATGCCATCGGCGTGGCCGATCCGGTGTCCATCAATGTGGAAACGTACGGCACTGAAAATGGTGTGACTCGCGAGCAGATCCAGCAGGCTGTGCGTAAGGTGTTCGACCTTCGACCGGCCGCCATTATCGACGAGCTTGATCTGAAGCGTCCGATCTATTCCAAGACCGCTGCTTACGGTCATTTCGGACGCAACGATGCTGATTTTACCTGGGAGACCACCAATAAGGTCGACGAGCTGAAAGCCGCCATCGAAGGCTGAGTTACCCTTGAATCATGAGTACTGAGGATGCCGAGCAGCTGGCGCTTGACGGGCTCGCCCCGCGCAAGCGGCGCAAGCGTGCGCCCGCGGTTAAAACGCCGGCTGCGGAGCATCCCATAGCCCAAGTGGTGCTGGATATTCAGGCCATCCATTTGGGGCAAACCTTCGACTATTACGTTGAGGAGAAGTATTCCGAAGCCGCCCAGCCCGGCGTAATGGTGCGTGTCCGCTTCGGCGGGCAACGGGTCAACGGCATCATTTGGAAACGGACCGATACCAGCGAAACCCCTGAATCGTCATTGCGGTTCATCGAACGGGTGGTCATCGATCGTGTGCTTGTGTCGGAATCCATGCGTAACGATGCCACACTTATCGCGGACGCATTCGGCGGAACGCGAGCCAATATCCTGCGTTTGGCGGTGCCTCCGCGCGTGGCTCGCGTCGAACAGGAACAACGTATCGGCAATCGAACGGGTATTGAAAAAAACGGACGTATCGAATCGCTTGCCAAGATCGAGCGGGAATCGTACGAGCAGCTGCAGCGGCAATACGGTAATATCGACCTGCTTCGTACGGCATTGGAAGGGCAACGTTTCCAAGCGTTCGTGCTCGACCCATTGCCGGGATCCCATCATTGGAGGCAGTGCGTGGCCTGGATGGTGGCCGCGGCCTTATTGCAGGGCAAACCGGCGGTACTGGTGTTGCCGACCATGCGTGAGATTGAGGACATGGCCGAAACGTTGCAGTCGATCGGCTTGCGCTGTTTCGCGCCAACCCAATCATCCAACGGTGCGTACGGCGGCGATTTCGCCATTCTGAACGCGCAGATGGCGCCTGCTGAACGGTATCGTGCGTATCTGGCCATCAGTGGAGGGCAGGTGCGGTGCGTGATCGGCACACGGGCGGCGATGTATGCGCCGGTGGATGGCAATGCGTTGTTCCTCATTCTCGATGACGTGTGCTATCAGGATGCCGATGGCATGATGCCTTACGCCAACGCCCGCGGAGTGTTGCGGTTACGTGCAAAAGCGCATAATGGCGTGTTCGTCGCGATGGCCAATGCGCGCAGTGTGCAAAGCCAGTGGGAAACCGATGCGGCGCATGTCGGTGCCACCCAGGTCAGCGGTTTCAGTACGCCGATTCACGCATTCCCTGCCGTAACCAAGGAAGCGAGTCCTTGGATTCGTTGGCTGAACCGTGACGAATTGGCAAGACTTGCGGATTCGACCATCGGAGCGCGTGTGCCGCACACTGCGGTGCGAGTGCTGTCGAAGGCGTTGGAAAGCGGTCCGGTGCTGTTGAGCATTCCGCAGGATGGCATCGGTGAAGCATTGAGCTGCGCGAAATGCCACCGTCAGGCTCGCTGCTCGTACTGCACGGGTCCATTGGAACGGTTACGGGATGGGTCGGTGCGTTGTCGTTGGTGCGGTGTCGCCACTGTGCAATGGGCTTGCCCGGCATGCCATAACGAACGTATGCGCGTGGTTCGTGTGGGTGCCGCCGGAACTGCGCAGGAGCTGAGCCGACTGTTTCGTGGCGTGCCCATTGTGCTTTCAACGCCGAGCCAGCCACGCGGCATTGTTCCCGATATCGGGTTTGCGCCGCAGTTGGTCATCGCCACTCCCGGCGCAGAACCCCGTGTACGTGGGAGGAACCCCTCGGAATGCGAATACCGGGCCGTGGCCATTCTCGACGCATGGACCAGCTTGTACGCCTTCGGCATTGACGCGGGCGTAGACACGTTGACGTCGTGGATGCGCGCGGTTTCGCTGTGCGCGCCGCGAATCAGGGGAGGTCAGGCCCTGTTGATCGGCGAAACCGATCCCACGCTCGCTCAATCGTTGATGCTTTGGAATTCAACGTTGCTGGCGCAAACCGAATTGCGGGAACGTGAACAAACCGCATTGCCGCCTGTGTTTGCCGCCGCATGCGTATGGGGACGTCGTGACGCGGTGAAGGTCACGCTGGAACGTATCGGCGCGTTGGGTGGGGGTGACCTGTCCGCCATCGAAACCACCGAAGGCATGCTGCCGTCCGTATTGGGGCCGGTACCTATTCCGCAGCCGCGGACCATTGATTCGCGCGAATTGGAAGGCACTGCGGATCGTGTCAAGGCGGTGGTGCGTGTGCCGCAAAGTCGCCGAGGTGAGTTGGCGTTGCGTTTGCGTTCCGCCAGTGCCCGCCATGTGGCCGCGCGCGAACCGGGAGAACTGCGTTTTCAGCTTGATCCGAAGGAGCGAATCTGACGCACGTCCCCTCGCCGTGAAAAACTAGACAGGTTGGCAGTTCGGCATGAGGCCGCACAGCAGTGAATGGAGGATCATATGAAGGGTTGGCCTGGAGAGCCTGATATGGAGTACGACGTGCTCATGGCTGACGGCGAAGCTGCGGTGAATGCGGGCAAGCCGATCACCGATGTGATTTTCGATTTCGGCAACGTGCTCGTCTACTGGGATCCGGTGGCCGTGATGACGCCCCGCTATAGCGACGAGCTTGTTGAACAGTTCCTTGACAACGATATTTCCGGCTTCTACGACATCAACGATGAACTGGACTGCGGCATGTCGAATGATGACGGCGTCGCCCTGATGCGTGAACGTTATGGAGACAAATGGGCCGACATGCTGCAGTACTATCTCGACAATTTCGTCGACTCGTTGACCGGCGTGGTGCCGGGCGCCCGCGTGCTCATCAACGATTTGAAAGCGGCCGGCGTGCATGTGTGGGGATTGAGCAACTGGCAGAAGGATCTGTTCCCGATCGCGCTCGACAATTTCGATATTCTGCGCAGCCTCGACGATCGTGTGGTTTCCGGATATGTCTCCCTGCGTAAGCCGAATAAGGATATTTACGAGTTCGCGTTGCAACAGTTCGGCATTGACGCTTCCGGCGCGGTGTTCGTGGACGATAAGGCCATGAATATCGTAGGTGCGAACAATGCGGGCATTCGTGGCGTTCGATTCAAGGATTCACGTGCGTTGCGTGCGCTGCTGATTGATGCGGGTGTGAAGATTCCCGCGGTGCATCAGGCATAGTGTGTTGCGTTCCGCTGCCTTACATGCTGTTGATGCGGACGGAATGATTCCCACGATGATAACGATGTGATGAGGATTTGATAAGGAGGACTTTTCGTGCTGAAAGTGCTGTTTGCCGGTACTCCGGATGTTGCGGTGCCGTCGTTGAAAATGCTGGCTGAAGATACCGAGCGTTTCGAAGTGGTCGCAGTGCTCACCCGACCGGATGCTCCTACCGGGCGTGGACGCAAACTGGTACCGAATCCCGTGAAGCAGGCCGCTCTTGATCTTGGTTTGCCGGTGATTGAATCCGATCCGAGCGAGGAAACGTTCATTTCCGAACTTGCTGCGACCGGTGCCCAGGCCGCGGCAGTGGTGGCATATGGCAAAATCCTGAAGCAGGATGTGCTCGACGCGCTGCCGATGGGATGGTACAACCTGCACTTCTCGCTGCTTCCGCAGTGGCGTGGCGCGGCTCCCGTGCAGCGTTCCATTTGGGCGGGCGAGAAGGTGACCGGAGCCACGGTGTTCCGCATCGTGCGAGCCATGGATGCCGGTCCGATTCTGGCGCAGTCCACTGTGGAAATCGGAGCGCATGAAACGGCGGGTGAGCTGCTGAACCGTCTTGCCGAGGATGGTTCCCGTTTGCTTGCCGCCTCGCTGCAGGCCATGGCCGACGATCAGATCGCGCCTGTGGAACAGCCTGCCGGCGCATATGAGGTGGCTCAGAAGATCACGGTTGAAGATGCGCATATTCGTTTCGACATTCCTGTATTCGCGGTGGATCGTCAGATTCGAGCCTGCACGCCCAATCCGGGCGCATGGTGCGAACTGCACGCCAATGCCGAAGCAGAACCGGCCACGTTGCATGTGTTGCGTGCGCAGGGCGCCGATATGAGCAATCCCAACACACCCGTTTCGCTAGAACCAGGGCGGATCGTGGCCGGAAAAAAGAACGTGTGGGTGGGTACTTCCTCAGATCCTTTGGAATTGCTGGAAGTCAAAGCCCAAGGCAAAAAAGCCATGCGTGCCGCCGATTGGGCGCGTGGCGCGCATCTCGACGGAGCCTACTGCAAGTAGTGTCGAATAAACGGATCATAACGATATTGCCGTGTGAACATCATCATTTCACACGGCAATATCGTTATCCTGCAATATCGGATTTTGCTATATCGCGACTCGGATCTATCGGGATTCGCATCATCGAAGAATGCGAATCAACGAAGAAAATCAAGAATCCGGGTCAAATCACGTTCGTTCACACGATGCGGAGCATCCGCCTGAACCGCAGGCTTGGCGCAGAACGCCACGCCAAGTCCGGCGGCATGAATCATCGGCAGATCATTGGCTCCATCGCCAACCGCAACAGTCTGACCCATGCTGATGCCCATGCGCGAAGCCCAATCACGCAGTGACTGCAATTTCACATCTTTCGTAACGATATCGCCAAGCACATGGCCGGTTAAACAACCATCAGCGGCTTCCAAACGATTCGCAATCCAAAAATCAAGATGCGCGTCGGCGGCAAGACGGTCCACGACTTCATGGAAACCGCCGGAAACCACGCCGACCTTCCAACCATGCGCATGCAAAGCGTCAATCAAATCAAGCGCCCCCTGTGTGAAATGCACGCGACGATACACATCATCGAACACCGAAGTCGGCAGATCCTTAAGCAGCGCAACACGAGCCTGCAACGCCTCGCGAAAATCAAGTTCGCCATTCATCGCACGTGCGGTAATCGACGCGATCTGCTCGCCAATTCCAGCGGCGGCGCCCAGCTCGTCGATGACTTCCTCATCGATCAGCGTGGAATCCACATCCATCACCAGCAGTCCAGGCTGGGAAAGGGTGGGAGTGGGCGCAATGTTTGGCGATTCTTGTTCAAGCATGGTTTTGATTGTCGGAAATCATGAGGACAATGGGTATTCTTAAGGGTTGAGCATGTTGAATGCGAATGCGCCATGACATGACGAAATGACGGAACGGCTCGAAACGCATTCGGTGGAAAGCGAGGCTGATGAAATGGATCAACGTGATGAGACGTTGGCGTCGTTGGGTGAGGCCAACGACCAGTTGATGGCCAAGAATCATGCGTTGGCCAAGGCGTTGAGCCGTGCCACCCAGGAGCTCACCAAGGCCAAGGCCCAGCTGAACCAGTTGGCGGGACCGCCCATGACCTTCGCCACCATGGTTCGCGTGCATTCCTCTCGCACGGACGAACAGGGGGTACAGCATGCCAGCGCCGAGGTGATTTCCGGAAGCCGTCGCATGATCGTGCCGGTTGCGGCGAATGTGCAGGCATCCAGGCTTGAGACTGGGCGCACGGTGCTGCTCAACGAGAACATGGTGGTGGTTTCGCAAGCCGGCACCGATGCTGTGGGCGCAGTGCGCACGGTGAAGCAGGTCATTGATGATGGGCGATTGCTGGTCGCGGATGGCGGTGGAAACGTTGCGTTGGTCCGCCGTTCGGGAGCGCTGTCGAAAACTTCGATCAATGTGTCCGACCGTGTTACGGTCGATTCGTCCATGAGATTCGCGCTTGCGTTGGTTCCCGCGCAGGATGATGCCGACTTGGTGCTTGAGGAAGTGCCGGATGTCACGTTCGCTGATATCGGCGGTTTGGATGAGCAGATCGAACGTATTCGCGATGCCGTGCAAATGCCGTTCCTGCATCGCGAACTGTTCGAACGTTATGATTTGAAGCCGCCGAAAGGCGTGCTGCTGTATGGGCCTCCAGGCAATGGAAAGACGCTGATCGCCAAGGCTGTGGCCAATGCGCTCGCCGAAGGCGCTGCCGGCGGTCGTGGCGTGTTCCTGTCGGTGAAGGGGCCGGAACTGCTCAATAAGTTCGTGGGCGAGTCGGAACGCCTGATCCGCTGATTTTCAAGCGCGCGCGTGAGCGTGCGGCGGATGGCAAACCGGTGATCGTGTTCATTGACGAGATGGACTCGCTGCTGCGCACTCGTGGATCCGGCGTGTCGTCGGATGTGGAAACCACTATTGTGCCGCAGTTTTTGGCTGAACTTGATGGCGTGGAAACGCTTGGCAATGTTATGGTCATCGGCGCTTCGAACCGTATTGACATGATTGATCCGGCGGTGTTGCGTCCTGGTCGTTTGGATGTGAAGATTCGTGTGGAGCGTCCGAAAGCGGCTCAGGCGGCGCAGATCATCCGCCATTATCTGACCGACGATTTGCCGTTGGTGCCAGGGGTGGATGCGAAGGCTTTGATTGGGGTGCTGGTCAGCGATATCTATTCGACGGACGAGCACCGGTATCTGTGCGACGTGTGCGATGAGCATGGGCAATGGCATCCGATCTATCTGGCGGATGTGGTGTCGGGTGCGGTGCTGAAAAACATTGTGGATCGTGCCAAAACCCGTGCTGTGAAAATCTCCATCGAAAGCGGACAGCCGGCGGCGATTGGCGTCGATCTGTTGGCGAAGGCCGTCGACGAGGAGTTTCTTGAAACCCGCGATGCGGTGTTGGACGCCAATCCGGAACAGTGGAGCCGTATCAATGGTTTGGAAGCAGGGCGCATCACCCGTATACGACCAGTCGAATAATGCTGGCAGGCAACGCGAAATCAGACGAAGGGAAGTCGTATCAATGAGCGTTCGTCGAATCATGGGCACGGAAACGGAATACGCGGTTTCCGCTCTCGGAATGGAGCATTACAATCCGGTGAAGCTATCGTTCGATGTGGTCGGTGCCGCGGCGAACGAACAAACCAAGCATATTCGCTGGGACTATCGGCAGGAGGATCCGGTCAACGACGCCCGCGGCACCAGGCTGGAACGTGCATCCGCGCATCCTGATCTGTTGACGGACGCGCCGCAGCTCAACATCACCAATGTGATTGCAGTCAATGGCGGCCGTGTGTATGTGGATCATGCGCATCCTGAATATTCCGCGCCCGAAACCGATGATCCCTTCGATGCCGTGCTCTACGACCATGCCGGCGATCTCATCATGCGTGAGTGCGCGCGCAAAGCCAGCGAACAGACCGGTATCGCAATCGCGCTGCACCGTAATAATGTCGACGGCAAAGGTGCAAGCTGGGGCACCCACGAAAATTATATGATGCTGCGTTCGGTGCCGTTTGACCAAGTTGCGAAACTCATGACGGCACATTTTGTAGCGAGACAGATTTTTACCGGATCAGGTCGCGTCGGTATCGGCGAACGAAGTGAAACCGCCGGATACCAGCTCAGCCAGCGCGCCGACTATTTTCATATGAAAGTCGGTTTGCAGACCACATTCGACAGGCCGATCATCAATACTCGAGACGAATCGCACAGCACGGATGCATACCGTCGATTGCATGTGATTGTCGGGGACGCCAATCGTATGGATGTGCCGCAGGCGCTGAAACTCGGCACCACCAGCATGCTGCTGTGGCTGCTTGAGCATGCCGAAGAGGCGGGATTGAACATAGACGAAGCGTTGGAGCCAATCATGCTCGCCGATCCGGTGAGCGCCATGCACGAGGTGTCTCATGATTTGACATTAGGTGCCATGTTGCCGCTGGAATATGGCGGCGAGACCTCGGCATGGCAGATTGAGGTCACCCTGCGTGGCCTGGTGTATGCTGCCGCTGCCGTGATCTATGGAACCGACACGTCCGGTGAACCGGCATGGTCTGACCGTTCGACCCGTAACATCATGGCGATGTGGGGGCAGGCGCTCGCCGATGTGGCTGCCATCAGGCATGCCGATGATGATGCGCGTTTGACGATGCGCGAGCAAGCTGGCCGCATTGAATGGCTATTGAAATGGCAGTTGTTGGAGAAGCTGCGTCGTAAAATTGGCTCCGGTTGGGATGATGCGCGTATTGCGGCCGTCGATTTAAAGTGGGCTGCGATTGATCCCGCTGACTCGATTTTCGATCGGTTGCGTGCCCAAACGGAGCGGCTGTTTACGGACGGGCAGTTGGTGCAGGCTTCGGTGGAAGCGCCTTCCGATACCCGTGCTTGGTTGCGTGCCGAAATGATTCGTCGTTTTCCAGAACAGGTTGTGGCCGCATCGTGGTCGCATCTTACGGTGCGCCATCGAACGATTGGTGATAATACCGTGGAGAATCCGATGGTCTCATTGGATATGTCAGACCCTCTGAAATATAGCAAATCTCAATGTTCCCGCTATTGTGAGCGTGTCCAAGATGCGGCGTCGATTTTGGAAATGTTACGGTGAAATGCAATCTGTGCGGGTAACATTGCCATCAATTGGTCGCGAAGAACGACCATTGACAACAGGTAACATCATCCCGGTATTTTGAGGAGAGGACGTGCCGGGACTGTACAGAGGAAACGAAAAGGCATATCTATGGAACTGAGGCAAATCGCCCTCGAAGTCGCACGCATCCTGCAGGACGCAGGCAAGCATGCGTTGAACGACCAGATGAATCCGCACGACATGAGAAAACTGGAAGTGTCCGAAGACTGCTTCCACTTCACTTCAGACACCGACAAGCGCCTGCAGCAGTTCATCAGCAACCGCCTGACCTATGTCAACGTGTTCGACGGCTTCTGGCAGCTTCGCCCTGAACAGTGCTATCCCGGCCAGCGATACTGGTGTGTGGGTGGCATCGACGGCGTGATCAATTTCGCGCGAAGCATGCCGGAATGGGCCATCACCGTGACATTGTTCGAATTCAACGACCAGTGCTCCGCACAGCCGATCCTTTCGATTGTGCACGCTCCGGCGCTGGGATTGGACGTATCTTGCGGTGCGTGGATCCGGCGCGATTCGTATTCGCAAGACTCCGTTGGGAGACAAACGCGAGAAAATCATTCCTTCCACCACGTCGTCCCTCGATGGTTCGGTGGTGAGTTTCGGCATGTCTCCGGTATCGTCCGAATCGCAGCGTGCGCTCGATGTGGTGGCGAAGATTGCCGGACGTCCTGCCGATATTAAACGTGTCGGCCCGGCGTCCCTTGATTTGTGCAAGGTGGCCGACGGTACGTACGATGCGTATTTCGAACCGCACTTGCATGAGTGGGACGTACCTGCCGTGTCTGCTGGTGCTGTGGTGATTTGGGAGGCGCAAGGCCATCTGACCCAGTGGAACGGCGAAAGCGTTCACTGGCGCCAGGAGAACGATGTGATGGCCACCAATGGTCTGATCACCAATGATCTGAGCCAGTATTTGGCATAGTGTTGCATGCTGCGCCACACCTGATATAAGGTGTGGCGCAGCGTTTTTTTGCAGGTTTGCAACCGGAAGTTACAGGGAGGAATGTCATGCCTCAGGAATTTGAACAGGCTCAATCCGCATCCGCAGGCCAAGAGGTGGGTGACATTGTCGAATCCGCCGGCGTACAAGTCGACGGAACCGCTGATGCGTTGGATGCCGTGCTTGACGATATCGAATCGGTGCTCGAGTCCAATGCTGAGGAATATGTCGGTAGTTTCGTGCAAAAAGGCGGCGAGTGATGCCGCAGCTGCGAGACAGCGGCAATCATTCCTCGTCACCGCTTGATGCGGGAACGTTGCGTGAGGTTCATTCTTTCGCTCGTATTTTCGGCATTGAAACGGAATACGGCGTCAGTGTGACCGGTGCGGATGTGCCATGCGACGCCAGCCAGACGGCAATGATGATGTTCCAGCCGATCGTTGCCTCCGCGCGATCGACCAATACGTATATTGAAAACGGGTCGCGACTGTATCTTGATGTCGGATCGCATCCTGAATATGCCACGTCCGAGGCCTGCGATCCCATGGACGCCCTTGCCGTGGATGCGGCCGGCGAACTGGTGATGCGCGATCTTGCGTTGGACGCCCAGCAAAGGCTTCGAGCCACGCATGGGCCACGTGCCACAGTGCATGTGTTCAAAAACAATGTGGATTCCGCAGGGCATTCCTTCGGCTGCCATGAAAACTATCTGGTACGTCGTTTTGTGCCGTTGGACGTCATCGAACACGAATTGCTGCCGTTCCTGATTACCAGGCAGCTGTTCACTGGCGCAGGCAGGGTGACGGAATCAGGTTTCCAGATCACGCAGCGTGCCGATTTTCTGGATGAGGCTGTCTCATCGGCGACCACAAGATCGCGTCCAATGGTCAACACGAGGGATGAGCCGCATGCCGATCCCGACGCCTTCCGAAGGCTGCATGTGATCATCGGCGATTCAAACCGTTCTCAATGGGCCACGATGATGAAGCTGGCCACCACGCATCTGGTGCTGTGCGTTATCGAACAGGCTGGGCGTGAAGGACGTGAGTCGGGATTCTCGCGGTTCGCGTTCGCGGACGCCGGTGCCGCAAACCGTGCGGTCAGTCGCGATATGACGGCGTGAAGCTTCGTTTGCCATGGCCGATGGATCGACGTTGCAGGGTGGTGCCGTAGCCATGCAGGAACGTTATCTACAGGCTGTGGAACAGTTCGTGGATGAGCATCCGGAAGTGGCTTCGTCGTTGCCTCGCACCGATGTGCACGATGTGCTTCGCCAGTGGCGCAATACGTTGGAAGCGTTCCGTTCCGGCAATGCAAATGCTTTGGGAGACAGCGTGGACTGGGTGTGCAAGTACCGCCTGTTTGAAGCGTTACGTGCCCGTTCCAGTGCGGATCTTCCGCTGAGCAAGCTGGAACAGTTGGATCTGGACTATCATGACGTGGCCAATGGCGCGTTGTATGCGTCGTTGCTTCGCCGTGGTGCCTTGCGTTCGCTGATTGACGGTCGTGAGGCGCAAAAGGCGCGTACCATGCCGCCGGCGGATACTCGTGCCGCATTGCGCGGCAGATTCGTCAGTGCGGCCAAATCGCATGGCGCGCAGTATTCCTGCGATTGGACCAGACTATCGTTGCATGCGCCGCGGAAGATGGATATGGTGCTGCTGGATCCGTTCCAATGCAGGGAGAATGAGGATTTCCAAGCCATGATTGGCGCTTTGGAGTAAGCGATGGTGGCAATGGGAAACGTCGATGGGAGTGGGGTGTGGCCGACAGGCTTCGGTCACACCCCACTCCCATATCGGTATGTTCTCCTGAAATTTTATATCTAATTTTCGATTATCCGCATAAACACTATACATTCAAGCATTTTGAAGTATATTGAAACACTCATTTTACCACTAATTTACCACGATTGAATGAGCCTTGATATGACATAAAACCACTATGGGAGATAGCACAAATAACCGTGTATCTCCCGATTTTCTTTTATACAGTTGATTACTTCACTCGTATTTCAAATTTCAAGATTGCTTTTATCATGTCTGTATAAATTTCTCCTTTTAGTTCTTCATCAACCTGCATAATGATTTTACCACTTTCAGAGTGGTAAAAAGGACGCAAGCATAATTTAGAAATATAACCGTCATAAAACTTCAAAATCTCTTTAACTGCCATTTCATCTCCGCTTGACGCTTTGCAAATCAATTCAAAAGAGGGATAGCCATAATCTTTACTCATTTCTTTACTTCCCTTCGCTCAAAAGCATTTTTAACTTCCTTAGTCCTCTAGTTCTTCTACTGCAAATAGCAGAACGTGATACATGGTACAGTTCTGAAATTTTTCTGTCGTTCATTCCTTGAAAATAACGTAATAAAATCGCACTACGCTGTTTTTCTGACAGTCTATGTAAAACTGTACCAAGTGTTTCATCAGATACATAAATTGTAAAGTGCAAGACTTTAAATGATACACAATCATAAAAACAGGTATCAATCGTTCCACGTTCAACTTGTTTCGTTTCGGCTATTTCACAAAACAATACTTCACGTTTAGAATGTCTTGCAAGCTGTCTGTTTCGACTTTTCACTTTGTTCTTAATGACAATCAGCATTAAAGAATTGAACTGTAATCTGACGATATGCTCGAAAGAAGATGTCCTCATAATCTCACCCCCTTTCTGCTAATGCTGAAATATATAAACGGAATACCGTTTATACCCTTTAGAAATACAGAAAAATGGTAAGAAAAAAGCCCACACAAAACATATATTTGTGCGAGCCTTAAATACTGCAATATTACTCTTTCTTTTATAACACTATCCTTTTAGCAGATTTCAAATTTTCTTTTATATATTGTTTTTAGCCTAACATACTATTTAACCCCTTGTATTATATCTCTAACTTTTGAAAAATTCTTTTTGAATATATTGAAATCATGATTGAAGCAATAGAAGCTACAAACATAACAACCCATGTTTCTTGTATAAATACATCGAATAAAATACCGTAAACCATTTGTCCAATAGGTTGACCGCACATAGCAACTGCTACCAGCGTAGCCATTATCTTTCCTACTAATTGCGGTGGTGTTTGTGTCTGAACAAGAGTGTAAATTTGAACAACAAACATAGTAGATACACCCATAGCCACAAAGCACATCACTGTAACTACCCAGTAGGAAACTATTGCAGGCAATTCTAAAAATAGCGAAATTCCCATAAGTAAAACAGCAGTAGAATTTCACGTTTCTTGTCTGGCAACTCACGTAATGCTTCACTCAACAAATCATTTTCAACGCCTACTGATAACCCATTGAGTGTAAAAATCTGAAAGTCAGTTGAATAGTTATCTGTTGTCGCAAACTGGCTAACAAGATAATCGCCAACATCCGAAAAGGACACCTCACGCTTTGCAATCCTTGAAAGATAAAGCATATAATTCTTTCGCTCGTCTTCCATAGCACGTTTACAGATATAGTCAAACTGATTTTCTATTGTGGTCTGAAAAGAAGATGGTTTCATGTTTCTCACCCCCTTTCTGTCTAGGAAAGGAAGTGAGCCTTGCTCGTTTATCTCCTTTCACTCTTAGTCCCAATGTGAAAGGGGGATTTGTTGCATTACTGATAAATAAACTTTGTAAAAAAGTTCTGAATAGCCAAAAAAGCATATAAACAGATTTATTTCTCTGTTTACATGCTTCTGTTATTCTATCTATATGATTTATAAAACCACATTGGTGGACGTACTTATCTATTGCAGATAGACGACTTTTTTTGACAAGAACCCAATGTAAGGAAATTTATTGTATATGATGTACTTCATGGCGACGTTGACCTCCAACAAACCGCCATTTGGAAGTAATATACAATATTTTAACAGCGTAAATAGCACTACCATATAACGGTTTTTTTTATTGGCGTTTAGTAGTGCTTTTTATTAAATATAAACCTATAAACCATATAACACGTTTTTCTATACCTGTTTTTAATTCAGTAGGAACAATAAAATGTATAGAGGTGGTCTACTATGCGTAAAAAAGAAGATAAATATGATTTTAGAGCCTTTGGTTTAGCCATTAAAGAAGCTCGATTGAAACGAGGTTTAACTCGTGAACAAGTGGGAGCATTGATTGAAATTGACCCACGGTACTTAACTAATATTGAAAATAAAGGGCAACACCCCAGCATACAAGTTCTTTATGACCTTGTATCGTTACTTCATGTTTCCGTTGATGAATTTTTCTTACCTGCTAATAACTTGGTAAAAAGCACCCGACGATTACAGATAGAGAAATACATGGATAGCTTTACAGACAAAGAACTATCCTTAATGGAATCTTTAGCCAGCGGTATCAACGAAGCAAGAAACATCGAAGACTAATTAAAAGAATCCATACATAACGGAAAGAGCCGATAAAATGAGATTGTATTAATCTCATTTTATCGGCTCTGCGTCTTTGCGTCTGGCTCTGTAATCACAGTTACTTTGAACTGCTTTATTTCAATTAAATTTTCTTGTCTGCATTTCGGACAATAGAGGGGGAATTTTTTTAATTCAGTATCTTCCCTTATCTTTAATCGTGTTTTATTTCCACATACAGGACACAATATCCACTTGTAGTTTATAATAACTATCTCCTCCTTTACACTTTAATTCAAATCTTTATTAAAAAATATTTCATCTTATTTAACAAGAAACCATATTTATATAACAACATAAAATACACTAAGTTATTTTATTGAACATATATCGTACTTTATCTATCCGACTATTTGGACGACGGGGCTGGCAAACAGGTTCACCGGTAGTAACATGGTACCCTTTTAACTCTGTTAAACAAACACTACGTCCATTTGTAAAGAAAGTTAAATCACTACGATATTCTTGAATACACCGAGCAGGGATTTCTCCACTAAGAATGACCTCATTATTTTTCAATTGAGTGTCTACGATGTTCGCACAATATTTAGGAGCATCGTTGTATGCTCGTGAAAGATATTCCTGTGGTGCATAAACTTTAAAACTAAGATATGGCTCTAACAATTCTGTTCCAGCTTTTTTTAAGGCTTGCTCCAGTACAATAGGAGTAAGCATCCGAAAATCTGCTGGAGTACTAACAGGGCTATAGTATAAACCGTACTTAAAACAGATTTTACAATCCGTCACATTCCAACCATATAATCCTTGTTCGCAACCATAGCGTATCCCTTCCATAACTGCATTTTGAAATGATTGATTTAAGTATCCAAGAGAAACCGAGCTCTCATACTGCATTCCACTTCCCAACGGAAGCGGTGATACAGATAAACCAATGGAAGCCCAGAAAGGATTTGGCGGCACTTCGATGTGAATGGTATATTCTGCATTTTTTAACGGTCTCTCCATATAAATGACTGTAGGCTCTTTTAGTTCTATCTCCACATGATACTTTTCTTGCAACAGTGCACTAATCACTTCCATTTGTACTTTCCCTAAGAAAGAAAGTATAATTTCATGTGTCGTAGAATCCACGTAATATCGTAGAAGCGGATCACTATCTGAGATTTCCAAAAGGGCATCAAGCAACATTTCTCTCTGTTCAGGTTTACTCGGTTCAACAGTTGTTTGTAGTAGAGGGTGCGGATTTTCAATCTTTTTTCTCTGTGGCAATAGTTTTGTATCTCCAAGAACACTATTTAACTTCAAAAACTCATTCTGCAAAATAACAATTTCTCCGGAATAAGCCTTATCGATTTTACATAATTCACCATTTATTGAAGTATACATTTCTGTAATTTTTATTTTTTCCTTTTCCGATATTCTAACCGAATCTCGCAAATGCAGTACGCCACTATAAAGACGTATATATGCAAGACGCTGTCTTTTTTCCGAATACTCAATTTTGAAAACTTTTCCGCAAAGTTCAGACTGACCTCGATGTGTTGATGAATAAAATTTATTCGTAATCACTTCTATAAGGTTATCAATCCCTATATTGTTTTTTGCACTTCCGTGATAAACAGGGAACAGGGAACAATTCTGAAATCTTATGCTTTCCTCTTGTTCGAGTTCTAATGCTTCCAATAATTTCCCAGACGTATATTTCTCTAAAAGGTCATCGTTTCCCTCTATTACCGTATCCCATTGTTCAGATTCGGTAAAGTTCGTCACACACATATTAGGATACAGTTCTACCTTCTGTTTGATTACAATTTCGGCAGAAAGTTTCTCTTTAATATCCTGATAAACCGTTGATAAATCAATTCCATTTTGGTCAATCTTATTGATAAAAAAGATTGTGGGAATACCTATTTTCCTAAGTGCATGAAATAATATACGAGTTTGTGCTTGTACGCCATCTTTTGCAGAAATCAGTAGAATTGCCCCATCTAAAACTGATAATGAACGATATACTTCTGCTAAGAAATCCATATGTCCTGGCGTGTCTATGATGTTCACCTTCGTATTTTCCCACTGAAAAGAGGTTATTCCTGTCTGAATTGTAATTCCTCTCTGACGTTCTAAAAGCGTATTATCCGTCCTCGTTGTACCTTTGTCCACGCTTCCTAATTCTGTAATCGCTCCACTGTTATATAATAAGCTTTCTGTTAAGGTAGTTTTTCCTGCATCAACATGAGCTAAAACTCCAATATTAATAATTTTCATTGTGATTTCCTCCGATTCAAAAGCCCAAAAGGGCATAAAAATCCCAGTGATTAAATACTTTTATCACTGGATTTTTATGCATAACCATAGGTATACAAAGCATACAGATATTCTCTGGATACTTTAGAATCACATGATAAAGGTATTCTTAAACTGGGTACAAAAAACTAAGCCCTCCTAAAAAAGGACATCCAATTATTTGTTCCCACTATCAAATTGACAGTTTATTTAAGAATACCTTGCCGCATATTTATTAACTCCTTTTAAATAGATACTTAAATAATAGCACGTAAGAGCATATTTGTCAAGGAATCTCCAATTTTTTATCAAAGAGAGTACGTGATTACAAAATAGCTGTAATAATGTACCAATATTTGTTATTCTATAATCTTCCAATTACTCCCGTTCTTTTCAAGTACCAAATCAAATTGAGATACCTGCGTTGCCTTTGCCTGATTTACCACAAATCAGATTTTATCCCTTTCTTCCTCTTGATTGCCCACAACAGAAAAGAAAAAGCCCTGTCAAGAGCTTTGCCACCATTGGTGGTGCTTTGCACTCTTGATCGGGCTTTTTGTTTGCTGTATCTTCTCGCAAGAGGAAAAAAGTTACTCGTCCTCATCATCAAAATGGTTATTCCTTAATACTTCCCGTAACAGTTCCATATCTTCTTTTGAGTTCGGGTTTATCATTTTCACGACTTGATAAGGTGTCTTATACTTATGTCCCTCTATGCTTTCCCCAAACATATCCATACTGTATAAATCATCATAGCGGTCTAGTAATTTTTGAAACTTCAAATGCTGGATAAATTCTTTGATTGGGTAAAGGTCGGACGCTTCAATGC
>ENA-OQBV01000502-OQBV01000502.1-human-gut-metagenome-genome-assembly--contig:-NODE-502-length-21947-cov-4.660816_pt1 | contig 21947 bp, 21 predicted proteins | sample MGYA00242750_ERZ504559 | MGnify/ENA primary metagenome ERZ504559 (study PRJEB26092, sample SAMD00036230) | human gut metagenome | host: Homo sapiens | study: EMG produced TPA metagenomics assembly of... | reverse complement strand
GGCATTGACCTCTTTTTTGACTTGAATCTCGGGAATTTCTGCAAACCCCTGAAAAAGTTCTTATAAGCAGTACAGGCATCTTTGATCGCCTGTTTTGTTACATTATTTGAAATATTCAATAACCATGCATATTCATCAGAATGTCTAAGCTTTGTAAATTCTTTTCTGAGTTCTGCATCTGAAATGAATTTTCCGCCTTTTTCATAGTTTTCTATTTCCCTTGCCAAAGCCCAGTTATAGGCAAATCTTGAAGCACCTGCGTACTGAAACATCTTAGTTTTCTGTACATTGTTTGGTATCAACATTACTTTTATGGCTTTTACCATCTATTTCCTCCTGTATCAGTTCACGGATAAGTTTCTTAGCTTTATTCGCTCGTTTTCCTTGTAATTTGCAACTGAATACTGTGATTATCTGAACCAGATCTTCAACAAGTTCCTGCTGTTCGGATTTTTCAGTATTATCAATCTGTCGTTCCAGATCATCTTTCTGTTTATGGCTGGAAACGCGACAATATCCAATTGTAATGCGTTTTTTAGGCTTTACATTTATTACCTGGTTGAGTTACTCGTCAGAATAATATCTATAGCCGCTTACTGTAGTATGATGCGGATGAAGTTTTCCATTGGCATCCCAATTTCGTAATGTCTGGGCAGATACGCCTATAATTTTTGAAAATTCATGTATAGAATAATATTTACTCAAAGCATCAACTCCTTTCAATAATATTCTACTCTAATATCTTATAAAACTCAACATGTACTTATATGATTTTATAATTTTATAATTTATATTTAACTGTTAATAACCTCCTGAAAAATTCTATTTGCTTCACCTTATCATATTTTGGGGGTGGCGTACATATATCAATGTAAATTATGAGACGATTTGATTTTGTGTAATTGAGTGGATGGATTGAATAGTGCGAATAATCTATAAAAGAAGTGGCGGAAATACCAGCAATGATATTTCCGCCGTTTTACAACTCCGAATATCCTATCCAGAGCTACTTTGTGTTCATAGTATATGTTATAAAATCAAATTTTATGAAATGTAAAAAGGAACTCGTCCAGAGCCCCTTTCCTTTGAATAAGTAATAATATCTTTCTCACTCCGGAAAAAGACTTCTTTGTACTTATATGATACTGGTTCAATTACTCCTTGTCAATATTTATTTTTATCTTTGTAATGTGTTCTGTCAAAGAAAGTTACTGTTCACATGATAGTATATTTATTGTTTACAAGTTGGTAGGTTCCGGTTATTATAAATCTAAGATTATTTGAGGTGTTAAAAGAGATGCAGGAGCCGCGACGCCTGCCAAATAATTTCTTTCATCTATAAATGCTCTGTTCCGAATGGATAGAGCTTTTTATTTTGCAATAAACATAATCAGAATCAATACTTTGCTAATAGTTTTTTCCAGGGTTTATAGCCTTTCATATAAGCAAAGTCTTCTTCATTTTGGAAGCCTGCAATCAGTTCTTTTTTCATTTCTTCAGCATATGGATTTTCTGCGTCTTGAAATTTTATATGTTTATATAATCTTGATTTCTGAAAATCACAGATTGTATCGACATTTTCCAGCTTTTCATATGCTTCTTCTGTTTTTTCCTGTTCCATGTATAATTGTCCAAGTTTTAGTTTTTTCATGGGATCATAGTCGGAAAAATAATTCAGATATTTTTCTGCCATTTCATAATTCCCTTTTCGCAAGTAGAATCCGAACAGAGAATCTGCCGCATGGTGCTGGATTTTTTCATCCTTGTCATTTAGTGCTATTTCGTACCAGAAATTAATCTGTTCGTCGTACTTATCGGGGTGCTCACACTGACCTATGATTCTTCGCGAGTCAAGCATCACCGCCACCTGCCAGATAAGCATGTTGCAGTTAGGGTAATCTTTTATGATATTTACTGCCCATTGATAGGTCTTTTCGTAACCTTCTGCTGAAAACATTTTGTCCATTTCCTGAATAAGTTCTGTAATTTCAACGTCTGTCAGATTTTCATGAAAAGACAACAGGGTATCAAGGGAAATATGTAGCAGTCTTGCAATTGGTGCTAACAGTTCAATATCTGGATTGGAGTTCCCGTTCTCCCATTTATTCACCGCTGGAGTAGTTACTCCTAAGCGGTTTGCCATTTCCTCCTGGGTGAAACCAGACTCTTTTCTATATTTTTTTATCACATTTCCAATATTCATCCTAATTCTCTCCTGATTGAAATTTCAAAAGCTTTTGTGATTAAATCATAGCAGGATTGGAAATTGAACACAATTGAATTGTTGTTAAATAAAATTCATATTTTTTAACTGATGGGAAAGTTGATCGTGATCAGCAGTTGGTTTTTGGGCATATCCTAACAAAAGGAATCATGGAGACTGTGTTTTACGATACTTTGTATGTTTCCCTGGTCACCAATTAATTAATTATGCATACTCTAACAGAAGAAGTCTGTAAAGGAGTATCTGCATGAAAAATAAAAAATGGATTGCACTGGCGGCAGCAGTTGTGCTGGCGGTGACGGCGCTGCCAATGGGAGTATTTGCTGCGAAGAAAGACAGCACAGAAGAGAAGCTTACAAAGGTTACACTGAATGAAGTCGCACATTCAATCTTTTACGCACCGCAGTATGTGGCGATTGAGGAGGGATATTTTGCGGAGAAAGGTCTGGATCTGACGCTGGTGACGGGATTCGGAGCAGATAAAACGATGACTGCTGTGATTTCCGGTGAGGCAGATATTGGATTTATGGGCGCAGAGGCATCTGTTTATGCTTATCAGGAGGGCGCCACGGATCCTGTCGTAAATTTTGCACAGTTAACCCAGCGTGCGGGGAATTTTCTAGTGGCAAGAGAAGAGATGCCTGATTTCAAATGGGAGGATCTAAAAGGAGAGAAGGTTCTTGGCGGTCGTAAGGGCGGAATGCCGGAAATGGTATTTGAATATATACTGAAGAAAAACGGCATTGATCCGCAAAAGGATCTGACCATCGACCAGAGCGTTGATTTCGGTTCCACAGCAGCAGCTTTTACCAGTGATGATTCCGCGGCATATACAGTAGAATTCGAACCATCTGCGACCATTCTGGAAAAAGAAGGAGCGGGCTATGTAGTTGCATCTCTCGGAGAGGCATCCGGCTATGTACCATATACATCCTACAGTGCAAAAGCAAGCTACATGAAAGAAAATCCTGAGATCATCCAGAAATTTACCGATGCACTTCAGAAGGGAATGGACTATGTGCAGAGTCATACGCCGGAGGAAATCGCAGAAGTGATCGCACCGCAGTTCAAAGAAACAGATCTTGAAACCATTACTGCCATTGTAAAACGTTATTATGACCAGGATACCTGGAAAGAAAATCTTATTTTTGAAAAAGACAGCTTTGAGCTTCTGCAGGATATCCTGGAAGATGCAGGTGAGCTGACGGATCGTACAGCGTATGAAAATCTGGTGCAGACAGAGTATGCACAGAAAGCATGTGAAAATTAAAAAATAGTTTAGAAAGTTTAAAAAAACATGGGAAAAACCTGCGGCATTTATCCAATGCGTCGTAAAACCCCTTGTTTCCGCTATGGGGATATAAGACGCGTCCATCGAATTTATGCAAGTAATTGAAGATGGACAAAATAGTAATTGTATTAACTAATGAACCATAGTATAATATAAATATGAACACAACATATAAATCAAACAACAATGTCGTCTATTCCTGTAAATACCATGTAGTATGGTGTCCAAAGTATAGACGAAAAGTATTAATTAATGGTGTGGACGTCCGGCTGAAGGAGCTGCTCACAGAGTATGCTGCAAATCTTTCTGTAGACATTCTGGAAATGGAGATCATGCCAGACCATGTTCATATGCTTTTGGAAGTAGATCCTCAGTTTGGCATCCACAAAGCTGTAAAGTCATTTAAAGGCTATACGTCCAGAATTTTAAGACAGGAATTTCCCTATCTTAAAACGAAAATGCCGACTCTCTGGACAAACAGCTATTTTGTATCGACGGTGGGCGGTGCTCCGCTGGAAACAGTAAAACAGTATATTGAAAACCAGAAAACATCGCAGAGACAAAAGGATAAGATGGGATAATGCAAAAAGGAATTAAATTCAGGATCTACCCGAACAGAGAACAGAAAAACTTCATCCATCAGACCCTGGGATGCTGCCGGTTCATCTACAACCGGGGACTTACCATGCGTAAGGAAGGCTATGAAAATGGGGAAAAGATCGGCTATTCCCAGACTTCCGCCATGCTGACTGAACTGAAAAAGCAAGAGGAGTTTGCCTTTCTGAAAGCAGCAGATTCCATTGCATTACAGCAGTCTTTGCGGGATCTCGACCGGGGATTTGTGAATTTCTTTCAGAAACGGGCTTCCTATCCAACCTTCAAGAGTAAACATAACCGGTTCCAGTCATACAGAACGGTAAATCAAAAAGATAATATTCGTATTGTGGGAAGATATATCAAACTTCCGAAACTTGGATTTGTTAAAATACGGCAGTCGATGGAAGTGGAAAAGATTAATCACGTGATCATTGAGCACACACCGGCTGGAAAATATTTTGCGGTTTTAAATGTTGATTTTGAACCGGAACCACGCTCAAATGCTGGCGGAACGATAGGGATTGATGTCGGGATCAAAGCGTTCTACTCCGACAGTAATGGAAATACGGTATCAAATCCCAGATATCTGGAACGCTCAATGCGAAAACTCATAAGAGAACAGCGCAGGCTTTCCCGAAAACAAAAAGATTCCCATAACCGCGAGAAGCAGCGGATCAGGGTGGCAAGAGTGTATGAGAAAGTAACCAATCAGCGGAATGATTTCCTGCAGAAACAGTCAACGATGCTGGTGCGTGAAAACCAAACCATCTGTATTGAAGATCTGAATGTTAAGGGGATGATCCGGAATCATAAACTGTCAAAATCGATAGCGAGTGTTTCCTGGGCAAAATTTTTTGAAATGCTGGAATATAAAGCTGGCTGGTATGGAAATGAAATTCACAGAGTACCAACGATGTATCCGAGCAGTCAGACCTGCAGCTGTTGTGGCTACAGAAATCCACGGATAAAAAATCTGGGCATTCGTATCTGGGAGTGTCCCAAATGCCATGCGGTTCATGACCGGGATACGAATGCAAGTATCAATATTCTGAAAAAAGGACTGCAGATGCAGTCTGCATAAAGATAAAAACTGTACCGTAGGGCATACGGGAACAGTATAAATATAGCTTGTGGACACTGTGTAAGACATTGCAGTACCGTAAGGTGTTTGCCAATGCAGTAGTGGGAGAAGCAAGAATCCCCCTGCTTTAGCTGTTGGGAGTGTCAAATCGTTTTCCACATGTAAGATCATTCCGGGGAAGACGGTCAAATAAAATGAAAATACAGATGAGGAGAAAATAAAATGTTATTTTTTGTAAACGATTACTGCGAGGGAGCCCATCCGGCGATCCTCCAGAAGCTTCTGGAAACCAATATGGAGAAGCTTTCCGGCTATGGCACAGACAAATACTGTGATTTTGCAAAGGAGAAGATCCGTAAAGCCTGTGGCTGCCCGGATGCAGAGGTGTTTTTCCTGGTGGGAGGAACCCAGACCAATGCCACGGTCATAGGTTCTGTCCTGAACCGTTATGAAGGTGTTCTTGCGGCGCAGACCGGACACGTAAGCTGTCATGAGGCCGGAGCGATCGAGTATACAGGACATAAGGTACTGACACTTCCGGCAGAAAACGGAAAGATCAAAGCAGAAAGTATCACAGATTATGTGGAAACTTTTTATGGGGATGAAAGTCACGACCATATGGTATTTCCGGGAATGGTTTATATTTCTCATCCGACAGAGTACGGAACACTTTATACGAAGAAAGAGCTGGAGGAAATTTCCGAGGTATGCCATAAATACGAGCTTCCGCTGTTTCTGGACGGAGCAAGACTTGGCTACGGTCTGGTAAGTCCGGAAGCAGATGTGACACTTGAGGATATCGCCAGATGTACAGATGTGTTCTACATCGGCGGAACCAAGGTCGGTGCACTCTGCGGTGAGGCAGTGGTCTTTACGAAAAAAGCTCCGAAGCACTTTATGACTATGGTGAAGCAGCAGGGAGCCCTTCTGGCAAAAGGCCGTCTTCTGGGAATCCAGTTTGACACACTGTTTACCGATGATCTGTATACAAGAATCAGCAAAAATGCTATTGAAACAGCTATGAAGCTGAAAAGAGCCCTTCAGGAAAAAGGATATCAGCTTTTCCTGGATTCTCCCACGAACCAGCAGTTTGTAGTTTTGGAAAATAAAAAGAAAGAAGAACTGGGCAAAGAAGTTCAGTTTGATTTCTGGGAAAAATATGATGAAGATCATACAGTGATCCGTTTTGCTACAAGCTGGGGAACAAAAATGGAAGATATTGACGCGCTGATCGAGTTGCTGTAGGGCTGTCGGCAGACGATAAAAGAGATGAGATGGAAAAACTCCGTGAGGTCCGGGTGAATGCAGACCTCACGGAGTTTTTGTTTTCGAAAATTATAACTTCTTACCCTTCTCAGCAGCTGCGGTAAGCGCTTCGAATACGGCACTGCGAAAGCCGCTCTTTTCCAGGGTGCGGACACCTTCAATGGTAGTTCCTGCCGGTGAGCAGACCATGTCTTTCAGGTCTCCCGGGTGTCTGCCGGTTTCCAGAACCATTTTTGCGCTGCCGAGAACAGTCTGGGAAGCAAATTTATAAGCCTGCTTACGAGGCATTCCCTGGCTGACAGCGGCATCTGCCATGGCTTCGATAAACATAAACACATAAGCCGGTGAACAGCCGCCTACAGCGCCTGCGGCGTCCATCAGACGCTCCGGTATCACTTCGGTACAGCCAAAGCTGTCTGTGATCTTAAGGATTTCTGCCAGTTCGTCTTCCGAAACCCGGTCATTGGTACATACAGCAGTCATTCCGGCCCCAACCTGTGCAGGAGTATTAGGCATAAAACGGACAACTTTCAGAGGAAGACCGGCTTTTTCTTCCAGCCATGCAAGAGTCTTGCCGGGAGCGATTCCGATGATGGTGTGCTCTGTCGTGAGACTGTCGTGGACCTCTGTGAGAACTTTCTCATAAAACTGCGGCTTTACTGCAAGAACGACAGTTTTTGCAGATCTGACTATTTCATTGTTATCCAGAGTGGTGACAACACCAAGAGTTTTTTCACTGCGCGCTCTGCCTTCGTCTGTAAGGTTGGAAACAATGATCTCGTCCTTTGAAAAGATCCCCTGACGGAGAATACCGCCGATCATGGCAGAGGCCATATTTCCACATCCGATAAATCCAATCTTCATAAACAAAAATCCTCCTTGAAATTTATAAAAAAGGACACGCCTGACTGCGTGCCCTCTTTGGCAATGAAAGCAGATAACGGGAATCGAACCCGCCTCCTCAGCTTGGGAAGCTGATGTTCTACCGATGAACTATATCTGCCTGCATTACTAATTATAGCACCTGAAATAAGAAATACAAGTGCGATTAGCATAAATTCTGTGCATCGCGAAGCATGTTACTGAGAACGGAGTGAACAGTAATCGCTCTGCCAGCCCTGGCTCATGGTACTGTTATGATATCTGGTGGAATAAGTTACATCTTCTCCGAACCAGTCCGGCGCAGTGTAGGCATTGGCGGCTTCCTCTGTAGGAAATTCCACCTCAGCCAGAAGAACTCCCTCGTATTCTCCGTGGAACACATCCAGTTCAATAAAAAGTCCGTCTTTTTCCGGGATCACATAGCGGTCCTTGGTAATGAGGATACCGTCTGCTTTAGGCTTCAGATGCTCATAGGCTTCAGCGGTGAGCGGAAGATTATATTCTTCACGGCTCATGAGACCCTTGGATTTGTAAGTAAGAAAATAGTCATCATCCTGCCGGCGGATGCGGACGACAGGGGAAGTGCAAAGATACCCCTGCTCGATCCTGTGGCAGGGATAAGAAGCCAGATCCTGCGGAAGGTCATCCTTCCGGATCAGAAATTTACGTTCGATCTCCATATAAAAAACCTCCGGATTTGTGAAATGAAAAGATATTATGTTCAGTCTACAGGAAAAAAACAGGATTTGCAATGGCATATCTGTTGAAATTTCTTGTACATTTTCAGATGGAAAAAGCATTATGGAAGGGAATGGGGAATACAGAAAATATTTATGGATTTTATAAAAGAAAGGATGAACAGGATCATGAGTAAAGTATATATTTTTTCGCAGATGGTTTTGAAGATATTGAAGGACTGACCGTGGTAGATCTGATGAGAAGAGCCGGGATCGACATCCAGACAGTATCTATCAAAGAGACAAAAGAGATCGAACCTCTCATGGGATCGATCTTCTTACAGACCGTACCTTTGGAGAATGTGATTTTTCCGATGCGGATATGCTTGTAATTCCGGGAGGAATGCCGGGAACAAAATATCTGGAGGAATATAAACCGCTGACTGAGCTTCTGACAGATTTCTATCAGAATGGTGGCAAGGTAGCAGCTATTTGTGCGGCACCAGGTATATTCGAGAGACTTGGATTCCTGAAAGGCAGAAATGCTACATCGTACCCATCTGTTATGGAACAGCTTAAAAGTGCCAGAACATCTCTGGAGCCTGTAGTGGTAGATGGAAATGTAACTACCAGCAGAGGCCTTGGAACAGCCATCGATTTCAGTCTTTCCCTGATCGGACAGCTGGAGGGAAGCGCAAAGGCAGAAGAGATCGCTGAATCGGTGGTGTATGTAAGAGCATGAAAAAAGAGATGAAACAGGTCCTGTGGGTAGTGGCGCTTTTTGTTATACTGATGACAGCCACAGGAAATTTGGTGTCAGCTGCCGGCTTTGACTGGTCGGATGATACATTCGGGAATGCTTGCAAAAAATGTGTATTCCGTATCTTTCAGGTCAGGCGGAGGAGCCTCCTCTGCTATATATAAAAAATTTGGAAAAGAAACAGAAATATGGTTCCATGATCACGATTCCCAAAGTGCCGCAGGTCCCAGCAGGATATCAGGCAGAAGGATGGTCTCTGAAAAAAGGAGGAGCGGAGGCAGGATATAAGCCGGGAAAAAAATATTTTGTAAAAAGAAATGTAACGTTTTATGCAGTGATAAAAAAGAAGAACAATCCCAAACTGATCCTGCACAGGAATGACGGAGATATCTACAAGATCATCCAGGCTCCAAGCGGAAAACTGAAATTGCCGGTGATGGCCAATGAAGAGAATTATACATTCCTTGGATGGTCTACCAGGGCAGGTCAGAAGACCGCACCAAGGTATGAAGCCGGACAGGTGATCACAGTCAGTGGGACCATGCATCTCTATGCGGTGAGATTCTGGCGGTATCAGGAACCGAATCTGGTCAGGAACAGCTTTCATTATCCTGAGAATTACGAAAGGATCATCTTTGTGGGAGATTCCAGGACATATGGTCTTCAGAAGGTATTGTACGAACAGTTTGGAAAGGAGTATGTGGACATCCATGTCAGCTTTGTATGCTGTTCTAATACGGAACTGGGCTGGCTGAAGTCAACGGGCGCACAGGCTCTTTTGAAAGAAATAGAAAAATATCGTAAAAATGAAAAATACGCAAAGATCGCAGTGGTGTTTAATCATGGTATCAATGATCTCAGAGATATTAACGGAAAACAGGATCTGAATGATAGACTCTCACAGTACGTGTCTTATATGAAAAAGCTGGGAACAAAGCTTTCCATGAAAAACTGCAGTCTGTATTATATGTCTGTGAATCCGATCAATGGAGGGGAAAAGGGAAGTACCAAGAATCGTAAATGTGAGGATGTCCGGACTTTTAACAGCGGTCTTGCCGGTGAGCTTGGAAGTCAGTACCACTATATTGATGTTTACAGTTATCTGATGCGGACCGGATATGGTACTGTATCCAATACGGGAGACGGTACAGACGATGGTGTTCATTATACGCCTAAAACTTATAAAAGGATTTTTACATTTTGTCTTAACAACATAAGAAAGACAGAAAATTACTTTAACATTGAGGACGTGGGCAGCTGAGAAATGCCCTGTGGGGGCATATGGAAAACTGAAAAAAATACTGGCGTTTTTACAGTGGTTATGCTATACTACAGAAATGACTGTAAATATATAATGCGAGTGTTAACTATTTTATATAAGGTATTTACTCGATATGATTAAGGAGGAACAAGAAACATGAGTTTACAGGTGGAGAAAATGGAGAAAAACATGGCGAAACTTACAATCGAGGTTTCCGCCGAGGATCTTGACAAAGCAATGCAGAATGCATATCAGAAAGCAAAAGGCAGAATTTCTATTCCGGGATTCCGTAAAGGAAAAGCTCCAAGAAAAATGATCGAGCAGATGTACGGAAAGGGAGTATTCCTTGAGGACGCTGCAAACGCTCTGATCCCTGAGCATTACAGCAAAGCACTTGCTGAGTGTGATCTTGAGATCGTTTCCCAGCCTAAGATCGATGTAACACAGGTTGAGCCTGGCAAACCATTTATCTTTACAGCAGAAGTAGCTACTAAACCAGAGGTAACTCTTGGTGACTATAAAGGACTTGAGGTTCCGAAGTCTGAGACAGAGGTAACAGACGAGGAAGTTGAGGCTGAGCTTAAGAAAGAGCAGGAGAAAAATTCCAGAACCATCACAGTTGAGGATCGTGCAGCACAGAACGGCGATACAGCAACTATCGATTTCGAGGGCTTCGTAGATAGTGAGGCATTCGAGGGCGGTAAAGGAACAGACTATCCGCTGACACTTGGTTCCAACACCTTCATCCCGGGATTCGAGGAGCAGCTTGTTGGTGCTAACACAGGTGATCACGTAGAAGTTAAGGTTACATTCCCGGAGGAGTATCAGGCAAAAGAGCTGGCTGGCAAAGAAGCTGTATTCCAGTGCGACGTTAAGAAGATCGAAGCAAAAGAGCTTCCGGAGCTTGACGATGACTTCGCTAAGGATGTATCTGAGTTTGATACACTTGCTGAGTACAAGGAAGACGTTAAGAAGAACCTGACAGAGAAGAAAGCAGAAGATGCACGTCGTGCAAAAGAAGATGCAGCAGTAGATAAAGTGATCGAGAATGCACAGATGGATATTCCGGAGGCAATGATCGAGACACAGACACGTCAGATGCTTGACGATTTCGCAAGAAGAATGCAGTCCCAGGGTCTTTCCATGGAGCAGTACTTCCAGTTCACAGGCCAGAGCGTTGACAAGATGATGGAAGACATGAAGCCACAGGCTCTTAAGAGAATCCAGACAAGACTTGTTCTTGAGAAGATCGCTGAGGTAGAGAACATCCAGCCAACAGAGGAAGAGGTTAACGAAGAGATCTCCAAGATGGCAGAGATGTACAAGATGGAAGCAGACAAATTAAAAGATCTCATCGGTGAGAACGAGATGGAGCAGATGAAGAAAGATATGGCTGTTCAGAAAGCTGTTACATTAGTTGCCGATGCAGCTGTAGAGGCGTAATAAACCTCGGAAATGGAGGGCAAAATGAGTTTAGTACCTTACGTCATTGAGCAGACCAGCAGAGGAGAAAGAAGTTATGATATCTATTCAAGACTTCTTAAGGACCGAATCATTTTCCTTGGAGAAGAGGTAAACGATGTCAGTGCGAACCTGATCGTTGCGCAGCTTCTCTTCCTGGAAGCAGAAGATCCTTCCAAGGATATCCAGCTTTATATCAACAGCCCGGGTGGTTCTGTAACTGCCGGAATGGCAATTTATGATACAATGCAGTATATCAAGTGCGATGTATCTACGATCTGCCTTGGAATGGCAGCCAGCATGGGAGCTTTCCTCCTGTCCTCCGGTGCCAAAGGCAAGAGATATGCACTGCCGAATTCGACGATCATGATCCATCAGCCATCAGGCGGTGCACAGGGGCAGGCTACAGAGATCCAGATCGTAGCTGACCAGATCGCAAAAACCAAAAAGAAGCTGAACGAGATTCTTTCTGCGAATACCGGACAGCCTCTTGAGATTGTGGAAAAAGATACTGACCGTGACAACTATATGACAGCGGAAGAAGCTAAGGCATACGGCCTGATCGACGGTGTTGTGATCCACAAATAATGCGTAAGAAAAGACTCCTGTAAAGACACAGGAGTCTTATCTTGCTTTAAAAAGGAATTTTAAATGTCTGCGAGAGACGGACATTTACGCTTAGAAAGGAAACAAAAAGATATGGCAGATAAAGTAAAAGAAGGAAAGGTAAGATGCTCCTTTTGCCATAAGACTGAAGATCAGGTACGCAAGCTGATCGCAGGTCCGGATGGAGCATATATTTGTGATGAATGTATCGGGATCTGCTCCGAGATCATGGAAGAAGAATTCAGTATGTATGATCATGAGGCAGATTATGAAACAGGGATCAACCTTCTGAAACCGGAAGAGATCCACAGTATCCTGGATGAGTATGTGATCGGACAGGATGATGCCAAGAAGGCACTTTCCGTAGCTGTTTACAATCATTACAAGAGGATTCTTGCTTCAAGAAACCTGGACGTGGAGCTGCAGAAGAGTAATATCCTGATGCTTGGTCCGACCGGTTCCGGTAAGACACTTCTTGCACAGACACTGGCAAGACTGCTGAATGTTCCTTTTGCCATCGCAGATGCCACTACTCTCACAGAGGCAGGTTATGTTGGCGAGGATGTTGAGAACATTCTTCTGAAGATCATTCAGGCAGCCGATTATGATATTGAGCGTGCCCAGTACGGAATCATCTATATCGATGAGATCGATAAGATCACAAGAAAATCCGAGAATACCTCCATCACCAGAGATGTGTCCGGTGAGGGCGTACAGCAGGCACTTCTGAAAATTCTGGAAGGAACCGTTGCAAGCGTACCTCCTCAGGGAGGAAGAAAGCATCCTCATCAGGAATTTATCCAGATCGATACTACAAACATCCTGTTCATTTGCGGTGGTGCTTTTGACGGACTGGAGAAGATCATCGAGGCAAGACAGGATACCAAATCCATTGGTTTCGGAGCAGAGGTTTCCGAGAAGGAAGACCGCAATGTGGGCGAAGTTCTGAAGGAGGTTATGCCGGAGGACTTTATTAAATTCGGTCTGATCCCGGAGTTTATCGGACGAGTTCCGGTCGTGGTAACCTTGGATTCTCTGGATGAAGAAGCACTGATCCGTATTCTGAAGGAGCCTAAGAATTCCCTCACAAAACAGTACGACAAGCTTTTTGAGCTGGATGGCGTGCAGCTTGAGTTCCAGGATGAAGCACTTGAGACAGTTGCCCGGAAATCTCTTGAGAGAAAAACAGGTGCCAGAGGACTTCGTGCCATCATGGAGCATACCCTGATGGATCTGATGTACAAGACACCATCGGACGACACCATCCGTAAGTGTATCGTCACAAAAGAGGCAGTGGAGGGAACCGGAGAGCCGGAGATCATCCACGGGGAGGCCAAGGCTCCTGCAAAAAAAGCAGGACGCAAAACATCCCGTTCGAGAAAGAAAGGCAAGCCGGAAACAGCTTGATGAAGGGAATGACATAAATGACAAATCAGGTCAATATATTGCCAATGATCGCTCTCCGTGGGACTACAGTCCTTCCGGATATGATCGTACACTTTGATGTGAGCAGGGAGAAATCTATCCGTGCCGTGGAAGCAGCCATGCTCCATGACCAGAAGATCTTTCTGCTGACACAGAAGGATCCTGAGGTGGAAATACCGGAACTTACGGATCTGTATCAGGTAGGAACCGTCGCTTATATCAAGCAGGTGGTGAAGCTTCCGCAGGATCTTTACCGGGTTCTGGTAGAGGGACTGGACAGGGCAGAGGTTCTGGGCCTGGAGCAGGAGGAACCATATCTGAAGGCGGAATGCGAGATCGTTACGGCACAGGAAGAGGATTACCCGGAACCGGTAAAGGACGCCATGCTTCGCAGCATCCGGGAGCTTTTTCAGAGATACTGCAGAGAAAGCGGAAAAGTAAGCAAGGATCTGGTAACCCAGATCATGAACATCGAAGATGTGCAGGAAACTATCGACCAGATCGCAGTAAATCTTCCGATGGCGTATCAGAACAAGCAGAAGCTTCTGGAAGCAGTGTCTTTGAATGACCGTTATGAGATCCTTGGAGCGCTTCTTGGCAGCGAGATCGAGGTGATCCATATCACCAAAGATCTTCAGCGCAAGGTGAAATCCCATATCGACAAGAATCAGAGAGAGTATATCCTCCGGGAACAGCTGAAAACCATCCGTGAGGAGCTGGGCGAGGAGAATACTGCTGATGATATCGATGAATTTAAAAAACAGCTGAAGGAGCTGGATGCATCTGATGAAGTAAAAGAGAAGATTTCTAAGGAGATCAGCCGTTTTAAAGGAATGGCAGCCAGTGCTGCAGAGGCAACGGTGCAGAGAGGCTATCTGGAAACCGTTCTTGCACTTCCGTGGAATAAGAAATCCGAGGATTCCGAGGATCTTGAGAACGCATGGAAGGTTTTGGAAGAGGGTCATTACGGACTGAAAGAGGTCAAAGAGCGTATCATGGAATTTCTTGCTGTACGTAAGCTGACCCACAAGGGAAAGAGTCCAATCCTCTGTCTGGTGGGACCTCCGGGAACCGGAAAAACTTCCATTGCACGTTCTGTGGCAGAGGCCATGAACAAGAAATACGTCCGCATCTGTCTTGGAGGTGTCCGTGATGAGGCAGAGATCCGTGGCCACAGAAAGACTTACGTCGGTGCCATGCCAGGAAGGATCACAGTCGCACTGAAGGAAGCCGGAGTCAGCAACCCGCTGATGCTTCTTGATGAGATCGACAAGACCAGCAGCGATTATAAAGGAGATACCTCCGCAGCACTTCTGGAGGTTCTGGATCCGGAGCAGAACAGTAAGTTCAATGATCACTATGTGGAGATTCCCCAGGATCTTTCCGAGGTACTGTTTATTGCCACTGCAAATGATGTTCAGGGAATCCCGAGACCTCTTCTTGACCGTATGGAGCTGATGGAAATCCCGGGATATACGGAAAATGAGAAGGAACATATCGCAAGGGAACATCTGATCCCGAAGCAGATGGAGATCAACGGTATTCCGGAAGGCAAGCTGGTGATCCAGCCGGCAGCTCTTGGCAAGCTGATCAACAATTATACCAAGGAAGCAGGAGTCCGTTCTCTGGAGAGAAGCATCGGACGTATCTGCAGAAAAACTGCACGTGCTATCATGGAAGAGGGTAAGGATAAGGTAGTTGTCACATCCCGAAATATTTCCAGATTCCTTGGCAAAGAACGATATAACTATCTAATGGCCAATGAGAAGGATGAGATCGGGATCGCCCGCGGTCTTGCATGGACACAGGTAGGCGGTGATACCCTGCAGATCGAAGTCAATATCATGCCCGGAAAAGGCGAGCTGCTTCTTACCGGACAGCTTGGAGATGTGATGAAGGAATCTGCACAGGCAGGTATCAGCTATATCCGTTCGGTTTCTGACCAATATGAGATCGATCCGGAATTTTTCCAGAAGCATGATATGCATGTACATATCCCGGAGGGTGCTGTTCCGAAGGATGGTCCGTCTGCCGGTATTACAATGGCAACTGCCATGCTGTCTGCAATTATCGAAAAACCGGTACGTGCGGATCTTGCCATGACCGGTGAGATCACCTTAAGAGGCCGTGTGCTTCCGATCGGCGGACTGAAAGAGAAGCTGCTTGCAGCTAAATATGCCAGGATCAAGGAAGTCCTTGTTCCGGAGAAAAATCGTCCGGATATCGAGGAGATGGACAGAGAGATCATCCAGGGACTGAATATCCGGTTTGTGGATAACATGAAAGAAGTTCTCGGTGAAGCTCTTGCATAAACAAAAAACAGAAAAACCCTGCCCTGACCTTCAGGACAGGGCTTTTAAAAGAAAAGGGAGGAATAACGAATGGTAATCAAAAACGTATCGCTGGATATCGTCTGCGGCATCACAAGCAAGATCCCGGACACAGGAAGGCCGGAGGTAGCTTTTGCGGGAAAATCAAATGTAGGGAAATCCCTCCCTGATCAATGGTCTGATGAACCGCAAGGCCCTGGCAAGAACCAGCGCACAGCCGGGAAAAACACAGACGATCAATTTTTATAATATTAATGAAGCAATGTATCTCGTAGACCTGCCGGGCTACGGCTACGCCAAGGTTTCTGCGGCAGAGAAGGAAAAATGGGGAAAAATGATCGAGGGCTATCTTCATAATTCCAAAGAGCTCCGAGCGGTTTTTCTCCTGGTGGATATCCGCCACAAGCCTTCCGCCAATGACAAGCAGATGTATGACTGGATCTGTCACAACGGATATGAGCCGGTGATCATCGCGACCAAGCTTGACAAGCTGAAACGCAGCCAGGTGGCAAAAAGCCTGAAGGAGATCCGCATCGGACTGGGCCTTCCGAAAGAGGGAAAGATCCTTCCGTTTTCTGCGGAGACGAAGCAGGGAAGAGACGAGATATGGGCACTGATCGATGAGTTGACCGGCCTTGGTGAACCGGCAGCTACAGAGGATTAAGGAGAGCAGAAAAGATGGGAATTATCAAGGCGCTTAAGCTGGGATTTGACTATCAGAGATACGATGATGACGGCAATGTGGTAGACATGCAGCGTGCAGTCAATGATGTGGACCTGGACATTAAAGCAGGAGAATTTGTGGCAGTTCTGGGACATAACGGATCCGGAAAATCCACACTGGCGAAGCATATGAATGCGCTTCTGATCCCAACAGAGGGAACGATGCTGGTGGACGGGATCGATACCGCCAGAGAGACCAAACTCTGGAAGGTACGCCAGAAGGCAGGAATGGTATTTCAGAATCCGGATAACCAGATCATAGGAACCGTTGTGGAAGAGGATGTAGGATTTGGTCCGGAAAATATGGGAGTTCCTACAGATGATATCTGGAAACGGGTGAATGACAGCCTAGAAAAAGTCGGTATGACAGCCTATCGTTATCAGTCCCCAAACAAGCTTTCCGGAGGGCAGAAGCAGAGAGTGGCTATTGCAGGCGTGATGGCCATGCGCCCGCGGTGCATCATTCTGGATGAGCCTACCGCCATGCTGGATCCTAACGGAAGAAAGGAAGTCCTGGAGGCAGTGCGGGAGCTGAACCGTAAGGAAAAGGTAACAGTTATTCTGATCACCCATTACATGGAGGAAGTGATCCATGCTGACCGTGTTTATGTCATGGACAGCGGAAATGTTGTGATGCAGGGAAATCCCAAAGAGATCTTTTCCCAGGTGGATACCCTTAAGGCGTATGGACTGGATGTACCACAGGTAACACTTCTTGCATATGAACTGAAGAAATCCGGCGTGGATGTTCCGGATGGAATACTGACTACAGAGGAGCTGGTGAGCGCATTATGTCAATCGAATTAAAAAATGTAACCTATACCTACAGCCCCGGGACAGCCTATGAGAGCCATGCGCTGAAGGATGTCAGCCTTGTGATCCCGGACGGCCAGTTTATCGGGATCATCGGACACACAGGAAGCGGAAAATCCACGCTGATCCAGCATCTGAATGCGCTGGTACAGCCAACATCCGGCCAGGTTCTGTATAACGGAGAAGATGTGTGGGCTGAGAAATATGACCGGAAACAGCTCCGCAGCGAGGTTGGTCTGGTGTTCCAGTACCCGGAGCATCAGCTGTTTGAAAATGATGTGATCTCAGATGTATGCTTCGGACCTATGAATCAGGGACTTTCCAGGGAAGAAGCAGAGAAAGAAGCGAAGCAGGCGCTGACTCAGGTTGGAGTAAAAGAGTCCAATTTCAAGAAATCACCCTTTGAGCTTTCCGGAGGCCAGAAAAAAAGGGTAGCTATTGCAGGGGTTCTTGCCATGAACCCGAAGATCCTGATCCTGGACGAGCCCACAGCAGGGCTTGACCCGAAGGGCAGGGATGATATCCTGGATCAGATCGCAGAGCTTCATAAGGTGCGAGGGATAACCATTGTTCTGGTTTCCCACAGCATGGAGGATATTGCGAAATACGTGGAGCGCCTCATTGTTATGAATCACGGAGAAGCTGTATTTGATGATGAGCCGAAGAAGGTTTTTTCCCATTATAAGGAACTGGAAACCATGGGACTTGCCGCACCGCAGATCACTTATATCATGCATGCGCTGAAGGAACATGGGCTGCATGTGGATGCAGATGCCACAACGGTGGAGGAAGCCAGAGACAGTATCCTTGCCGCACTTGCGCAGGCGAACTCTCCATTACTGAACAAAGGAGGGGCGGAAAAATGATCAGAGATATTACCATTGGCCAGTATTATCCGGCCAAATCCGTTCTTCACAGACTGGACCCACGGACCAAATTTCTGGGAACTCTGGGATTTCTGATCTCTGTGTTCCTGTTCCATACATTTCTCGGATATGCGGTGGCAACAGCATTTCTGGTAGCCATGATCGCAATATCCAAGGTTCCGGTGAAATTCATGTTCAAGGGTCTGAAGGCTATCGTTATGATCCTTCTGATCACGGTTGTGTTCAATATCATCCTGACGCCTGGCGAAGTGCTGTGGCGTTTCGGGATCATCAAGGTCACAAGGGAAGGCCTTGTTCTTGCAGGAAGAATGGCGATCCGTCTTGTTTACCTTGTGATCGGATCTTCCATCATGACATTGACTACCACGCCGAATCAGCTGACAGATGGTCTGGAGAGACTGCTCCGTCCGCTGAACAAGATCCGGGTGCCGGTACATGAGATCGCCATGATGATGTCCATTGCCCTTCGCTTTATCCCGATCCTTCTGGAGGAGACGGATAAGATCATGAAAGCACAGATCGCCAGAGGTGCAGATTTCGAAAACGGAAACCTGATCCAGAAGGCGAAAAATATGGTACCCCTTCTTGTGCCGCTGTTTATTTCGGCGTTCCGCCGCGCCAATGATCTGGCAATGGCCATGGAAGCAAGGTGTTACCATGGTGGAGAGCACAGAACACAGATGAAGCCGCTGCATTATGAAAAAAGAGATTATGCGGCCTATGGGATCCTTGTGGCATATCTTGCGGTGGGTGTTGCATTCCGTGTGGCGGGACTGTAGCCAAATCCTGTCGGTACTCAGACATGGAACGGTCCGAAGCGTTGCATTTTGCACAGCGGAACTGTAACCGGATCAGGCAGGCATTTTGCAGGACGGTATGTCTGTTTTGGGATAGAAAGTACTGCAGGGATGTCTGTATCAGGAGGGAATATATTTTATGAAACGAGTAGGACTTGTTGTAGCTTATGATGGAACCAAGTACTCAGGCTGGCAGACACAGCCAAATGGAATCACCATTCAGGGCGTTTTAAACGATACCTTAAGTGAGCTGCTTGGGGAAAAAATCGAGACCATCGGTGCCAGCCGTACAGATGCAGGAGTGCACGCTCTTGGAAATGTGGCGGTGTTTGATACCGAATCCAGGATCCCCGGGGAAAAATTTTCCTATGCACTGAACCAGAGACTTCCGGAGGATATCCGTATCCAGCTTTCTGAGGAGGTGGAGCCGGATTTTCATCCCCGTTACTGTGACAGTGAAAAAACATATGAATATCGTATCCTGAACCGGCGTTTTCCGGTGCCAACGGAGCGTTTGTACTCTTATTTTTACCATTATAAACTGGATGTGGATAAGATGAAGGAAGCAACATCTTATCTGATCGGACGCCATGATTTTGCCAGCTTCTGCGGCTCCGGCGCACAGGTGAAGACCACCATCCGTACCGTGACCTCCATGGACGTGTGGAGAGATGGTGACATGGTGACCATCCGCATTTCAGGAACAGGTTTCCTTTACAATATGGTGCGTATCATTTCCGGAACCCTGATCGAGATCGGAAACGGTCAGTATCCGCCGGAACGCATGGACAAGATTTTAAAAGCCTGTGACCGTGCAGTAGCAGGACCAACAGCTCCGGCTCAGGGTCTGACACTGATGGGAATCGAGTTTTTCTGAAAACAGGAATTTTGTTGAAAATTACAAGAAAAAACAGTTGACAGGCAAGGTGCCTTATAATATAATAACTCAATGTGACGTAGTGCGAAGATGCTTGAGCCAATAGCCCCGGCGACGGCATTTTATCAGCGGTTTCGGACATTTCCGCGATTTATTTTGCACCCGCGTTTCCATTTACTTTTTTTCGCGGAAGTACCGCGGTTTGAGAAACATTATCGTTGATAAATAACAGGAGGTAGGACCATGCAGACTTATATGGCTAATCCAGATAAAATCGAAAGAAAATGGTATGTAGTTGACGCAGAGGGTTGCACTCTGGGACGTCTGGCATCCGGTGTTGCAAGTGTTTTAAGAGGAAAGAACAAACCTCAGTTTACACCGCACGTTGACACAGGAGATTATGTAATCGTTGTAAACGCTGATAAGATCAAAGTTACAGGCAAGAAGCTTGAGCAGAAGATTTATTATAACCACTCCGACTATGTTGGTGGAATGAAAGAAACCACATTAAAAGAAATGTTAGCAAAGAAACCTGAGAAGGTTATCGAGCTCGCAGTTAAGGGAATGCTTCCGAAAGGACCTCTTGGAAGAGCTATGAACAAGAAACTTTTCGTATATGCAGGACCAGAGCACAAACATGAGGCTCAGAAGCCTGAAGTTTTAACATTTTAATAGGAGGTAGAAAACATTGGCTAGCGCAAAATTCTACGGAACAGGAAGAAGAAAAAAATCAATCGCAAGAGTTTACCTGGTACCTGGAACAGGTAAAATCACTATCAATAAAAGAGACATCGATGGGTACTTCGGACTTGAGACTCTGAAGGTTATCGTTCGTCAGCCACTGGCTTTAACAGAGACAGAGGGTAAATTCGACGTGATCGTTAATGTTCACGGCGGTGGATACACAGGACAGGCTGGAGCAATCCGTCATGGTCTTTCCAGAGCACTCCTTGAGGCAGACAAAGACTACAGACCAGCTCTTAAAGCTGCTGGATTCCTTACACGTGATCCACGTATGAAAGAGCGTAAGAAATACGGTCTCAAGGCAGCTCGTCGCGCGCCTCAGTTCAGCAAGAGATAATCTGCTGTTCAAACCGTATCAAAATGGTTCAAAAACCCCGGAAAATCAAGGTTTTCCGGGGTTTTACTATATCTAAACGGGCTGATATGGTTTGACCAAATTTGGCAAAACGAGAGCCGATTTCATCCAATTTTTAGTGGTCCGCAAGTGGTTAACTGGCTAAAAAGAGGGCAAAAAGAGGGTCAAGTGGTGCCCAAAGTGGTTAACCGAGAGCCGATTTTGTGGGTGTTTTGGGGGCTACTTTTCAGCCATCTTTCCCCTCGTTTTTGGCTGTGGCAGTTTGGCATAGTTTGACCTAATTTGAATAATTGAATATGAATTTGATACAGCACTCAGTGTAAAATGACTGGGTGCTTTTTTCATTTCAGGAACTCATATTCCGGCCATAGAAAGAGCCGTCACTTCACTTTTTATTTTGGAGTGGCGGCTTTTTCTATTTCCAGAAGCAACAGCAACAATCAGAAATGAGGTGAAGTCAATGAACACGCAAATCATCGCCATCGCCAACCAGAAGGGCGGCGTTGGCAAAACCACCACCTGTGCCAATCTTGGAATCGGTTTGGCACAGGCCGGAAAGAAAGTCCTGCTGATCGACGGAGATCCGCAAGGAAGCCTGACTATCAGCCTGGGCAATCCACAACCGGACAAGCTGCCCTTTACGCTGTCGGACGCTATGGGGCGTATCCTGATGGATGAGCCGCTTCGTCCCGGCGAGGGTATCCTGCACCACCCAGAGGGCGTAGACCTGATGCCTGCGGACATCCAGTTATCCGGTATGGAGGTAAACACGCTGTTGTCCGCTATATGAAAGACCATGAAAGAGAAAAAGATACCGCCGCATGGCTGGCTCAGGAATACGGCGGCAGTAACAGCAACAGCCTGTTCGTTGTCCGTGCCGGCAGCCCGGA
>ENA-OQBV01000501-OQBV01000501.1-human-gut-metagenome-genome-assembly--contig:-NODE-501-length-21948-cov-4.260162_pt1 | contig 21948 bp, 21 predicted proteins | sample MGYA00242750_ERZ504559 | MGnify/ENA primary metagenome ERZ504559 (study PRJEB26092, sample SAMD00036230) | human gut metagenome | host: Homo sapiens | study: EMG produced TPA metagenomics assembly of... | reverse complement strand
ATGTGGACGGTGTGCGGAACATGCGGGAAGTCAGCTATGAAGAAGTGCTGGAGAGCCTGGAAACAGTGATATCTGAGCTCAATCATGCAAACAGACGACCGCACGAGAGCGTACGTGACGCCATTTGGCGTTGTAACCAGTGTGGATCCTTCCGCACCGACGCCGGCAGATCGCTGTGTGAAGCATTACGGACCATGATATCCGTCAGGCAAAAGAAATGCGCCGGATTGCGGAGAAATACAGTACAAGAATTCATACGGACGCATTTGGGGGAATGATCCACCTGGCATACCAGGATAAGGAAAACGCTCTTCTCGGACCAGACGTCCATTTACAGCACTGTACCGGGCTGTCCTTTGATGAGGCGATGATTCTGGCAAAGACAGATACCCAACGTCAGCTTTGCGCCTGGTATGGGCCAGATCGTGAACCGGACGCCGGTGATCGAACTTCTGAATCTGGGGGCGACGGTTGCTATTACAACGGACGGTTCCATGCTGTCATCCGGATTTGATATGTTCGACGCCATGAGGAGAGCTCAGATGGTATTCCGCCGTGCAATGAATGATTCGTATTATCTGCCATGCGAAAAACTTCTGGAGATGACGACCATAGACGCCGCGAAATGTGTCGGCATGGAAAAAGAAGTCGGATCTCTTGAGGTAGGAAAAAGAGCGGATATCATTGCGATCAATCTGATGAATCCTAGACTGATGCCAAGGATCAATATTATAGATACTCTGGTTGGAAACGGACATCCATCCGACGTGGATCTTGTTCTTGTTGACGGACAGATTGTCCTTCGGGACGGAAAAGCCACGACTGTGAACGAGGAAGAGGTACTTCTTGCGGCCGAGCAGGAAGCGCTGGAGACAGCTCAAAGGGCGTCTCACCTACATCCGTTCTTAAATCGTCAGCCACAGTGGGGCAATGTAAAAAATATATTTTGATGAAGTTCGATTCAATATGGAGGAGAATCGCAGAGACGGCGGCCACTATTAAACCCTCCTGGAAGCCGGATATTTTATAGAAAGGACGCAGCCACTTCAACTGTTTACGGATTGTAAATGGTTGAATGGCTGCGTTTTATAGATTTTTGATAACTAGTTGACTGTTTTTTTGAGAAAGGCCAGCGTCTCGTCCAGCAGCTTTGCTGTATCCGGGGAAGTCTCATCCCGGTCAAAGTCGTGGGTGTTTCCGGCGCAGAGAAAGCGGGACAGTTCAGAAGATCCGCAAACAGGAAAGGAGAAACAGATCTATGTATGATGTGATCATTATCGGAGCAGGAGTTTCCGGAGCGGCAGCGGCGAGAGAGCTTTCAAGATATCGGCTGAAAATCTGCGTTCTGGAGCGAGAAGAGGATGTATGCTGTGGAACTTCCAAGGCAAACAGCGGAATCGCTCATTCCGGTTATGATGCAGAACCGGGAAGCCTTATGGCGGAACTGAATGTGAAGGGCAGCAATATGATGGGACAGCTTTCGAAGGAACTGGATTTTCCTTTTAAACAGACTGGTTCACTGACTGTCTGTACGACTGAGAATGGAATCGCCATGCTGCATAAGCTGCGTGAAAGAGGACTGAAAAACGGAGTAGAGGGACTGAGGATCCTTGACAGAGAAGAGGCACTTGCCATGGAGCCGAATCTGTCTGATCAGGTGCTGGCAGCGCTGTATGCACCGACAGCCGGAATTGTCTGTCCCTTTGAGCTGAACATTGCAATGGCAGAGAATGCATATAACAATGGTGTGGAATTTAAATTTGACACAAAAGTAAAGAACATCCGAAAACAGGAAAAAGGTTTTGTTGTGGAAACCTCAAAGGGTGATCTTGAGACAGGCTGTATCGTCAATGCTGCCGGTGTCTATGCGGATGTTTTTCATAATATGGTAAGTGAGAAAAAACTGCATATCACTCCTCGTAAGGGTGAGTATATGCTTCTTGATAAAAGTGCAGGAACACATGTGAATCATACGATCTTTGCACTTCCAAATAAGAACGGAAAAGGAGTTCTGGTAACACAGACTGTTCACGGTAATCTTCTGATCGGGCCTACAGCTACGGATCTGGAGGATCGGGAGGAAACAGCGACTACATCAGAGGGGATGGAGGAAGTAAGTGCCAAATCCCGGAAAACAGTAAAGGATATTCCACTGCGGAAGGTGATCACAAGCTTTGCAGGGCTTCGAGCTATCGAGGACGGTATGGATTTTGTGATCGAAGAGGTGGAGGATGCTCCCGGATTTATCGATTGTGCAGGAATCGCATCCCCGGGACTTACCAGCTCACCGGCCATTGGCTGTATGGTTGCTGACATCGTAAAAGAAAAATTACATCCGGAAGTAAATCCGGATTTTGATCCGGTGAGAAAAGGGATCCTGGATCCGTCAGAGCTTTCTCTGGAAGAAAGAAATGAGCTGATCAAAAGATCACCGGAATATGGAAATATCATCTGCAGATGTGAGATGATCTCTGAGGGAGAGATCCTGGATGCGATCCGAAGACCGCTTGGAGCGAAATCCCTGGACGGAGTAAAACGTCGTACAAGAGCAGGAATGGGAAGATGTCAGTCAGGCTTCTGCTCTCCCAGAACAATGGAAATCCTCAGCCGAGAGCTTGGCATTTCCATGGAGGAGATCACAAAAACAGGCGGAGCTTCCAGACTGATCGAAGGAATCAACAAGAAAATTGCAGAGGAGGGCGAGAACCATGAATGATAAGATTATGGTGAAGAGAGATATCGTGATCATAGGCGGAGGCCCTGCAGGACTGGCAGCAGCCCTGGCTGCAAAGAAAGAGGGAGCAGAGAGTATCCTGATCCTGGAACGTGATAAGGAACTGGGCGGGATCCTGAATCAGTGTATCCATAATGGATTTGGCCTTCATACATTTCAGGAGGAGCTGACAGGACCGGAATATGCGGCACGTTTTATCCGGATGGTAAAAGAGCAGCAGATCGAGTACCGGCTGAACACCATGGTCATGGATATCAGCCAGGATAAGGTGATCACTGCCATGAGCCGCCAGGAGGGAATGTATCAGATCCGGGCAAAAGCTGTGATCCTTGCCATGGGCTGCAGAGAGAGACCGCGAGGTGCACTGAACATTCCGGGATATCGACCGGCAGGCATTTATTCAGCAGGAACAGCACAGCGCCTTGTAAACATGGAAGGATTTATGCCGGGAAAAAAAAGTAGTGATCCTGGGATCCGGTGATATCGGACTGATCATGGCTAGACGTATGACGCTGGAAGGTGCAGAGGTTAAGGCAGTGGCAGAATTGATGCCATATTCCGGAGGCCTGAAGCGAAATATCGTGCAGTGCCTGGATGACTTTGGAATCCCGTTGAAGCTTAGTCATACAGTGGTTGACATAAAAGGAAAAGAGCGCGTGGAAGGAATCACTCTTGCAGAGGTAGATGAAAACAGACGCCCGATTCCCGGTACAGAGGAATTTTTTGAATGCGATACGCTTCTTCTTTCTGTTGGTCTGATCCCGGAGAATGAGCTTTCCGGACAGGCAGGTGTGAAGCTGAGCAATGTGACTTCCGGACCGGTGGTAAACGAAAGTCTGGAGACAAATGTAGAAGGTATTTTTGCCTGCGGAAATGTTCTTCATGTTCATGATCTGGTGGATTTTGTTTCGGAGGAAGCCGGCAATGCAGGAAGAAATGCGGCTCTCTATATAAACAACAATGGAGAGGACAAAATACCGGAAGAGATAAAGATCACGCTTTCGCCCCAAAACGGAGTCCGCTATACAGTGCCGTCTGAGATCCGTATCGGTCACATGGCGGAGGAGCAGCTGGTCCGTTTCCGTGTGGGAAATGTATATAAAAATTGTTACATCCGTGCATATCTGGATGGAGAACGGATCTTTTCCAGAAAAAAACAGGTGGCAGCACCCGGAGAGATGGAACAGATCAAATTGAAAAAAGAGCAGCTTCTTTCCATTCTGGAAGGAAAACAGAAACAGGATAAACATGAACTTGTGATCCAGGTGGAGGAGTGATGAAAATGGAAAAAAGGAATCTTACTTGTATCGGATGTCCTATGGGATGCGCCCTTCTGGTGGAAATGAATGGAAAAGAAATCATTTCCGTCACAGGAAATACCTGTAAAAAAGGTGCGGAATATGCAGTGAAGGAAGTGACAGATCCGACCAGGATCGTGACAACGACCGTGCGTGTGAAGAATGGAAGCATGCCGGTGGTGTCAGTAAAGACAGCACAGGATATTCCGAAAGGAAAGATTTTTGACTGTGTGGAAACGCTGCGGGATGTATGTGTGGAAGCGCCGGTTCAGATCGGGGACGTGATCCTGGAGAATGTAGCAGGCACAGGCGTGGATATCGTGGCTACAGGAAATGTGAAGCAGATCATACAGTGATCTGCAAAGGATATATGGCAATCTGTATGCTTATAATATGTCAGCCCTCCGGCAGACAAAGCGAATAAAATAAACCTGAAAAGGCTTTTTTATCGCTTTGTTTGTCATGAAATAAAATATACAAAATGCACAAAAAATATTAGCACTTAAAAGAATAATTAATTAAAAAATAACAAAAAAATATATAAGAATCGATAAAAAATGTTGAAAATAAATAAACGTTATGATATAATCAGAAATATGAATTAGCAAAAATGCTCATAACGATGTGATGCATTGAATGGAGGATGATTAGAATGAAAGTATTTGGACATCGTGGTTTCAGCGGAGAATATCCGGAGAATACAATGCTGGCGTTTCAGAAAGCTGTGGAGGCTGGTTGCGAGGGGATCGAGCTTGATGTACAGCTGACCAAGGATCTGGTTCCGGTGATCATGCACGATGAGAAGGTTGACCGTACCACAGATGGAAACGGATATATCTATGATCTTACATATGCTGAGCTGTGTAAACTGGATTGCAGTTATCCGGATAAGTTTGCCGGAAAATTCGGCAGGCTTCAGATTCCGACTCTGAGAGAGTATTTGGAGTGGATGGCAGAGGAGGAAGATCTGATTACAAACATCGAGCTGAAGAACAGTGTTTATTATTATGGTGGTATGGAAGAGAAGGTCATTGATATGATCTGCGAATATGGTCTGGAGGATCGGATCATTCTTTCCTCTTTCAATAACGCATCCATTGTACTGTGCAGACAGAGTGATGAGACTATTGCAGGAGGCTTTCTGGTAGATAAATACGTGGATAATGCAGGGGTTTATGCAAGAACCTGTGATGTGCAGTATTATCATCCGAATCTGGAATACCTGAAGGAAGAGCATGTACGCAGCTGTTCCCAGAACGGGATCGGGGTGAATGTCTGGACTGTAAACGAGGAAGAGGATATGAGAAGGATGAAGAAATGGGGAGTAAACTCCATCATCACCAATTATCCGGACAGAGGAAGAACAGTGGCAGACGAGGATTGACACTGCGATGTAAAGACGCTTTCTGTGAGACACATACAGGAGGCTGACTGAATTTGAAATCTTCGGCAGGAGGGGGTCCTGCTGCAGATCTATATAAGTAAAATAAAAAAACTATAATAATGTATATGGAGGATTTTTACAATGGAGAAAGAAACAAGACCTTTTATTTCCTGGCAGCTTGCAGACGATTTTATGACTGCAGTATTTGAGAAAATGGGAGTTCCGACGGAGGATGCAAGACTTTGCGCTGATGTACTTCTGGAAAGTGACAGACGTGGAATCGAGAGCCATGGCTGCAACCGTTTTAAACCGATCTATATCGACCGTATCAAATCCGGAATCTTAAATCCTGTAACAAAGATCGATATCCTTAAAGAGACACCAACAACTGCAGTTCTCGATGCCAACGATGGTATGGGAATGGTAGCCAGCAAGAAGGCTATGGACATGTGTATTGAAAAAGCACATAAATACGGCATGGGTATGGTTGCAGTCCGTAACTCTTCCCATTATGGAATCGCAGGCTACTGGACAGGTCTCGCAGCAAAGGAGAATATGATCGGTATCAGTGGTACCAACGCAAGACCATCCGTTGCACCGACATTTGGTGTTGAGAATATGCTTGGAACCAACCCGTTGACATTTAGTATGCCTACAGATGAGCCGTTCCCATTTACACTGGACTGTGCAACATCTGTTATCCAGAATGGCAAGATCGAATACTACGCACGTATCAATCATGATACTCCTAAGGGTCTTGTTATTTCCAGAGAAGGAGAGGAGCTTACAGATAGTGCAGAGATCCTTAAGAAGATCAGAAGCCAGCAGGCAGCACTTGCTCCTCTCGGTGGATTTGGTGAGACAACCGGAGGATATAAGGGATACGGATACTCTACTGTTGTTGAGATCCTTTCCGCTGCTCTTCAGTCCGGTCTCTTCCTGAAAGCTCTGGATGGTAAGGATGAGGAAGGAAAGATCCGTCCATATCATCTTGGACATTTCTTTATTGCTATCGACACAGAGGCATTTATGGGTGCAGAGGCATTCAAGAAAACATGCGGTGATATCCTGAGAGACCTGAGAGGCTCCGAGAAGGCTCCTGGACAGGAACGTATCTACACAGCAGGCGAGAAGGAATATGATGTATGGATGTATCGTAAGGATAAGGGAGTTCCGGTGACAGAGGCAGTTCAGAAAGAGTTTATCGGACTTCGCGATGAATTCGGACTTACACAGTTCAAATTCCCGTTTGAGAAATAATGTATCTGCAGAAGGGAAGTCCATAGGGGCTTCCCTTCTTTTGCCAGAGAAGAAGATTGTCTGAGAATTGTAATACAGCCGGAAATAAAACAGATATATTTGGCAAATGCGTCTGGTCTTTGAAGCAATAAACTGATACAATAAGAATAATATCTTCAAATAATGCGCGGAGATAGGATGATATTGTGTGAACATTGCGGAGGAAGAGAGAAGATGAACAAAGAATTTCTGGACGCGATCGAGGCGAACCCGATCATAGCGGCTGTAAAGGATGAGCAGGGGCTTCAGAATTGTTTGGGCAGGGAGGAGCTTACCGTGATCTTTATCCTGTATGGAGATATCCGTTCTATTGGGGGAATTGTGGAGCGGATCCACCAGGCGGGGAAGATCGCGATGGCACATATAGACCTGATCACAGGTTTAAGCTCAAAAGAGGTTTCTGTGGATTATATTTGTAAAAATATCCATGCAGATGGGATCATTTCAACAAAAGCATCCATGATCAACAGGGCGAAGAAGCTTGGAATGTATACAGTTCTGCGTTTTTTCCTTATTGATTCCATGGCGATCAAGAATATTGAGAATCTGGGAAATCAGCATGAGCAGCTGCCGGATGTGGTAGAGGTTCTGCCGGGGCTGATGCCAAAGATTCTTAAACAGATATGTAAAACAAGCAAGGTGCCTGTGATCGCAGGCGGTTTGATCTCCGATAAGGAGGATGTGATGGGAGCCCTGGGTGCGGGAGCAGCAGCGGTTTCCACTACAAATCAGAAGGTATGGGAATTATGAGGCTGCAGAGGCATTGAGCCGCAGCCAAGAAATGTATTGGAGGATTTTTATATGGCAAAATATGTTATGGCGCTGGATTCCGGAACGACCAGTAACCGCTGTATTCTTTTTGATGAAAGCGGAAGAATCCGCAGTGTGGCGCAGAAGGAGTTTATCCAGCATTTTCCGAAACCGGGATGGGTAGAGCATGATGCAGGTGAGATCTGGTCCACACAGCTTTCTGTTGCCAGAGAGGCTATGAACCAGATCGAGGCAACGGCAGAGGATATTGCAGCGATCGGTATCACCAATCAGAGAGAGACCACTATTGTCTGGGATAAGAATACGGGACAGCCGGTTTATCATGCCATCGTATGGCAGTGCAGAAGAACTTCAGAATACTGCGACAGTCTGAAAGCAAAGGGACTGGAAGAAAAATTCCGTCAGAAAACAGGACTTGTTATTGATGCGTATTTTTCTGCCACCAAGGTAAAATGGATCCTGGATAATGTGGAGGGTGCCCGCGAAAGAGCAGAGAAGGGAGAGCTTCTGTTTGGTACCGTGGAGACCTGGCTGATCTGGAAACTGACCAAGGGAGCTGTTCATGTAACAGATTATTCCAATGCATCCAGAACGATGATGTTCAATATCAATACACTGGAGTGGGATGATGAGATCCTGGAGGAGCTTGATATTCCGAAATGCATGCTCCCGCAGGTAAAAGAGTCCAGTGAGATTTATGGTGAGACAGATCCGTCCTTTTTCGGTGGAAGGATTCCGGTAGCCGGTGCTGCCGGGGACCAGCAGGCGGCGCTGTTCGGGCAGGCCTGCTTTGAGAAAGGTGAAACCAAGAATACATATGGAACCGGTGGCTTTCTTCTGATGAATGCAGGAGATAAACCGGTATTTTCCAATAACGGGCTGGTTACAACCATCGGATGGGGACTTAACGGAGAGATCACTTATGTTCTGGAGGGATCCGTATTTGTGGCTGGTGCTGCGATCCAGTGGCTTCGTGATGAGCTTCATCTGGTGGATTCCGCATCGGATACCGAGTATTTTGCGGGAAAGGTACCGGATGCAAACGGCTGCTACGTCGTGCCTGCGTTTACGGGACTTGGAGCTCCTTACTGGGATCAGTATGCCCGTGGCACGATCGTGGGATTGACCCGTGGTGTAAATAAGTATCATATTGTGCGTGCGACTTTGGAATCACTTGCATATCAGGTCAATGATGTGCTGGAGGTTATGAAGGAAGATGCAGGAAGTGACCTTGCAGTTCTTCGTGTAGACGGCGGAGCAAGTGCAAACAATCTTCTCCTGCAGATCCAGGCCAATATCAGTAATGTAGCTGTAGAACGTCCGGAATGTATTGAGACAACTGCTCTTGGTGCCGCATATCTGGCAGGTCTTGCTGTGGGATTCTGGGAAAGCAAGGAGGCAGTACTGGAAAGTCGTGATGTGGAACGTATTTTCCGCACGGAGATCGATGACGAGAAGCGAAATGCCATGGTAAAAGGCTGGAGAGCTGCAGTAGGCTGCTCCAGAGACTGGATCAAAAAGATCCAGTAAAAGATAAAAAAGAAAAGTCATGCAGCGGGACCGGATGAAAATGTCCTGTGCATGGCTTTTTTGCGTTTCCGGAATGTCACAGACAGACCGGCATATAAGCGATCGCGGAACAGATCCGCCGGAGCTTACAGAGTGGTCAGATCGATCCTGTAATCGTCGGAACCCTCTCCGTCAGCAGTGTAGTAAGCTGCTCTTTCTTCTGCATTTACATAGATGTGGAGCTCTTTGCCTTTCAGGCCTTTTGCTTCTGCATCTTTCTTAACAGCTGCCTCAAGGTCGGCAACTGTGATGGATGTCTCAAAAATTTCAAGTGTGATGCCGCTGATCTTATGATTTTTTACAGTGTTCTTAACTTCTTCTACTACTTCTGGTGCCTTGGCTGCTACAGTCTCTGTTGCCTTTTTGACTGCTTTAACGGTTTTTTCAGCTGCAGGTGTTTTTTCAATCTTTTCTACAGTTGATTTCACGGTAGCTTTGGCCTTGGTGGTTGCGCTCTTCAGGTTGCTTGTTCTGCTGTTTCTTCTTTTTTCCATAATGGAACACTCCCTTCCGCATATTTCGCTGACAGAATGGATCTGCCGGAATATGTACCTGTTTACAGTAGCATGAATTCGCTGGAAAGTCAAATTTTTGCTTGGGTGTTGCATTTCCGGCAGTTGTCGTATAAACTGGATTACAGAGAAAATCAGACAGGGGTACAGAGATTGAAGAATATTCAGGAAGATATTAAAACAGGAAAATTTAAGCAGGCATATCTCCTTTACGGTGAGGAAGCCTATCTGAAACAACAATATAAAAGAAATCTGGTGAAGGCTCTGAACCCGGACGATGATACCATGAATTTTACCAGATATGAGGGGAAGGGGATCGATGTCCGGGAGCTTTTGAGTCTTTGTGATACCATGCCCTTTTTTGCAGAGCGAAGAGTAGTCCTTCTTGAGGATACGGGATTCTTTAAGAACAAATGTGAGGAACTGGCAGATTATATGAAAGCTCTGCCTGATTATCTGTATCTGGTGTTCTGCGAGTCTGAAGTAGATAAGAGAAGCCGTATGTACAAGGCGGTAAAAGCCTGCGGCAGCATCGGGGAATTTAAACAGCAGGATGAAAAGACTCTTATGCGGTGGGCAGCAGGGATCCTTGGAAAAAATGGCCGCAGGATCACCCAGAGAGATGTGGAGCTTCTGCTGACCATGACGGGAACAGATATGGGAAATATAAGGATGGAGCTGGAAAAGCTGATCTCCTATACAGTTGGAAGAGATGTTGTGACTGCTGCAGATATCCGGGCTGTCTGTACTACACAGACAACCAATAAGATCTTTGATATGGTGCGTGCGGTGACAGAGAAGAACCAGAAGCGGGCCCTGGATCTGTACTATGACCTTCTGACTCTTCGGGAACCGCCAATGAGGATATTGTTTCTTCTGGCGAAACAGTTTCGTCAGATCTGCCTGACCAAGAAAATGTCGCAGGAGGGTCTTTCTCAGACTGAGATCGCTTCCAAACTGGGAGTACCCTCTTTTGTTGTGCGGAATCTGGCGTCCTGTGCCAGATCCTACACTGTGGAAGAGCTGGAGAATGCTGTGCGGGATTTTGTGGATGCGGAAGAGGCGGTAAAGACAGGTACACTTGGAGATGTGCTCAGCGTGGAGCTTCTGATCGTGAAGTACAGCTCGGCGAGAGCAGTGAGAGCCTGAGTTTTACGGAGACGGGTTCTGCCACAGGGTCGCTCCGTTGTCCCTGAGCCATTTTTCGCAGGTTTTATACTCCGGCATCACAGATGCCACCACTGCATAAAAGGCAGGGGAATGATTCATTTCTTTTCTGTGGGAAAGTTCGTGTACCACAACATAATCTAGGACTTTTTCCGGGGCGAAGATCAGCCGCCAGTTGAAATTCAGGTTTCCTTCGCTGGTGCAGCTTCCCCAGCGGGTTTTTTGTTCCCGGATCGTGATACGGCCGTAGGTTACGCCCATTTTTCTGGCGTAGGCTGCGGTTTTTCTTTTGAATATTTTTCTGGCGGATTCCATATAATAACTGCGGCGGAATTCTGAAAGAGGCGGGTTTTCAGCCTGGGGCTGTGCCGGATCAGTGGCAGCGTGTGAGAGATGCTCCAGGATCCAGCTTTCTTTCTGTGAGAGAAAACGATGGATGGTGGAATCTGGCATTGTGTGTGGAGCGCGGACAGTTACCTGACCGGAAACGCTGACCTGGATCGCCAGGGTTTTCCGACTGCTGCGGATAATGCGGTAGGGAAAGGGGATGGGATATCATAAAAAACTCCTTTTGGTCAATGCAGAAATCTATATACAAAAAAGACAGTCGCTGACGGTTCGACTGTCTTTCCTTTTACTTATAAGCTTATAACTAAAATATTCCGTGGTCTATTACGCAATGCTGTTGACAGCTTTGGAAAGACGGGAAATTTTTCTGGCGCAGTTATTTTTGTGATAAACGCCCTTGGATGTAGCTTTGCTGATTGTGGAGATTGCGTCCTTAAGAGCAACCTCTGCAGCTGCCTTATCCTTATTCTCAACTGCTGTCTCAACTTTCTTGATGGAAGTCTTAACTGCAGAACGGATTGCTTTGTTTCTTGCAGCCTTAGTGCTGTTAACTAAGATTCTCTTCTTTGCGGATTTAATGTTAGCCAATTCGTACACCTCCGATTCCTTAAAAATATAATATTAAATTACATTCACAGGAACAGACACGGGCGCTCCTATGAAACATGCTTATATATATTATTATACGTGCACAGGAATGTCAAGATGTTTTTTGCAAAAATTCCAAAAAAATATGCAAAAAATACCAGATGCTGTGTGGGAAAGGGGAAATGATACATATTTATGGGAAAAAGGGAAATAATGAAAGGGAAAACACCGGTAAAGCTGCAGATAGCAGCGGAAAAGTCTTTGCAATCTTACAGAAAAAGAGGATGAGAGTATGGCTGGAAGGAGCAGAATCAGAACAGACCTGGCGCTGGAAGCAACGGAACGCTTTCAGGCGGAAAACGTAGAAGTACGTGGAGTAGAGATCAGGGAAAGATACGATGAGGAAAAGGATGTTCGGACTACCGTAGTGCGGATCACAACGGAAAACGGAGCCAGGACCATGGGAAAACCACAGGGAACCTATATTACCATTGAGGCACCGGATCTTTCCGTTCCGGATGAGGATTATCATAGGGAGATCTCGGAAGAAGTGGCACATCATTTAAGGGAGCTGATCGATCTCGGACGGCAGCAGTCGATCCTGGTGGTAGGGCTTGGAAATCAGGAGATCACTGCGGATTCCCTTGGCCCCCGTGCAGTTTCCAATCTTCATATGACAAGGCATGTGATCCGGGAATATGGGCTGAAGAGCAATGAACATATGAAAATGCATCAGATCAGCGGGATCGTTCCGGGTGTGATGGCACAGACCGGAATGGAAACTCTGGAAATTGTTCGGGGTGTTGTTTCTGAGACAAAGCCGGATTTGGTGATCGCCGTAGATGCGCTGGCGGCCAGAAGTACGACAAGACTTAACCGGACGATCCAGATCACGGATACCGGGATCAGTCCGGGCTCCGGCGTGGGGAATCACAGGGAAGGCCTGAATGAAGAAAATCTTTCGGTCCGTGTGATCGGGATCGGTGTTCCGACTGTGGTGGATGCGGCTACTATTGTCCATGATTCCATGGCAGAGCTTCTGGAGGCGCTGGAGGAAGATGAGCAGAAGGAGTTTCTGGAAGAAATGATCTCACCGAAGCTTTACACCATGTTTGTAACACCAAAGGATGTGGATGAAACGGTACGATATTTAAGCTTTACCATTTCCGAGGGACTGAATCTGGCTTTTTCCGATAGTCTAATCGAAGAGGACAGGTCATAAAATACCATAAGAGGTGATCGTTGGTGACGAATATCCAGAGGGCTTTCTGCGTGGTTTTGAGCCTGATCTTCCTGGGTGTGGTGGCTGTCCTTCCGGGAGATTTTTTCAGGCATGGTGAGATCTACAGACAGCTGCCGCTGTATTGCTTTCTGGAAAAGAAAGCTCTGCAGAAGGAAAATGGCAGAGACCGGGAAACAGAGATGCTTTTGCAGAAAAAAACGCAGAGCATCTGGGTGAAGAAGTGGAAGCAGAGAACCGAAAAGAGCAGGAGACGCTGCTGATGGCTGAGGCGGAAGAAGTGGAGAAGAAAGAAGCCCTTCAGAAGAAAGAAGAGCTTCAAAAGAAAAAGAAATCCAAAAGAAAGAAGCGGAAGAGGACAGAGAAAAAATCTCCTGAACGGCAAAAAAATGAAAAGGAAGACTGTTAAGGGAAATACAAGAACAGGAAGTTGCAGAGCCAGAAATTACAGAGCCGGGAGGTTCAGAACAGGAAGCTACGGAGCCGGGGAACACAGAACCGGAGCCTTCAGCGTCAGAGGAGAACCAATCCGGTGAAAATACTGCGAAGGAACAGGAGACTGTGGCACTGCCACATCCGCAGATTGACTTGTCTCAGGCGAAACTGGCAGATTTTGACTATGTGATGAACCAGTTTTTTATATTGGATTCCAATACGGAAACGAATGCGCAGCAGATCAGTGCGCCCCGTTTTCTGAAGGAGGATCTGTCCGTTAAAAAGGATTCATCGGTACCCCAGATTCTGATCTATCATACCCATTCCCAGGAGGCTTTTGCAGATTCAAGAGAAGGACAGACTGAGGACACCATCGTAGGAGTGGGAGATCATCTTACTGAACTTCTGGAAAAAACATATGGATACCAGGTCATTCATATAACAGATGCCTTTGATATGATGGGAGGAACACTGGACAGGAGCAAGGCTTATGATTATGCCAGGGCATCCATAGAAAAAGTGCTGAAAGAAAATCCCACCATTGAAGTTGTGATCGATCTTCACAGAGATGGTGTGCCGGATGAGCGTCATCTGGTAACGCAGGTGAATGGAAAACCTACTGCTCAGCTGCTTTTTTATAATGGATTAAGCTATACAGTCAGTCAGGGGGCAGTGAGTTATCTGCCCAATCCTTACATAGAAGAGAATCTGGCATTTTCCTTTCAGCTGGAATATCAGGCGGCACAGTATTACCCCGATCTTTACCGGGGGATCTATCTGGCAGGTCTTCGCTATAATCTGCATCTTAAGCCACGGGCCCTGCTTCTGGAGGCCGGAGCACAGACAAATACCGTGGAGGAAGTCCGAAATGCCATGGAACCATTTGCAGATATCTTAAACAGAGTTCTGAAAGGCAGTGACAAAGAAGGCTGAAATATGATATGATAAAGAACAGTATGGAAAATATGCGTTCTGAACGCTTTATACGAGAGAAATTTAAGGAGGACTTCCTGAATGATAGACCAGAGTAAAATTCGGAATTTTTGTATCATTGCACATATCGACCATGGCAAGTCAACACTTGCGGACCGTATCATCGAGATGACGGGACTTCTTACCGAGAGGGAAATGCAGGCCCAGGTTCTGGATAACATGGACCTTGAGAGAGAACGAGGAATCACCATCAAATCCCAGGCGGTTCGTATTGTATACAAAGCCAAGGACGGAAATGAGTATATTTTTAACCTGATCGATACCCCGGGACATGTGGACTTTAACTATGAAGTTTCCCGAAGCCTTGCTGCCTGTGACGGAGCGATCCTTGTTGTGGATGCAGCACAGGGAATCGAAGCTCAGACACTTGCCAATGTATATATGGCACTGGACCATGATCTGGATGTGGTTCCGGTGATCAACAAGATCGACCTTCCAAGTGCGGATCCGGAGCGTGTTATCAATGAGATCGAGGATGTGATCGGAATTGAAGCGCAGGATGCACCGCAGATCTCCGCAAAAACAGGACTGAATGTAGACCAGGTCCTGGAGCAGATCGTCAATAAGGTCCCGGCGCCGGCGGGGGATGTGGATGCACCTCTGAAGGCTCTGATCTTCGACTCTGTTTATGACCCTTATAAGGGCGTTATCGTATTTTGCAGAGTGAAGGACGGACGTGTGAAAAAGGGCACGAGGATCCATATGATGGCGACCGGATTCACCACGGAGGTTGTGGAGGTTGGATATTTTGGAGCGGGTCAGTTTATCCCGTGTGACGAGCTGACAGCAGGTATGGTCGGATATATCACAGCCAGCATCAAGAATGTCCGTGATACCCGCGTGGGTGATACGGTAACGGATGCGGACAACCCCTGTGCAGAGGCACTTCCGGGATATAAGAAGGTAAACCCTATGGTTTATTGTGGCCTTTATCCGGCAGATGGTGCCAAGTACGGCGATCTCCGTGACGCGCTGGAGAAGCTTCAGCTCAACGATGCTTCCCTTTATTATGAACCGGAGACATCGGTCGCCCTTGGATTTGGTTTCCGCTGCGGCTTCCTGGGACTTCTTCATCTGGAGATCATCCAGGAGCGTCTGGAGAGAGAGTATAACCTGGATCTTGTAACTACAGCACCGAGTGTTATCTATAAGGTCTATAAAACCAATGGTGAGATCATCGAGCTGACCAATCCCACCAATCTTCCGGATCCTTCAGAGATCGAATACATGGAAGAGCCTATGGTGAAGGCGGAGATCATGGTAACCACAGAGTTCATTGGTGCGATCATGGATCTCTGCCAGGAGAGACGTGGTCAGTATGAAGGCATGGAATATATGGAAGAAACCCGTGCACTCCTGAAATACAGACTGCCGCTGAACGAGATCATTTATGATTTCTTTGATGCACTGAAATCACGTTCCAGAGGTTATGCATCCCTGGATTACGAACTGGACGGATATGAGAGAAGTGAGCTTGTGAAGCTTGATATCCTTGTGAATAAAGAAGAAGTGGATGCTCTTTCCTTTATCGTGCATGCAGATACTGCTTACGAGCGCGGAAGAAAGATGTGTGAGAAGCTGAAAGACGAGATCCCGAGACAGCTCTTTGAGATTCCAATCCAGGCAGCTATCGGAAGCAAGGTTATTGCCAGAGAGACGGTAAGAGCCATGCGTAAAGACGTACTTGCCAAGTGTTACGGTGGAGATATCTCCCGTAAGAAGAAGCTTCTGGAAAAACAGAAGGAAGGTAAGAAACGTATGCGTCAGGTAGGTAACGTGGAGATCCCGCAGAAGGCATTTATGAGTGTCCTGAAGCTGGATGATAAATAGGAGATGACTTTTTGAAAAAAATATAAAAAAACTGTTTCTGGCAGCAGGACTTCTGGCTATGACAGGAGCTCTGCTTACCGGATGTGGTTCAAAGAAGAAAAATGCAGAAGAGGAAAGTGTGATCAAAATCAGTACAGCGCCGGAACCGACTGCCACTCCTGATCCGAAAACTGTAGATCCGGATGCAGTGACGAGCAATGGAAATCTGACAATGGTCAATGAGTACCTGGCAGAAAACGGCAGCGAGGCATTGGGGATCGATGGCGTGACACCGACACCGGCTGCTTCAGACGGAAGTACGGATAATGCGGATAGTGCCGGTGAAGATACAAGCTCCGATGAGGATAATGATACATCAGGTAGTGGTGGAGAGGAAGGAGCCATGGATGGAGAATGAGGCGAAAAAACCGCTGGAGCTCTATATCCATATTCCGTTTTGTGTAAAAAAATGCGATTACTGTGATTTCCTTTCCGGACCTGCCGGAAAAGAGAGGCAGCGTGAATATTTCCAGGCTCTGGAAAGGGAGATTGCCGCTGTTCCGGATTTTTCGGACAGGGAGATCACCACAGTTTTTATCGGCGGAGGAACACCTTCCGTGCCGGATCCGTCTCTTGTTGGAGAGATGCTGGATCAGATCAGAAATAAGTTTTTTGTGGCCCCGGATGCTGAGATCACCATCGAAGCAAATCCGGGGACTTTATATAAAGAAAAACTTCAGATATATCTGGAACACGGGATCAACCGACTGAGTCTGGGGCTTCAGTCCCCGCAGAATCGGGAATTAAAGATCCTTGGAAGGATCCATACGTGGGAAGAGTTTCAGGAGAGCTTTTTTATGGCAAGGGATGCAGGCTTTTCCAACATCAATATCGATCTGATGAGTGCCATTCCGGAACAGACCTATGCAGACTGGGAAAAAAATCTCCGCACGGTGGCAGGGCTTTCGCCGGAACATATTTCCGCCTACAGTCTGATCATTGAGGAAGGCACTCCTTTCGGGGAGAGAAAGCTGAAATTGCCGGATGAGGATACGGAGTACCGTATGTATGAGAATACGGCAGGGATCCTGGAGGAATATGGGTTTCATCAGTACGAGATCTCCAATTATGCGAAAGGCGGGCGGGAATGCCGCCATAATAAGGGATACTGGCAGAGGATCGATTATCTGGGACTGGGACTTGGGGCGTCTTCACTTCTGGATCATATGCGTTTTTCCAATACTGCGGATATGAAGGAATATATTGGAAACAGTGCGTTTCCGGATAAGATCCGCCAGAATATGGAAAGCCTTACAGAGGCAGATGAGATGGCTGAGTTTATGTTTCTGGGGCTTCGGATGACAGAGGGCGTTTCAATGGAAGCGTTTGCGGAATATTTCGGAAAAAATATGGAAAACGTTTACGGAGAGGTCCTGAAAAAACATCTGGAGATCGGAATGCTGGAACAAAAAGGAGACAGGATATATCTTTCGAGAAAGGGAATCCATGTGAGCAATGGAGTGATGGCGGATTTTCTGCTGTAGAAAAATTTGTCGATTTTTTTACCTTGACGAACGAATGTTCTGGCAGTATACTGATAAAAAATCAGAAGTTTTACAGCGGAATAAGAGAGGTAGATTCTGCTGTTGAGAAGAATACCGGAGTATTTTTTATGACCGGACAGAGTAGGAGGCTTTCATGTCAGCAGAAGCAAACGATAAGAAGCGTTTTATCAGGATACGCGGAGCCAATGAGAATAATCTTAAGAATCTTAGCGTCGATATTCCCAGAGACCAGTTTGTGGTACTTACCGGACTCAGCGGCTCCGGTAAGTCATCTCTTGCATTTGATACCATTTATGCAGAGGGACAGAGACGTTATATGGAGTCACTTTCTTCCTATGCGAGGCAGTTCCTGGGACAGATGGAGAAACCGGATGTGGAGAGTATCGAGGGCCTTCCGCCGGCAATCTCCATTGATCAGAAGTCAACGAACCGGAATCCCCGTTCTACAGTGGGTACGGTAACGGAGATCTACGATTATTTCCGACTTCTGTATGCCCGTGTGGGAATCCCGCACTGTCCCAAATGTGGAAGGGAAATCCGCAAACAGACGGTAGATCAGATGGTGGATCAGATCATGACGCTTCCGGAACGCCAGAAGATCCAGCTTCTTGCACCGGTAGTGCGGGGCCGCAAGGGAACCCATGTTAAACTTCTGGATCAGGCCAGAAGAAGCGGATATGTGAGAGTGCAGATCGACGGAAATCTCTATGAGCTTTCTGAGGAGATCAAGCTGGATAAGAATATCAAACATAACATTGAGATCGTTGTGGATCGACTTATTGTGAAACCGGGAATAGAGAAGCGTCTTTCCGATTCCATTGAAACCGTGCTGGATTTGGCGGATGGCCTGCTGGTAGTAGACACTATGGACGGGAAGCTTCTGAATTTCAGTCAGAGTTTTTCCTGTCCGGATTGCGGCATCAGCATTGATGAGATCGAACCCAGGAGCTTTTCCTTTAATAATCCATTTGGTGCCTGCCCGCAGTGTCTGGGTCTTGGATATAAGATGGAATTTGATATCGATCTGATGATCCCGGATAAGAAACGGAGTATCAATGAAGGGGCTATCGCTGTTCTCGGATGGCAGTCCTGTACCACGCAGGGAAGCTTTTCCAGAGCGATCCTGGATGCCCTGGCAAGGGAATATGAATTTTCTCTGGATACACCTTTCTGCGAGTATCCGAAGAAGGTCCAGGATATCCTCATCCATGGTACCGGCGGTCATTCTGTGAAGGTTTATTATAAAGGACAGCGGGGAGAGGGCGTTTACGATGTGGCGTTCCCGGGACTGATCCGCAATGTGGAGCAGAGATACCGTGAAACCGGTTCCGAGGCTATGAAGCAGGAATACGAGAGCTTTATGCGGATTACTCCGTGCACCACATGTAAGGGACAGAGGCTGAAGAAGGAGTCCCTGGCAGTGACCGTGGCGGATAAGAATATTTATGAAGTGACCAATATGCCGGTACAGAAGCTGCAGGGCTTTCTCCGCGATCTGAAGCTTTCAAAGCAGCAGGAGCTTATTGGAAGGCAGATCCTGAAGGAAATCCGCGCCAGGGTTGGATTTCTGGCAGAGGTTGGCCTGGAGTATCTTTCACTTGGAAGAGCTACCGGAACCCTTTCCGGCGGAGAGGCTCAGAGGATCCGTCTTGCCACACAGATCGGATCCGGGCTTGTGGGGGTTGCATATATCCTGGATGAGCCGAGTATCGGACTTCACCAGAGAGATAATGACAAGCTTCTGGGGGCACTGATGCGTCTCCGTGATCTTGGCAACAGTCTGATCGTGGTGGAGCATGATGAAGATACCATGCGTGCTGCAGACTGTGTCATCGATATCGGCCCCGGAGCCGGAGAACATGGCGGACAACTGGTCGCAATGGGGACAGCTGAGGATCTGATGAAAAATGAACAGTCTGTGACAGGAGCTTATTTAAGCGGAAGGCTGAAGATCCCGGTACCGGAAGTGAGGAAGGAACCAACCGGATTTCTTCATATAAAGGGTGCGGCAGAGAACAACCTGAAGCATATCGACGTAGATATTCCTCTGGGAGTGATGACCTGTATCACAGGTGTTTCCGGCTCCGGTAAGAGCTCTCTGATCAATGAAATCTTGTACAAGAGACTTGCCAGAGACCTGAACCGTGCCAGAGTGATCCCCGGGAAACATGATGACATCCTGGGTATCGATCAGCTGGATAAGGTGATCAATATCGACCAGTCCCCGATCGGAAGAACTCCCCGTTCCAATCCTGCCACATATACCGGAGTTTTTGACCAGATCCGTGATCTTTTTGCAGCCACCGCAGATGCCAAGGCAAAGGGCTACAAGAAAGGCCGTTTCAGTTTTAATGTCAAGGGCGGACGGTGCGAGGCCTGCAGCGGTGACGGAATCATCAAGATCGAGATGCATTTTCTTCCGGATGTATATGTGCCTTGCGAAGTCTGCAAGGGCAAACGCTACAATCGTGAGACTCTGGAAGTGAAGTATAAGGGCAAGAGTATTTATGATGTATTGAATATGACTGTGGAAGAAGCACTGACATTTTTTGAGAATGTACCGTCGATCCGGAGAAAGATCGAGACCCTGTATGATGTAGGGCTTTCCTATATCCGTCTGGGTCAGCCCTCCACCACTCTTTCCGGAGGAGAAGCACAGCGTATCAAGCTTGCCACAGAACTCAGCAAGCGCAGTACCGGAAAGACGATCTATATCTTGGATGAGCCTACCACAGGACTGCACTTTGCGGATGTCCACAAGCTGATCGAGATCCTGCGCCGTCTGTCTGAAGGAGGAAACACCGTTGTGGTCATTGAGCACAATCTGGATGTGATCAAGACGGCGGATCATATTATTGATATCGGACCGGAAGGCGGTGACAGAGGCGGAACGGTAATTGCCAGAGGAACTCCGGAGGAAGTAGCAGAGAATCCGGTTTCCTACACCGGTAAATATGTGAAAAAATATCTGGAACAGAAATAACCGGTAAAAGTTCTTTTCAATTTCTGTGGTTTTGTATATAATGAAGTGCGGGAACGTTTCGGCACAGACCGGAACAGAATAAGTCAGAAATGCGTCAGCATATGAACGTGTATGACGCAGGCGGGAGGATTTATGCCGGCAAAGGATATTGGAATCGATCTGGGAACCAGAAACAGTCTGGTGTTTTCCACAGGCAAGGGAATCGTTTTAAGAGAGCCCTCTGTGGTTGTTTATGATAAAGATACAGAGAAGATCAGAGCAATCGGTGAGGAAGCCAGACAGATGGCAAGCCATCTGACTTCCAATATGGAAGTGATCTGGCCAATCCGAAGAGGTGTGATCGTAGATTATAATGTAATGGAAAAGATGCTGAAATATTTTATTTCACAGGCTATGGGACGGAGAGCGTTCCGGAAACCGAGAGTCAGCATCAGTGTTCCGAGTGGGATCACGGAGATTGAGCGTAAAGCAATTGAGGAAGCTGCCTATCAGTCAGGAGCCAGGGAAGTTTTTCTTGTGGACGAGCCCATCGCTGCTGCTATCGGTGCAGGTGTAGATATCACCAAGCCATTTGGTAATCTGATCGTGGATATCGGTGCAGGGACCACGGATGTTGCGGTCATATCGGTAGGGGGAGTGGTTGTTTCCGCTTCTGTGAAGGTTGCAGGAGATAATTTTGATCATGCGATCATGAATTATGTACGTGAGAAGCACAGCCTCTTTATCGGGGAAGATGCAGCGGAGAATATCAAGATCAAGATCGGAACAGCCAGTGAAGAAGCGGATCTTCGCACGATGGAGGTCAAGGGCAGAAATATCATCACAGGACTTCCGAAGGTGGCAACACTGACATCTGAGGAGATCCGGACCGCTTTGCGGGAAACGACCGGACAGATTGTGGAGACAGTCCATGGCGTTCTTGAGAAAACACCGCCAGAGCTGGCGGCAGATATCATGGACAGAGGAATCGTTCTTACAGGCGGAGGTGCCATGCTGCATGGAATGGATGCATTGATCGAGCAGAAAACAGGAGTCAGCACACTGACGGTACAGGATGCAATGCTTGTAGTGGCTGCAGGAACAGGAAAATATGCGGAAATCATGTCAAGGATGTAAACCGTTATGAGTCGTCCGGACGGCACAGGGTCAGAGAAGAGACTGCCGCAGGAAACTCATACAGATAAGGCGCTGCAGCTGCAGTGCCTTTTGCTGTTATCAGAGGTTTACAGATGGAGAAAAAAATGAGTGAGACA
>ENA-OQBV01000498-OQBV01000498.1-human-gut-metagenome-genome-assembly--contig:-NODE-498-length-22001-cov-4.012252_pt1 | contig 22001 bp, 17 predicted proteins | sample MGYA00242750_ERZ504559 | MGnify/ENA primary metagenome ERZ504559 (study PRJEB26092, sample SAMD00036230) | human gut metagenome | host: Homo sapiens | study: EMG produced TPA metagenomics assembly of... | reverse complement strand
AGTTTCGTGATGGATACGCTGTGTGCAGCGCGGAGCACGCCCCCCGAATCACGGATCGCGGTGCGCCGCGTCAGGCCTGTGCCGCCCTGTCCGCATAACGATCGAATCCACGCCAAAGCCACCGCCCACCATGGTATCGGAAGGGCTCGGAATGGCGGGCGTCGCTATGGCTTGGAGGGGTAATGGATGGGCCTGACATTGCCGTGGCGCGACGCGCCGGGCGGCGCGCCGTGGTCCAGTGATGCTGTAGTATATCCTCTTGTGCTTCATTGAGGTACAGATGGCCCCGTAGCTCAGTTGGTTAGAGCGCCGCCCTGTCACGGCGGAGGTCACCGGTTCAAGTCCGGCCGGGGTCGCTCGAACAGATTCCTGTTCATGGCTCTGTAGCTCAGTTGGTAGAGCGAACGACTGAAAATCGTTAGGTCAGCGGATCGATGCCGCTCGGAGCCACCATGGCTTTGAAACCTCGGAAACATCCGAGGTTTTTTTGTTTTTGCCCACACTTATGACGATTGCGGCCGTATGTCTAGCGCCAAGCCACTGATGCCGGCTGTTGGTCGAATACGCGCTCGCATTGCGGGTAAGCCCCTTAAAATGGTCGACGCAAGTCATGTTGACTTGCGAGTTACTGAGAAATGACCAAGAAAACCTCCGTTAGAGGGGGAGTCTGTCTGCTGTTTGGCTACACTGGAACACCGTAAGGCAGTAACAATGGGGGTTTTGTGGGCAGAGTTATGCCGTAACCCCGTTAAGGGAGTATTCGCTGGAGTGGCGGCATGGAAGTGCTTCTGGTCGGCAACACCGACTTCATTACCAAGCAGTGGATTCAGCATGCCTTTCCTGAGGACCACGTGGTCATAGCTCAACGCGAAAACACCGTTGATGGCTCCGATCGCCTCAAAATCATCGATATTTCCGACCTTGCGGCAATGACCGAAGTCATGACCACATACGAATTCGATCGCATCGTATTCTTTTCCGAAGGCCTCACCCCGCGAAGTGAGCGTGACGGCGATCTCGGATATCTTCGCAGATTGCTGCACGCCATACGTAACAGATCCACGCAAATGCTGATGGTATGCGGACCGGAATCCGAATTCACCTATCCGAAGAACGCCGACGTACGTGATACCAGCAAAAGTCTGATGTCTCGAGCGTCGGAAGAACTCTGCCTGTATTACGCGCGCACGTATCAGATCGAAGTCAAAATCATTCGTAGTCCGTACCTGTATGCGCCGGATCGTAATGGTGTTACCGCATATTTCAACACCTTGTTTGAACAGGCCGAATCAGGCGCACTGTCGTTCTGCGAACGCAAAAGCCAGAAAACGTGTTTTCTCTGCGCCGACGATCTCGCCGAATTGATCTACCGTATTTTCGATGATTGGACCGCTGACAGCGAAATTTTCCGCATACCGAACGTTTTCAATTTCACATACGGCGATTTGGCCGAGGTAATCGGCAAAGCGTTTCCTGGCATGTCGGTCACGTACGGCAACGATCGTCCGCAACGCTACCCGGACGACGATCATGCGCTTCGATTGCGATACGGCTGGTCGCCGCGATATTCGCTCAAACAGGATCTTCCCCCAGTGTTGCAGCGCTGGAAAGAGGCGCGTGCTCAGGAACAATCCGAAAAGCACCCGATCTGGGATTTTCTACGCAACCATTCAAAACCATGGATCGCAATCGAAATCTTCATCACGTTCATATTGGAAGAACTGCTTCGCACCGCGGTACAAGGCAACAGCCAGTTGGGAACCGTGGATTTGCGCCTGTTTTTCGTGGTGATTGTCGGCACGATGTACGGACTGAACGCAGGTGTGTTCGCGGCCGCGCTCGCATGTGCCGGCATGGCGTTGTCGTATGCATCGAAGGGTGCGTCATTCGCTCCGCTGTTTTACGACACGTCGAACTGGCTTGCGTTTGTGGTGTATTTCGTTGCCGGCGCAGTATGTGGTTATGTGCAGCTGCGTAATCGCGAAAATCTGCGATTCATGCGTGACGAAAACAGTTTGCTGCGTGAACGGCTTGCGTTCCTGCGTGACCTGTACCACGATGTGCTCGATGATCGTCGTATGCTGCGCGGGCAGATTATCGGCAGGCGTGACAGTTTCGGCAAAATGTATGCGATGACACGTGAATTGGACGAAGTGCAGCCGCAAAAGCTGTATCACACGACCATTCGCATTATGCAAGACACATTGGGCGGCGATAGTTTCGGTGTTTACCGCATTGACAGCGGCGGTCGATTCGCGCGTTTGATGGCTGCGAGTCCGCAAACCGAATCCCTGTTCAGCAAGTCGGCGCTGCTTGAGAATTATGCCAACATTATTACAGCTTTGGATCATGGTGGATTGTGGGTAAACCGCAATCTCGAACCGGACCTTCCGATGTATGCGGCAGGCGTGCATGCCGATGGCAAGCTGGCCGTGGTGATTGTGCTTGCCAAAGCGCAGCCCGACCAAATGAATCTGTACTTCCAGAACCTGTTCACCATCATGTGCGGCTTGGTGGAATCCGCGATGGTGCGTGCGTTCGACTATGAGAATGTGGCGCGTCAGGCGATGCTGGTGCCGGGCACCGAATTCCTGAACACTCGGGCGTTTCTACCCAAAGTGCTTGCCGCCAACGAACTCAAGCACGACCATATGGGCGATCACCTGCTGCTGCGTGTGGATGATGCTTGGCAAGACAATGGCAGCCGTCTCATGGGGGCCATTCGTCAGACGGACGAGGCGGGTGTACTGCAAGACGGCAACGTGTATGTGTTGATGAACCAGGCCGGCAAGCATGAGCTGCCTATCATCAACAAGCGTTTGGCCCAAGCTGGATTGCATGTGACACGCGTTTCCGGGCAAGAGGAAGACGCGCTGCTGGATGAGGCTTCGGAACAAGTGGCCGCCGAATCGCACGAAGGCGGCACGGCATGAACACAACGGTAGTGACGATGCTGCTTATCGTCATACATGTGCTGGTATGCGTGCTGATGTGCGTATTGTCTCGTTTTGGCGTGCTTCGTGTGGAAGGGCGTCTGCTTCCTTTTATGCTGTTGGTGCCGCTGTGGGGGCCGTTATGCGTGCTCTTGCTGCATGTGCGTACGCTGATTCGTGCGGGCGAGCATACGGCTCCAGATCTCGAACAGATGCGCGTGGACGATGAGGAACGTCGAAGCATTCTCGTTGAGGAACGTACCGATTTCGTCAATACCGTGCCGCTGGAAGAGGCGTTGATCGTCAACGATTCGAGTCAGCGTCGCAGTCTGGTGATGTCCATTCTCAACGACAATCCCAGCCATTATATCGATGTGCTGTCGCAGGCCCGACTGAATGAGGATGTGGAGGTCGTGCATTACGCGGCTACCGCCTTGGCACAGATCAGTGCCAAGGAAGATCTTGCATTGCAGCGCTGCCGCAACGATTATCTGCAGCATCGAAATTCCGAAACGATGTTGGAACGCTATTGCGATGCGCTGGAACGATATATCAATTCCGGTATTGCGCAAGGATACGCATTGCAGTTGCAGAAGCAGCGATATGCCGAAGTATTGCAGGAACGACTTCGCCAACATGGCGATTATTACGTTGCGTGCCGTCTTGCGCAAATGCAAATCGATCTTGGACTCTTTGATGATGCCGCGCACACCATTGATGGCGCTATGGAACAGTGGCCGGATCAAGGCGATGTATGGCTGATGCGTCTACGACTCGATGCCGCACGCAATGATGGCGATGCGTTGCGCCACACTGTTCAGCAGATCGAAAGCAAGCATATTTATCTCGGTGGCCAAGGAAGACGTGTGCTGCGGTTCTGGACCGGAACCAAGGAGGCTGAACGCGCATGATCAGAGGATTCCTGTCAGACGTGTTGGCCAAGTGGAAACGATTCCGCTGGCAAGGTTTGGTCAAAGTGTGGGCCGTGTTCATGGCCATCGCATTGGTGTTGCTGGTGGAAAGCTTGGGCGTGCATTACGGTGCCACGCGGTTCGACATCACGTATTTGGATCGAAACAAAGCCATTCCTGCAGCCAATGCCATCGCTGGCGAAAAAGCTACGAATCTGTTGGTGGTCGACAGTTCGCAGGAGGGCGTCAGCGATGCCGAAGCCATGCTCGACCAGATTCTGCTTGATATGAAAGTCCCCACCACTACGGTTGACGTGGCTGACGAAAACGCTGAATTTCCAGCGTTGACTCACTACAGCACCATAGTGGTGGCCATGCCTAATCTCGACCGTCTGGGCGAGCATGTGCTGCAAATCATGCAATGGGCCAAAAAAGGCGGAGGAGTCATGTTTGCCATGACTCCCGAAAAAACCGGCTATTTGGATGTGATCGGCCCGCAGATCGGCATTGAATCGTCCGCATACGAATATGTGCTGACTAAGGGCATTGCACCCTCCAAGGATTTCATGTTGGGCGGCGGCCAGACATACACGTTCAGCGATCCGTTTGAATCGTCGCTGAGTGTCGCATTGCATGATCGCGCACAGGTCAAGGCCGTCAGCAGTAATGGGCGCACACCGTTGATTTGGAGCACGTTCGTGAATTCAGGTTCGGCGGTGGTGTGCAATATCGGTATTTACGGCAAGGTGCTTCGAGGATTTTACGCTTCGGCGTTCAGCCTGCTCGGTTCTGCCACGGCCTATCCGGTGATCAACAGCGCGGCGTTCTACTTGGATGATTTTCCCTCTCCGGTACCGTCAGGCAATGGCAAATACATCAAACGTGACTACAACATGAGTATTGCTGAATTCTATTCTCAAGTATGGTGGCCGGATTTGGTGCGTCTTGCGGAACGGTACGGTATTCGTTTCACCGGTGTGATGATTGAGAATTACGGCGATGACACCAAGGATGATCCGGTACGGCAGACGGACGGCGCACAATTCGAGTATTACGGAGGATTGCTGCTGCGGCAAAACGGCGAAATCGGATATCACGGGTACAACCATCAGCCGTTGGTGTTGCCGAATACGGATTATGGTAAGGAATACGCGTATGTGCAGTGGCCGAATCGCAAAGCCATCGTCGATTCGTTGAACGAACTGATCGCATTCCAGAAAGACGTATTGCCTGCCGCAACATCGTCGGTATACGTGCCGCCGTCGAATATCCTCTCCCAAGAAGGACGAAAGATCATAGGCGAGGATGTGTCGCAGATTCGCGCCATCGCCAGTACGTATATGCCTTCCGACAGTTCCTTGACGTACGTGCAGGAGTTCGGTGTTGCGGCCGATGGCGTGGTGGAGGCTCCACGTATCGTGTCCGGCGGCATGGTGGGTGACATGTACATGCGTCTTGCCGCGGTTTCCGAACTGAACATGCACTATGTGAGCACGCACTTCATGCATCCCGACGATTTGCTTGATGAAGATCGTGGAGCGAAAGAAGGATGGAAGAAGTACTACCAGGGATTGGAAAACTATCTTGACTGGCTGGAATCGTCGGCACCGTCCATTCGTATGCGGACAGGCACGGAATGTGCCGCAGCCATCCAACGTTTTTCGGGATTGACCGTTTCGATGGAAACGTCCGACGATGGTTGGGATCTGAAACTTGGCAACCTCACCGATCAAGGGTGGCTCATGTTCCGTGCCAACAATGGCACGCCTGGCAGGGTTCGTGGCGGAAGCCTCACCAAGCTGACCGGCAACTTGTATCTGCTCAAAGCCACGAACGCCACGGTTCATATCGAACGCAAGACTGGGGGAGAGGCATGAGAATCTGCCTGGTTTTGGAAGGATGCTACCCGTATGTGCATGGTGGCGTGTCCACGTGGATGCACAGTTATATCGAAGCGATGAAAGAGCACGAGTTCGTATTGTGGGTGATCGGCGCCAAAGCCGAAGACCGTGGCAAATTCGTATATGACCTGCCCGACAATGTGGTGGAAGTGCATGAGGTGTTCCTCGACGACGCCTTGCGTCTGAGCGGTGAACGCGCGCAAGTGTCGTTCACCGAAGAGGAATTGCGGTCATTGCGCGAACTGGTGAATCTTGGCAGCCCGGATTGGGATGTGCTGTTCAACCTGTTCCACACCAGAGGCGTGCATCCGCTGTCGTTCCTGCAAAGCCGTGAATTCATCGACTTGTTTACGCAAATCTGCATGGAAGAATATCCGTATGTGGCCTACGCCGACGCTTTCCATACCGTGCGCTCCATGTTGCTGCCGGTGTTGTACTTGATGGGCTGCGAAGTGCCGGAAGCGCAGATCTACCATGCGATTTCCACTGGATATGGCGGATTGTTGGCTTGTTTGGGGGGGGTATCAACCATGCACCGGTATTGCTTACGGAACATGGCATTTATACGCGTGAACGCGAAGAGGAAATCATTTCCGCCGAATGGGTGCTGCCGGCGTTCCGGCCGCGTTGGATCCGCTTCTTCTACATGCTTTCGGAACAGATCTACCATCGTGCGTGGCGCATCACCAGCTTGTTCGGTCGTGCCCGTCTTATCCAAATTGGCATGGGTGCGCCCGCCGATGCCTGCCAGGTGATTCCCAATGGCATTCAATACGAACGTTTCTGCGATATTCCTTTCAAACCCGACGACGGTTGGGTTGATATCGGCGCGGTGGTGCGCATGGCGCCCATCAAAGATGTGAAAACCCTGATTCACGCGTTCCATGAGCTTTCCTCTCGCGTTGACAATGTGCGCTTGCATATTCTCGGCGGTGTTGACGATCAGGAGTATGCCGACGAATGCTATGAGCTTGTGGAACAGTTGGGTGTGCGCAATCTTGAGTTCACCGGCCGTGTGAACGTGGTCGAATACATGCGCAAGCTTGATTTCACCGTGTTGACCAGCATTTCCGAAGGCCAGCCGCTGTCGGTGCTGGAATCGTTCGCAGCCGCACGCCCCTGCGTGACCACTGACGTCGGCTGCTGCCGTGAGCTTTTGGAAGGCGAGGAAGGCGACGATTTCGGCACGGCAGGCTTCTACGTGCCCCCGATGTACCGCGAGGGCCTGAGCCGAGCCATGGAACGCATGTGTTCCAGTCGCACGCTGCGTGAGACCATGGGGCAGATTGGCCGTAACCGTGTGAACGCCTATTACCGGCATGAGCGCATGCTTGACGATTATCGCAAGCTGTATAGCGATACCGCGGATCAGTTCGGATTGAATCAGTTCGGATTGGAGCGCTGATATGGCCGGTATTGGATTTGAACTGAAGAAACTGTTCCACCGTAGAGGCTTGATGGCGATGCTGCGAGCCTACGGCTATGCCGGCGTGATTTGCGCTGGTCCGATGCTGTTGGGTGTACTCCTGCAGTTCGGCGTGCTGATCGTGAGCGGCTGGTGGCAGGTGGGCCGCCCCGACCGCGATCTGCTCGTATGCATGATCACCTACACGCTGCTTGCCTCGTTGGTGTTGACAAGTTTTCTGTCGATGCCGGTCACACGTTTTCTGGCGGATATGTTGTTTGCTCACGATGAGAAGATGATTCTGCCGTCGTTCTGGGGGTCTACCGGCATCATGCTGGTAGTGGGCGCGGTGTTGTACACGGTGTTTCTGCTGTTTTCTGGATCCACGCTGATGCAGGGCGCGTTGTGTTTGTGGCTGTTTCTTGAAATGATCGTCAACTGGAATGCGATGAGTTATTTGACGGCCATTAAAGATTACAAAAGCATTCTGTATTCTTTTGCTGCTGCAGTGCTGGTGGCGTTTATTACGTCATGCGTGCTGCTTGCGTTGGCATGCCCTCCTGTGGAGTCGCTGTTGTTTGCGGTGGTGCTTGGCTATGGTGTGATGCTGGTATGGGATGTACTCCTGTTGCATCGTTATTTTCCGCAAAGTCGTGAGCATCCGTGGCTGTTTCTACAGTGGGTCGATCAGTTTCTGCCGTTGGCGTTGACCGGATTGCTGACCACCATCGGCCTGTTCGCCCATTTGGTGATCACATGGTGCGGTCCGCTCGGCATCAAGGTGAAGGGCCTGTTTTATGGCGCGCCATATTACGATGTGTCCGCCATGCTGGCGTTTTTGACGATTCTGATCACCACAGTGAATTTTGTGGTGTCGGTGGAGGTCAATTTCTACCCAACATATCGGTCGTATTACAGTCTGTTGAATGATGGAGGCACGGTCAAAGACATTACCGTTGCCGAAAACGAAATGTTGGCTGTGCTCAATCGAGAATTGCATTACACGGCGTTGAAGCAATTGTTGGTGACCGCTGCCGTGATTTCATTGGAAAAAACAGTGCTGAACGCGCTTCCTTTGGGTTTCAATGATGTGATGCACGGATATTTCCGTGTGCTCTGCGTGGGGTATGCCCTTTATGCGGTCGGCAACACCGTGATGCTGATTCTGCTGTATTTTACCGATTATTCCGGTGCGTTGACGGCGTCGGCATTGTTTGCGGGTTCGACGGTTGTGTTCACAGTAATCGGACAGTTCTTCACTACCACACTGTTCGGCTTCGGTTTTCTGATGGGAGCGTCGCTGTTCGCTATTTATGCGACATTCCGGCTCGCCTCATACACCGACAATCTGCCATACCGAGTGCTGGGGCAGCAGCCGATTGTGGCACAGACGAAACGTGGACGTTTCACCGAACTGGGCATACTGCTTGAACATGGCGAACAGCGGGTCAACCAATCATTGCATCGCTCAGGGCATGCACGGTCTTCTGACAAGGCGAATATTGCAGAAACGGATGTCATAATCGGGAGGAATCGTAAATCATGACATGGTGGAATCGACGCAACACAAAAGCCATTACCACGCTTGTCAAGCAAATAGCGGCATTGACGGCAATGCTGACGGTGCTTTCCTGCGCCGGATGTGCGACTTCATCACCCAACGATAATGAACAATCACAATCGTCGGATTCAACGCAGACGCATGAGCAAGTCAAGAAAAGCGCTGAACAAAGCATCGACGGCGCACACTTGCGCGACAACGAATCGTTATACAAGGTGTATGACGACAGCGGCGTGGAAACCATGTATCTGACGGTATCGCGCGGTAATTCGTCGGAGGGAACCGACCATAGCTGGAGTGAAATTAACCAGTATTCCGTTGATGACTATGCGGCAATGGGCGTTGGGCGCTACAAGGTCAATGGTTTGCTGCAGGTCGGCGACGAACAAGGGCCGGTTTCCGGGGAGCTTGGTTTTGGCGAAAGCGCGCCGAACGCCACCGTGCAGGTACGTGGTCAGTCATCGAGTAAAAACGAGCAGAAGAATTACAAGATCGAGTTGAAAAGCGGCAAAGGCAAGTGGCGTGGACAGCGTACCATCGCATTGAACAAGCATATGGGTGAAGGTCTGCGTTTCCGTAACAAAATGGCCTTTGATCTCATCAAAGGCATCGACCAGATGATGGGGTTGCGCACGCAATTCGTGCACTTGTATGTGAAAGACGAGACCAGCGGATCGGATTCCTTTGACGATTACGGGCTGTATAACGCAGGTCGAACAGCTCAACAAAACCGCATTGCAAGCGCACGGACTTGATAAGAACGGCCAGCTGTATAAAGTCAATTACTTCGAATTCCATCGAGACGAAGACGTGATCAAACTCGCCGACGATCCCGACTACGATCAGACAAAATTCGAAGAAAAACTGGAAATCAAAGGCGACAACGACCATACCAAACTGATTGCCATGTTGAACGCGCTCAACGATTATTCAGTGCCGATGAGCGACATTCTCGGCAAATATTTCGATACCGAAAATCTCGCATACTGGATGGCATTCCAGCTGTTGACCGGCAATATCGATACGCAAAGCCGCAATATGTACCTGTATAGTCCTACGAATTCGGATACTTTTTACCTGCTCGACTGGGACAACGACGGCATGCTCATGCGCAAGGAATATGAGATCAAACAACGTTCCGACGGCAAAAGCTGGGAGAACGGCATCAGCAACTACTGGGGCAATATGCTGTTTAGCCGCTGCTTGCAGACCAAGTCGTTCCGAACTGCGCTCGACAAGGCAATACAAGACGAATACAAGTACATGAATGCCAATCGCATCAATTCCATGGTGCGGCGGTACCGTTCCATCGTTGAACCATACGTGCGGAAGATGCCCGACTCCATGCATGAGCCTCTGACGTCAAGCCAATACGACACGGTGGCAAACCAATTGCATAGTGAAATCGAACAGAACTACCAGACGTACCGAACCGGGTTCAATAAGCCCATGCCGTTCTATATCGGCAAGCCGACTCCTACCAACGGCAAGCTCAAACTCAGCTGGGATGTCTCCTATGATTTCAACGATGAGGATCTGCGCTATACCGTTACCATGGCCAAGGATTACGAAGGCAAAGACGTGGTGTTCACACAGAGCGACCTCGTATTGCCGGAAGCCGTGATGGATATGCCTGGTGAAGGCCAGTACTTCATCAAGGTGAGCGTGCGCAATGCATCAGGCGAGACGCAGGACGCGTTTGACTACTACGTCACCGACGGCAACAAGATCTACGGCACCAAGTGCTTCTATGTGAAAGCCGACGGCAGCATTGTGGAGGATGCCAATGTGCAGTGATGGTGGCAATCGCGGAACGTCGCTGCTGCAACGTATCAAACATCGCGTCGGCGAGGAATTATCCGTTCCACCGCGCACAGCCAAGGAACGGTTCCGTCATGAGCTCAAATATCTGATCTCATACGCGCAAAAAGCCGACTTGAACGTGCGTATGGCGCCGCTGCTTGGCTTCGACAAGCATGCGAAAAACGGCGGCTATATGATTCGCAGCCTGTATTTCGACGATTATTGGAACACCGCATATCAGGAAAAAGTCGACGGTGTGCTGCTGCGTAGGAAATACCGTATTCGCATCTACGATTACAGCGATCGTGTGATCAAACTGGAACGCAAACGCAAAAGCGACAGTTGGATCTACAAGGAGGATGCACCGCTCACGCACGAGCAGTTCGACCGTATTCTTGCCGGCGATTACGAATTTCTGCGTGACAGCGAGTATCAGTTGTGCCGCGAGTTTTATGTGGAATGCATGTGCAATGTGATGCGCCCTCGCGTGATCGTCGATTATGAGCGCGAACCGTGGATTCTTGACGCCGGAACCGTACGCATCACCTTCGATATGAACGTGCGTGCGGCGGTCGGCGGATTCGATATTTTCGACTCCACACTGCCGGTACTGCCCGTGCTTGAGCCGGGCAAGCTGGTGATGGAGGTCAAATTCACCGAGTTCCTGCCGCAAGTGGTGCGTGATCTGCTGCCCGGCAAGGCGCAGGAGTTGACATCGGCTTCGAAATACGTGCTCTGCTACGACAAAGCCTCGTATTTGCGGGGATTCGACTACTGGCAGGAAGGCTGGAGCGTGCCAAGCCTGTAAAGCCAAGCCTGTAATCGGCTGGCATGTTGACTGGCATTCCAGCAAAAACAAACGTTACGAATCAAGGAAGCAGGAGAGAAAGAAACCATATGAGTGTCAATGACATGATCAAAAAGTCGGTGCTGAAATCCTTCGGCCAATACAATGTGCCCAAAATGGCGCTGGCGTTGCTGGTGGCGTTGATCGTCGGCATCGTCATTTACTGCGTGTACCGCCGTTTCTACACGGGTGTGGTGTATTCGCGCAGTTTTGCCGTTACGTTGGTGGGCATGTGCGTGCTCACCTGCATGGTCACGCTGGCCATCAGTACGAATATTGTGATTTCGCTTGGTATGGTCGGTGCATTATCGATTGTGCGCTACCGTACCGCGGTCAAGGATCCGATGGATCTGTTGTATTTGTTCTGGGCGATCACGTCTGGTATTGCGGCGGGCGCCGGCATGTATGTGCTGGTGATTGTTGCCGGATTGGTGATGATCGGCATGTTGGCGCTGTTCTACTCGCGTCAAGACAAGGGGCGCGTGTACATTGCGGTGATCCACTATGTGGGCGATGTAGTGGGAGATGAGATCACGCGCGCGTTCGGACGCACCAAATTCTTCGTAAAGTCCAAAACCATGCGTGGCGAACGCACGGAAATGGCGGTTGAAGTATTCTGTGATGATAAGGACATGACGTTCGCGGAACGCGTTCGCGCCATTGAGGGTGTCGAAGACGTGACGCTGATACAGTACAACGGTGAGTATCATGGGTAATCAATTCGATGTTGCCGCAGGCGCGCGGCTGGAATCCACGGGCAGGGCGCCCAGCAACGACGAAATCGTACCCAGATTCTCTCTTGACGACATCAACCAGGCGTTTGACAACAACGAATTCTGCTTCTACCTGCAACCCAAATGCAATGCTGAAACCGGCGCAATCGTGGGTGCGGAGGCGTTGGTGCGTTGGAATCATCCGGAATATGGCTTGGTGTCTCCCGGCGAATTCATTCCTCTGCTTGAACGTGAGTCAATGGTCACGCGGTTCGATTTGTTCATCTGGCGTTCCGTGTGTGAAATGCTGTCGCGTTGGGATGGGGAGGGGCGCAATCTGGTGCCGGTGTCCGTCAACGTGTCGATGACGGATATCGAGGCGATCGATGTGGCTCGAGTGCTTGGCGACCTGCTCGATCGGTTCAGCATCGATGCTCGCCTGCTGCAGGTGGAGATCACAGAAAGTGCGATCGCACATAACATGGATGTGGTCGAAGAGACCATTCGGGACCTGCATGCGCGAGGCATTGCCGTGCTGATGGACGATTTTGGGTCGGCGTATTCGTCACTCAACATGTTGAAGGACATCAACGTCGATGCCATCAAACTCGACATGAAATTCGTTGACCTGAATGCTGACAATGCGGCGAAAGGTTTGAAAATCATCGAATCCGTGATCGACATGGCCTACCAGCTGAGACTGTCGATCATTGCGGAGGGTGCGCAGACCGCCGAACAGGTGAGCAAGCTGCGTGAACTGGGATGCATGTACATCCAAGGATATTATTTCTACCGTCCGCTCACTGTGGGAAAGATGGAGGATTTGCTGGAACACCGCCCGGATGACCAGCATTTCTGGAATATCTCCAAAGATCTGATGCATCGCGACTACCGCATGTCGACGAACGGCCGCAGCATGCTCGAATCGTCGTCATTGTCGGCGCATATTTTTGAAATCCTTAACAAGGGCGTTGCGGAACTGTCCCGACTGAATCTCATCACGGGAGAATATCGCACCATCAAACGCGATCCGAAACTTCCGGACGTGTATGCGGATGATTTTCATGATTACTGCCATGCATTGGTTTCAAAACGGATCATTCATCCAGATGATGCCGGAGAATTCCTGAAACACACGCGATTGTCTGATTTGCGCGACCAACTATTCAGTAAGAAAAAATCGGAATTCACGTATTTTAGAAGCGAGGTCGAGGCGAAAACCAGCGTGATCGCATTCGGTATGCTGGTACCCCCTGATTGCAGTGAGACCAATCCGTGGGCCGTGGTGCTGATCGGATTCGACCTGTCGCTCGACCTAATCGCCAAGAACATGAAGGAAATCTATCGGCAGGACTCCTTGACGGGATTGCTCAACCGCAATGCATACGACAGCGATGTGGAGCAGCTGCGGAGCGCCGACATCGGGGCGGTGGCGTGCGTGTATGCGGATATGATCGGCCTGCACGAGGTGAACAACCATCTCGGGCATAAGCAGGGCAACCGCATGTTGTGTGAGTTCGCGGACGCGGCGCGCGCGTTCTTCGGCGATGACCGGTTGTATCGCATCGGCGGCGACGAATTCGTGATAATCAGTTCCGCGCATACGGAAGCGCAGACACGCAAGCAGCTGAACTACATGCGTGAGCGCTTGCATACGCAAGGCTGCGAGATATCAGTGGGCGTAGCGTCGAGCGAGTCGACTTCCGATCTGCCGAAAATCATCGAACAGGCCGAAAACGAGATGCGCCGCGAAAAGAAGGAATACTACGTGCGAGGCGGCAGCAAACGCCAGCTGCGCGGGCTCAACAAAAAACTTGAGGACATTCTGGTGCGTAATCAGGATATGGAATCGTTGCTGCGGCATTTGAACGGACGCTATTCAATCGCATGCATGGTGAATCTGCGTACTGACTCACAGCGTGCGATCATGGTGCCCGACTATTTCCAGAAGATGCTTGACGCGCATGACGGTTCGTTCAAAAGCGCGCTGCATGACTATTGCGAACGATTGGTGGCGCCGTTCTGCAAAGACAGTTTCTCCCTGCTTATGGATTACGACTTCATTCATGCCCGCGTCGAGTCGGTCGGCGTGTTGCAGTACGGGTACACGCGAAACGACGGAGAGAAGTTCCTGCTTACGATTTTCGCCGATCGACGTTCCAAAGACGAGACCATGTGGGTGTTCTCCAAGGATGATCTGCCGCAGGTCGAGATGGAATTATTCGAGTCATAAGGCCGTATTGTCTGGTTTTATGCGTTTTTGTGTGATGCGTTCGCATATTTTGTGAGAACGCTCACAGAAAAGGTTGTGTCGATTTCCAGCCGAATCGCAAAATGGGGTCTATGATGAGAATCGTTGGTCATGGCAACGGTTGCTATGACACGGCGAACAAGCACAGTCGCTTAAAGGAGACATCTATGGTCTATCGCATGATTTTCAACCAGACTGCATACTTCGGTCGCGGCGCCATCAAGGAGATCCCGGGCGTTGCCAAGTCCCATGGCTTCACCAAGGCGTTCATCGTCACCGATCCGGTACTGCTGGAAACCGGCACCGTCAAGAAGGTCACCGATGTGCTTGATGAGGCAGGCATGCCGTACGAGGTCTTCGACAACGTCAAGCCGAACCCGCCGGTCGAATGCATTCAGGATGGCGTTGCCAAGTTCGCCGCATCCGGTGCTGATTTCCTGATCGGTCTGGGCGGCGGCTCCCCGCAAGACACCTGCAAGGGCATCGGCATCATCACCGCCAACCCGGAGTTTGCCGATGTGCTCTCCCTGGAAGGCGTTGCCGACACCAAGAACCCGTCCGTGCCGATCTTCGGCGTGCCGACCACCGCAGGCACCGCTTCGGAAACCACCATCAACTATGTGGTCACCGATACCGCCAACAAGCGTAAGTTCGTGGCCGTCGACCCGCACGACATTCCGATCGTCGCCTTCGTCGATCCTGATCTGACCGACTCCATGCCGCGCGGCCTCAAGGTCGCCACCGGTCTTGACGCCCTGACCCACGCCATTGAAGGCTACATCACTCCGGGCGCCTGGAGCCTGTCCGACTGCCTGAGCATGCAGACCATCCGCATGATTGCCAAGAACCTTGCCAAGAGCGCTGACGGCGACGTTCCTGCAGGCGAGCAGATGGCCTACGCCTCCTACATCACCGGTATGGCCTACTCCAACGTCGGCCTCGGTCTGGTGCATGGCATGGCCCATCCGCTGGGCGGCCGCCTCGGCGTTGCCCACGGCGTTGCCAACGGCATTCTGCTGGCACCGGTCATGGAATACAACAAGGACTTCACCGGCGAGAAGTATCGTGACATCGCCGACGCCTTCGGTGTCGAAGATGCCTACACCGGCGATCTCGAGACGGTTCGCGAAGAAGCCGTCCAGGCCGTGCACAAGCTCACCGTCGACCTGAAGAACCCGACCACCATCTCCGAAGTCGGCGCAACCGAAGCCGATCTGGAAGCACTGGCCCACGACGCCTTCAACGACGTGTGCACCCCGGGCAACCCGCGTCAGGCCACCGAAGAAGACATCCTCGCCATCTACAAGAGCCTGATGTAATGCGAAAACTCTCACGAATCGGCAATCGCATGCAGCGAATCTGCAGTGAAACCCGATTGTGAGAGAACATCGCTGAAAGCATTAAAAATCGTGGTGCGAAACTTCACAAAGCATTCGCACCACGATTTTTATATCTGCACATATATTACGGATTAATCGAAATAATGTAAACAATAATCCGTGATTATCAATCGCAAGTATTGGAATTACTCGTGCTTTTCGCTCCACTCCTCATCGGTGGGAGTGTCATCGTACCATTCGCGGCCTTCCTGCTCGGCCAATTCCATCTGCTCGTTGATCCACGCCGCCTCCGCAGGATTGATATCGGCGGTGTCAAGCACCTTCTGCCATACCGGATACAGCAGATGCATCACCGGATATAGCGCGGTGAGTAGAATCTCCGGCTTATGTTTGCGCGAATGCTGTGGATGCGCGTCGAACGTGTTCTTGAAACGACGCATGTAATTGTTGAACGACGTGAGCGACGTGTCCATACGGCGGGCGCTGATGCCGGCGATCATACGCGGGCAGTACACGGTTTTCAGATCCTTGCCCAGCAGATGCAGCGAAATATCGATATCCTCATGCATCACATCGGCCTTGTCTCGGCACACTTCGTCAGAAATTTCGCGCCAAGCTGAAGCGCGGACCGCCATATTCGAGCCAAACAGCAACGGCTGGCCGCCATCGGCCTTGTAAATACGCTTGCGTGTGGAATTATCCCCACGCAAACCAAAATGGCGGCTCGGCAGATCGTAATACATCACCGGACCAGTGGCACCCATGGCCTCCGGGTCCTCAGTGAAAATGCCGGACACCACTTCGACCCAATCCGGCCGAATCATGCAATCGGCGTCGAAACGGCCCAGAATGTCGCCGGTGGCGTGGTTCAAACCATAATCGCGCGTCGGAATCAGCCCCTGCTCCTCATCCTGATGCAGCAGACGGACGGGTGCTTCCGGGTGGTCTTTGATGAACTGCTCCACCATGGCCACCGTCGAATCGGTGGAACGATTGTCGACAACGATCACTTCATGGGGCATCACGGTCTGCCTGGTGGCATTCAACAGGCAATCGTTGATACGCTCCTCTTCATTCCAAGCGGGGATGACAATTGAAACGTTCAGCATAACTACCACAATAGCTCAGCCTGTACACGACGCCTATCGCTACAATAGGGAGCCATGAGCGACAGCGAACAGCGAATGAACAATACGCAGAGCGAAAACGGTGCGAACACCAGCGAACAGCGATGGGACCTCGGCACCCTGTTTCCAGCCAAAGGAGATCCCCGAAAACCACCGGAATGGCTGGGGCGTGCGCTGCTATACATCGCCATAGCCATTGTGGGGTTTACTTTCTGCTGGCGCAGCTGGGGCAAAATCGAATATCTGGTGATCGACATCATCGTCTCGCTGTTCATCGCGCTCGCGGTGGAGCCGGTGGTGGTGCCGCTGGTCAAGCATGGCTGGAAACGTTCGTTCGCGTCGCTGTTCTCGCTGCTGATGCTGGCCGTGATGCTCGGCGTGCTGTTCACACTGTTCGGCAACCTGTTCGTGCAGCAGATGATCGCCTTGGTGAACGGTCTGCCCGACCTGTATGAGCAGATGTGCCAGTTCGCCAGTCAATACGCGAATTTCCAGCTTCCTGAGATCAATAATCTCGGCAATGAGATTCTGAAGAACATTCAAACGTCGTGGGTCACTGATTTCGCGGGTACCGCGCTGAATACGGTGTCGGGATTGTTTTCGTTCCTGATTAACCTCATGACGATAATCATGACCACGTATTACATTTCAGCGGCTGGTCCGAAACTGCGTCGTGCCGCATGCCAGTGGATGGCTCCGGCGGCTCAGCGGCGATTCCTGTTCGTATGGACGGTGAGCCAGAGCCAGATCTCATCGTTCCTGTTCTCCCGCGCCATTCTCGCGTTGCTGAACGCGTTCTTCACAGGAATCTGTCTGATGCTGCTGCACGTGCCCTATTGGCTACCGTTGGCGCTGTTCTGCGGTGTGGTTTCGCAGTTCATTCCTATGTTGGGTACGTATATCGGCGGCGCGTTGCCAGTGCTGTTCGCATGGGTAGCTGCGGATTGTGGCAGGCCGTGGCGGTGCTGGTGTTTATCTGCGTGTATCAGCAGATCGAGAATCTGATTTTCGCGCCGAAGATCTCCCAGCGCACCATGGATGTGAACGATGCCGTGGCGTTCCTCGCGGTGCTGGCGTTCACCTCGCTGTTCGGCGCGTTGGGCGCGTTCCTCGCATTGCCGGTGGTCGCGTCCGTGCAGACGATCTTCCGCACCTATACAAAGCGGTACGAGCTGGTCGATTCCCCGCTGATGGACGATCCGGTGCCTGAAAAGAAGTCGAAGCTGGTGGAAGGTGCCGAAGTACTCAGCGAGCATCTGCACAATATGCCTCGCGCGGTGCAGGGATCCAGTGCGCATGTGCCTATTCCCGACGAAGTGCGGCAGTTGCAGGAGCAGGCGTACAATATCACCCGTTCCGAGGAATCGCTGGAATCGGACGAAACCGTCGCCATTCCGAAGCACGTGTTGGACAAAACGGAACGCAAGCCATTGCAGGGTCTTGAGAGTGAAAACACATCTCAGGAATCCAACGAAAATCCGGAATCCGGCAATGAACGGAAGAACGGCGAGTCGCGGGAAACTGAAGGAAGTACGAAAAACGCGGATGACAATCCAAGAAGTAGGTGGCGTTAATGGTACTGCTGAGCGTACTTGACATTCTGCTGGTCATCGTCGGTGGCGCAGGGGTGGTCTATCAGGCAGTGTGCATTCTCATCTCCCTGTTCACCAAGCCGATCAAATTTCCCGACGCGCCGATGGACAAGCGTTACGCGGTGCTGATTTCCGCACGAAACGAGGCGAACGTCATCGGCAACCTCATTACCTGCATCCAAACGCAGACCTACCCGACCGAACTGGTCGACATTTGGCTTGTCGCCGACAATTGCACCGACAATACCGCCGAAGTGGCGCGCAATATGGGCTGCCATGTGATCGAACGCTTCAATAAGGAGCTTGTGGGCAAAGGCTACGCGCTGACGTATCTGCTCGATCAGATGAACGATTCCGGTGCATCCGACCCGTACGATGCGTTCTTCGTGTTCGACGCCGACAACAAGCTCGACAAGCATTACGTCGAAGAGATGAACAAGGCGTTCCAGTCGGGATTCAAGATTCTCACCAGCTACCGCAATTCCGTGAATTTGTCTGACAATTGGGTCTCTTCCGGTTCTGCATTGTGGTTCATCCGTGAATCTCGATTCCTGTCGGCCTCGCGCATGTGGCTCGGCAACAGCTGTCATGTAGGGGGTACGGGCTTCATGTTCTCGCAGGAGATCATGCGCCGCAATAATGGTTGGAAATTCCACCTTTTGACCGAGGATTTGGAATCACCATGGATTCCTTGCTGCACGGCGACCGCATCGGCTACTGCGGTACCGCGATTCTGTATGACGAGCAGCCTGTCACCTTCGCGCAGAGCTGGCGTCAGCGTTTGCGTTGGAGCAAGGGCTTCCTGCAAGTGTTCCGTTATTACGGGCCGGCTTTGGTCAAACGCGCCATCAGGGAACGCGATTTTTCCGCCGTTGATTTCACGCTGTTGTTGTGTCCGTTCACGGTGATCGGTATTGCGCGCGTTCTGCTGGGACTGTTGTTCGCGACCTGCGGATTCGTGACATGGCAGAGCCAGTTGAGCTCGTTGACCGGTTGGACGTCCGGCATTGTGACGTCGGTGATCGGCATGATGGCGTTGGCCGCGTTGACGATTATTGTGGAACGCGATCAGATTGGCGCCACCAACAAGGAGCTGTTCGCGTATGTGCTGAGCTTCCCGATCTACATGTTCAGTTATGTGCCGATCTCGTTCCAGGCGATGTTCGCCAAGTCCGAATGGAAGCCGATCGAGCATAAGGGATGACGTTCGTTCGCTGGCTTGCGCGTTCCTGCCTTTTCGTTTTCATTTCGATTTCCTCTTATGACTGGAGTGTTGTTGTTCCATGGATGATTCGGCTGAATACCGGCATGTGAAACGCCGTCGATACATCACGGTGGCGCTTTCCGTGTCGCTCACCACAGTGTTGTGCGTCGGCTATGTCGTGGCCGACATTTTCGACAAGTTGCCGGGTGTTCTCACATTGCAGGAAGTCGAGCATGCCACGGCCAAAACGCCGGGCAATGCCATTGCGGCCGCGACGATGGTCGGAGGGCTTGACGCTTCGAAAACCGTGGATGCCGTTGCGGCAAAGGCTCTGATCAGCCAGTTTGAGACGGCTGCCTCCGATTTTGGCGGTGAATACGCCATCGCCATCGCCGACGCGGCTGGCAATGTGGTGGCCGAGCAGAATCTCGACACGCCGTATACGCCGGCGTCCACCATGAAAACGCTGACGGCGTATGCGGCTGCGGCCACGCTCGACATGGGGTCGACGTTGGAGACGCAGACCTATTTGGAGCAGCGCGAAGATGGCACTTCGCGATTGGTGCTCAAAGGCAACGGCGACATGCTGCTCGGCGTCGACGAATCTGATTCGGCGCACATCAATGGGCGTGCCGGGCTGGGAACGCTTGCGGCAAACACGGCCCAAGCGTTGCGGCAGCGGGGCATCACTTCCGTGACGCTCGTCTACGATGATTCCCTGTTCGGCAACGACCGTTGGCCCAACGGCATCGCCGAACTCGATCCGGACCACGTGTACTACGCGCCGACCGCATCCATGGCCGTGGATGGCGGGCGAAACTGGAACGGTGCTAATCCTACGGATCCCGATACGTTCAGCACATATCCCGTTTTGAGCACGCAGCCGGCTCGCGAGGCCGCGCTGGTGTTCGCGCAACGCCTGACTGAGCGGGGCATTGCGGTGAACGGTTCCGTGGAACAGGGAGCCGTTCCCGACGGGACCAGCCCCATTGCGACGGTGAGCTCCGCATCGCTGAACGAGATCATGGCGTTCATGCTTCGGCATTCCGACAATTCGCTGGCCGAGGAATTCGGCAGACTGCTGGCTTTGCACCTTAACGCCGGCAATTCACCGGCCGGAGCGGTGCAGTCGGTTGAACAGGTACTGGCTCAGCGAGGGATTTCCACCGAAGGCCTCACCATGGTTAACTGCTCGGGACTGGCTGAGGATTCCAAACTCACCGCGCATACCCTGCTTGACGTGCAGCAGCGTAATCTGACGAGCGGGTCCGGTTCCGCCGCCGCTGAGGGGCTGTCGATTGTAGGATTTGTGGGCACTGCTGCGAATCGTTTGAACGATGCTGACGAAGCTGGTCTTATCCGTGCCAAAACCGGCAGTTTGGGAGATGTGACTTCCATGACCGGCAATGTGTCGCGCCATAATGGCGGTGCGTTGAGTTTTGCCGTGATCGTCAACGATCCTGATGATTCCGAAGCCGCGAAATCCGCTATCGACACATTTGTGGCAGCACTACCGAAGTTGTGACGCCATGGTGTATTCGTCACGTTTGCGCAAGGGAATCGGCGAACTGCGCGCCGCGTTGGAATCGGCCGGTTTGGGATTGCAGGATGCCCGTTTCGCCCGTCATGGCGAGCACGCGCCCGATGTGGACGCTCCGCTGATTATGGTGTCCTGTTCCGGTGGGCGCGATTCGATGGCGTTGGCTGCGGTTGCTGCGAAAACGTGCGCTTCATTGGGATTGCGATGCGGGGCGATTATCATCGACCACCAGTTGCAGCAAGGCTCTGCCGGTGTTGCGCGGGCAACCGCCGATCGTTGCGTTGCGTTGGGTCTTGACCCAGTTCGCGTTCGTGCGATTGACGTACCCGACTCCCGTGGCATCGGTGTTGAGGCAGCGGCGCGTGAAGCACGCTATCATGCGATTGTCGACGCATGCTCCGACGCTTCGGCCGTGCTTCTGGCTCATACGAAAAACGATCAGGCGGAAACCGTGATCATCGGTTTGTTGCGTTCCGCGGGCCTCGATGCGGTTTGCGGTATGAACGGTTCCTTCATACGAGACGGGGTGCGTTTTCTACGCCCATGGCTGAATGTGACCCGCGAAGAAACCACCGGCATCTGCGAGGATCTGCGGCTTGCCTGGTGGGACGATCCCACAAATGGGCCGGATGTGGGAGATTCGGGTGGAAATGAGCCTCTTCCCGCGAACTATCCGCTGCGATCCCGAATCCGGCACGATCTCATGCCATATCTTGCATCATTCGCGGGAAGCGACGTCGTGTCGAAACTTGCGCTTGGAGCGAGGCTTGCCGAAGACGATCGCGCATATCTTGACGATGTGGCGCAACGCGTGTGCGAGCAAGGCGTAACCGTGAACAACGGCGAGATAATCATCGACGTGCGTGCGTTGCA